>Ga0310121_10002176_pt1 | contig 19052 bp, 20 predicted proteins | sample CB27_Tmax_986_MG_FD_203504 | JGI IMG/M metagenome (GOLD analysis project Ga0310121, IMG submission 203504) | Marine microbial communities from Western Arctic Ocean, Canada - CB27_Tmax_986 | ecosystem: Environmental > Aquatic > Marine > Oceanic | place: Canada: Western Arctic Ocean | collected...
CTTCTTCAGCCGAGCATTCTCTTTTTGAAGGGCTTTCAGTTCCTGCGCCATCTCCGGCTGCATACCTCCATATTTCTGACGCGGGCGGTAATACGTCTGTTCGGAAATCCCAAGCACCTTGCTAGCACCAGGAACCATCTTCCCTTTACCAGGCTCAACATCCGCTCGGCGTAATTTCGCAATAATCTGATCCACCGTGTGTCGCGGCTGTGACATCGCAAAGAATCCTTTCCCGGCCTCCGGCCGGACTGGATTCTCTCACTTAACCTGGAGCAAGTTTAGGGGAGGACGTCACTTTGGGTGTTTCGTAACTCGGGTTAATCTTGTTCTGAATGTTGGGGTTTAGTATAGGTATACGCCTCTTGGACCCATGTTGTAGAAGTTCGAGTCATCAAGATTGAGGTCACATGTGAGTGACCGTCGCCCGGGAAAAAATTCCGTATGAACCGCTTTACTTGGTCTCTCAAGGGTTGTGTTCGCAGGCTGCCAGTTGGCTTGAAGGACGCTCGTGTCAACCGTCGGTGGGTTACCAAGGACAAGCGATTTTTGGTGGTGCGTCACGCGGCACGTCAGCCATATTATTATGGAGGATTTCTTGATTGGGTTGGAGTGAATTATCCAGACCTTCGGCGACTGTTTGAGCTCCGTTTGCTGCCCTGTCGTGTTCGGGATAAAGATCAATACCTGCTGCACATTCCCTGGTTACAGGATCCACTGGGAGACTGGTCACCGCGGGCGTACAAGCAATCCGTAAAATTAACCGCCGACTGTGATCGCCTCGGGATTCCCATTGTCAACAGGGTATGCCATCACGATCATGCGACAAAAATGGAGGGGGCTCGGCGCATCGCGCAGGCAGGGTTACGAACCCCGCGGATGACTCCAATTATCGACCGGCCAGGATTTCAGGCCACGCTCTGCGGTGTGGAGACGCCGCTGATCGTTCGTGAGAACGGCGGGCATGGTGGCCGAGTTTATGTTGTCAAGACGCTGGCCGATGCGGCTAGGATTCCGCTGAAATGTTTCCGCGCACCGATCGCTGTTGAGTTTATTGATGTGCAAGATTTTCAGGACCGGATGTACCGGCGATATCGGTATGTTGTTGTGGGTGACGTGGGTGTCTCCCAGGGACTCCACGTCGCGCCAAATTGGGAAGCTCGTGGGTCGAATCGATTGGCGAACAAAGCTACCAGGCGAGAAGAGTTGGCTTACACTTCAGCCATCAATCCGCATCATGCACAATTCGTACATGCTCGGCGTCTGTTGGAACTGGACATCGTTGCTTTTGATTACAGCTACGATTCGGATGGCAGAATCGTGGTGTGGGAGGCCAATCTCTACCCTCATTGGCCTTTTTCGATCCGTTCTGAGTGCCAGCACAGGCTTTTGATGTCTGAACGTATCTACGCTACAAAACTGTCGTACTATCTGCAGCGAGCAGGGTGCGAGGTTCCAGCTGGCTTGCGAGAATTTGGAGCAGGTGACCTGACGGCAATCTCTGGGGCTGCCTAGGCGACAAAAAGGGGAGCTGGAAGGGGTAGCCCGTCTGCTGTAACGGTGGAGGGAAGCGGACTTATGGCGAGTTTTCCTGACTTGGTCGTTCGAGATCTTTTAACCTCCGCGTGTCGATTGGGAGTAGCCCATCTGTTCGTTCACTGCTGCCTTGCGCTCAGAACGGCTAAAAAAGAATACGCTGCTGCTCTTCCGGCAGCTACTCGGGTTGAATGAATGCCTTTCTTGCGGAGAAACTGTACGCGAGCGCTCGAAGTTTGGCTGAGTTGAGCGAACGCGACGGTAAGTTCCTGTATCCATTGGAAAACAACTCGGGAGTCGTGCCTTCAGGAGACAGGTGTTCTTCCATCAAGCCATTGGTGCTTACTTGCACTTCTTGCGGAGGACGCGCTGCAACTACGCCAGTTTTACGAAAAATGTCGACGCCGATTTGAGGCGTGTGACCTCGCATCCCTGGTTCTCCGATTCTCAAAGAAGGTTGCCGCCTACCGGCGCGGGGATTTTTCCCAAGATGTCGATCCGTTTGAGATCGCGTCAATCAGTCTGGTGATGTTATCCGAGCTTTTCTTCGAGAAACTCATCGAGCTTCTTTTTGTTTTCCAGTAGGCGTGCTGATGAAAGAACTTTGTTGAGAAGAGCTGCCTGGTCACCTTTGAGGAGCTTCTGACGTGACATCAATTCGTTTCTGTCTTCGACATTTATCCTCTCAGAGGCATGGAAGGAGCTTCCGCCTCCTCTTTTAGACCTTTCGGTACTCATGGGAGTTTCAGTGTCGATCCCGAGGGTGGATGCAAGCTCGGCCCTGTAGGCTTTATCCAAAAGCCAGCTGTCGAAATAGACTCCCACAAATCCTGGGTCGCCGGAACGGCTTATCAACGTGTCGACATGGTTTATCCATAGTTCAATGATTCGCTCCATAACCTCTGACATTTCACGCGGATAGGCCGGCATATTGACCTTAAACGCCTTGTGGATTCGGCTGGCAAACACGTTTTCCGGCGAGCGAACGATCAATAGGTTTCGTAGTTCTCGGTCCGTTCGAAAAAAGCCTTCCGAATAAGGGAAATCTTCAATACTGATCAACACATCCGCAGGTCCCAACCCGATTTTGGCAACCCGTTTAAGAAAACGCTTCCGAAGAAACCGACTCAAGTTTTGGGGGAAGTCGAAATACCCGTCGTGAAGGATTTCTTTAGCGATCGGGAAGGCGTTGTTGATATGATAGAGCCGCCCACGACCACTACGAAACCAATTGACGAAGGCATGATTGCCGCTTCTCTTAAGGCCGTGCAGAACAAAGGTCTCTACGTTCGCCATAAATCATTTCCCCGTTGCGCGATTAGCCTTTGTGTAAACCTGAGGTTATGTGGGTAGGTTTGTAAGACCAGAGCCCGGCCAGTGATCTGCTGTCACAGGTCACCAGTATGGCATCCAGCCGTGCGGGTTGGATCCCTGTGAAGAATTTGACGTGGACTATCATAAAGACAGGCGACGGCGATTTCAACAAAGTCCTCCCAGGCCGGCGGTCCAGCCGCCGTGGTCACCGTAAGAACAGGTCAGCTTGGAGAGCCTGGGCGTGTGGTCGTCAAAGTTCGGTGCTGGTTCGGGTCCGCGGGGCCCCACGAGGACCCGTGGAGCCAGTTTTTTGCCCACTCTCCCGCAGATCGCGAAAGGATCCTGCTCCCTAAGCTTCCGCCCCCTGTTGGTCCGCATTGCCCTATCCGCGGGCAAAGAATAGCCAATCGGTTTGCTGCTGGTCGATGAGACGGTTGTCATAGGTGATCGGCTCGATACGAACTTGCTCGAAGACCGCCCGAAGTGCGTCAGCAAACGGTGAACTTTCGGCATAGGACCATACCGCCAAGATGCCGTCGGTCGCCAGATGCCGCCGGGCGGCCAGCAAACCTTGCGTGGTATAGAACAAGGTGCTCTCCTCGCCCAAACGCTCCTGCGGCGAGTGATCGACGTCGATCAGGATCACATCGAGCAAACCGTCCGGCGGACTGGCGAGCCGGTGGTAAACATCGCCTTGAGTGACGACCAATCGCTGTTCATCACAGAGTTCGGATGAAAGTGGCACCAATCCGCGCGCAAGCCAATCGATCACTTGAGGCAGCAACTCCACTACCTCGACCTGCGCGACGCGGTCCGACAGCAGCGCTTCACGCGTGGTATAGCCCAGCCCAAGTCCACCGACCAACACGCGGAGATCTTCGGCGGAATGCATCTGGAGCGCCGTTCGTGCCAAGGCCCGCTCCGAATCGGTGTACAGGCTGCTCATCAGAAACTCGTGATTCAGCGTAACCTCGGTCACGATCGTACCGGGTTGCGAGAGTAATTCGCGTCGCCGCAGACACAAAGGCCCCAGCGGACTTGGTTCGTAGGCCAGAATCTCGAGGTTCGAGTTGGACATGTGCCGCTAACCTGGCGGGACCTGGTCGAAACTGTCGGGGGCGCCTTGATGCAATTTTTCGCGGGCTTGCTGAGCTGACAGCGGATGGAACCATCGCATGATCGCGATCCCGACTACCGCAACCAACGCCGTAATTTACCATGATTAATCGAGGGTGTTGCCATTGATCTCGCCGATCAATCATGGCAAGTGTTTGTCCTGCGACAGATTCACGAAGACAAACATCAGCGCATCACGTAGTGGATGAAGCGTAAGGTAGTAGATCGCTGGATTGCGATGCAGCCGACCACGACGCGACCTCCGCCGCCGTCAGCGACTCTTGTAGCCCAAAAAGCGTAATCCGGAAAAGTTACTGCGGACCCCAATCACGGCCGATCGACTCCCCAGGCGATGCAGGGCCGACAAAGACAAATCTGCCGATAGTGCCGACCCACATGCTGGTGGCGTATGGGAACGGCGAAGGGAAACTGGCCTGGCTATCCCATGTTAGGGGGCACCGAACGCACCACCTTTGAACTCTTTCGCAAGCAACTACGTTGCGATTGGAAGTTGGCGGTGCATAACGGCGCGTATTTATTTATTCTTCTTCTCCCTTTTCAACTTTCGTTTTTCTTTTGGGCTAAGCTGGGCCTTTTTCTGTTGTTCCTTTTTGCCTTTATCTTTACTTCCTTTATCACCCATACCAGTTTCTCCGGGATTGAAAATGAATGTTTTTTTCGGGTCGTCAGATCGGCTTGACGTTTTCAGCACGTGGCCCTTTTGGTCCATGTCCTTCCGTGTATGACACTCGTTGTCCTTCTTGGAGTTCGTCGTAGCTTACCCCTTCGAGGTTTGACGAGTGAAAAAACATGTCCGTGTCAGTTCCAGTGTCAATAAACCCGAAACCCTTGTCCGTGAGTCGCTTGATTGCGCCTTCAGCCATTTGTTCAATTCCTCAAAAAGTGTCGCGCGGCGTTGCCTGAAAACACCGTGCTCAGGCTACCCACTGCAACAAAGTCATTTCTATCGAATCACATCCTAACAGATCACCTTCGGTCAAACCACTATGCTGTCAAGTCAACCAGGGTGAAATCGAGAAGATTGCTGCAAAATTCAAGGGCAGAACGAGCCGCCCGCAGCGGACGTGGTTGCCCCGCTCGGTCAACCCTCGGTGTGTGGGTGGAACTGCCAGGGCTTGGTCCCAAAGGATCTTTGTGAGCGTTGATAACCTCGCATATTGCGGAAACTTAGCGACAGATTTTTTAAACGGCGGTCACGCATTTTTTGGTAAATCTGATAAAATATCTATGGGGACCGTTTGTAGGACTTTTCTTTGGGAAAGACTTCATGAAATTTTCAAGGTCACCTGGGTTTGCTCGAACGGTTTGTGAAGCTGGTTCGTGGGCAGTGGTGGCGATCTTACTCCTGTTCGTCTCACCCGTGGCCGGGCAGTTCTTTCAAGCCACCGAAGACTTCTCCGTCGATCCCATGTGGGATTCCTTGAATAATTTCTCGGGTGAGCAGGGTTTTGGTTATAGCACGACATCGAATATCGCCGGCGGTGCCCTGGGCGAACTGGGGGGAACCGTGATTCGTACTCCGCTGGCATTTTACGCCAATGATGTGGGTACGCTCGATCCCAGTACCACGACGCTCACCATGAAAGGTTCTGCCGAGTACGGCGGAGGGGCGGGAAACATTCTTGTCGGTTGGTTTGACCGGTTTTCCAGCACTTTGGCGTGGGATCCGTTGACCGACTTCGTTGGATTTCGGACGGACGCCAATAATTATATTGAGCTGATGTTCCAGGGCCGCCAGGTTCGTGTCTCGCCGACCAACAGCATGGGCCAGTCCATCGATGGCTCTGCGTCGATTACCAGCGGTATTCCCTTCGACTACGACATCACCTACACGCCAACGGGTGGTGCCAGGGGGGGCGGCGTAATGATGGGCGTCTTCTCCAACGTGGTGGTTTCCGGCAGAACAGACAATACATACACGGCCACCGTCGAGCCCTACCCAAGTCAACGCGACGACATTAATGATTTGAATCGGCACGGCCTGCTCAACCTTTTCATTTCTGGAGATAACCACAGCGTTGTGTGGTGGCTTGATGACATGCAATACACGGCGGTCTCGCCTGTTGGCCCGACAGAATTTACGTGGCAAGCCGGCGGGGCCGGCGATTGGAACGACCAGAACAATTGGAATTCGAACGCGTCACCCAACAGCACGGCGGACACGGCCATCTTTGGAGCATCCATTAGTCAACAATCCACGGTCTTTACGGAGCAGAACGTCACGGTCGAAGAAGTGCAGTTCGACAACGCCAACAGCTACGGAATCGCCGGGAGTTTTGACGCGACTCTCAACCTGGAGGCCAACTCGGGCAATGCCCTGGTCAACGTGCTAAGCGGCAACCATGAGTTCCAGTTGCCGATCACTCTGGGCAGTGACACCAACGTGGACGTCGCCGCGGGGAGCGTGTTGAGTTTTCAGAACGCATTGAACCTGGACGGCAACACCTTTACGAAGACGGGCGAAGGGTCGGTGTTTGTCAACAATGCAATTTCGACCAGCGGGGGGGATCTGGTCGACGTGCAGGGCGGCACGCTCGGGGGCATCGGGATTATCCGTGGCAACGTGACGATCGGACCCGGTGGTACCCTGGCACCGGGACTGTCTGCCGTCGCTGAATTTCCCGCGCATAGCGTCCCGGAACCCTCGGTGCTGGTGCTCTGCTGCGTCGGCATCGTTGGTCTGACAGGTGTCTCGCACCGACGGGCAAAAATTCTGAGACTGGTGCAACACACAGTTTCGTGGGCAGTCCTGTTGGGGTTCGTTCTCGCCACGGAGCAGGGTTTCGGCCAGTCCATGCTGACGAGGACCGAGACGTTTGACAGTGACCCGGGCTGGGACGGGCACAACAAACGATCACAAACTCCACTTTCCCAGGTAATCACCCAGAGTTTTGGCTACAGCCCCAGCAGTAGCAATGCCGGTGGACCGGCGGGTGAAATCGGCGGAACGATTACCCCGGCTGGCGAATCGGCTTACTACGGTAGATTCATCCCGGTCGACACGTTCGACGACACGTTTACCGCGTCGGGAACGCTCAATCTTCACGGGCCGGTCCACGCGTTGCTCGGTTTTTTTAACGCCGATACGGTCAACGAATGGCGGACCCCCAACACCGTTGGGCTACGGCTGCTGGGCCGGAACAACAACTTCTTTTTTGCTTATAACGACTATGGAACGGGTCTTTGGCGGGCGGGTGGCAACGTGTTTCCCCAGCCTGGAGGAAGTGAATTTGAGTTTGCCAGTGGTCCCGGAGATGTCCACAATTGGTCTCTCACTTACAATCCTGACGGAAATAACGGCGGTGGAAATGTCGTCGCGACCATCGACGACGAAACGGTGGTCACAAACCTGTCGCCGGGGCACCAGGCCGATGGGGCAAGTTTTGACCGCTTCGGACTGGTTACGGTGATGAAAAGTGCCGATTCACCTGGTCAGGTGTGGTTGGACAATGTAACGGTCAACGGCGTCACGGAAACCTTCAGCAGCGATCCAAACTGGGACGGTCTCAATAATCAAAACACCTACCTCACCACCAACGTGCGACCCCGTTTCGATTTTGGCTTTAGTCCCACAAACAACGCTGAAGGCGTGGCAGGAGGCGAGATTGGTGGTGCGACCTTTCGCGGCGATTCACGCTTGGAATTCGGTGGATCCAGGATGGCATACTACGGCGATCCGCTAGCGGAAACGCTGAACCTGACCCAACCCCTGGAGGCCTCGGGTAAGGTCTCGTTTCACAGGGGAGTTTCCGATAGCACGACGCTGATCGGATTCTTCCACTCCAGCGGGAGCATCCGGAGCAGCGATTCTCAGGCGTCAGCGACACCTGAAAACTTTCTCGGCGCTGTCATTGAAGGGCCCAGTGCCGAAGGATTCTATTTTTATCCCACCTACGGTTTGGACGAGGAGGGAGTCAGGCCCAGCGGCGGGATCGGGTATCCGACCCCGCCAAGAATCTATCCGAATGGCGATTCACACGACTGGACGCTCCAATACGATCCCACGGCCAGGCAAGGCCGGGGGCAGATAGTTGTCACCCTCGACGGGCAAGCAGTCTGGCTTAACTTGGACTACCCACACCAGCAACAGGGTGCGTCCTTTGACCGCTTTGGTATCGTCACAACGCATATTGATGGAAATGGTCAAACCGTCTATTTCGACGATCTGACCTACACCATCGGCACTGTATCGGACCATGTTCAATGGGCTGCCGACACCTCTGGTGACGCTACTGCTAATGGTAACTGGAGCCCAGCCATTCATCCCGATTCAAATCAGCTGGCTGTTCTGCTGGGTGACGTGATCAGTCAGTCGCGTGTGCTGTTTACAGATACAAACCTCAAGATGAAGTCGTTGCAGTTTGACAACGCAAATTCTTACGTCTTCGCCGGACAAGGCAGTGTGACTCTGGAGGCTGAAGCCGGTAATGCGAGTATGGACGTCCTGGATGGCAGCCACCAGTTTCAGGTGCAGGTCAATCTTGCAAGCGACCTGGACGTGACCATTCCTCTTGGATCCACGTTGATTTTCAACCACGGGCTGGACTTGAACGGTTTTACGCTCAACAAGCTTGGCTCGGGCGACTTGTTGATCAACAACTTCCTGTCACTCGACGGCGGAACCATCAACGGAACGGTGATTAACAATACGGCCACTGTTCCCGAACCTGCCACGGTGGCAATGTTGTTGCTGGCGCTGGTGGTCCTGGCTCCGGTGCGGAGGATGTCGGCACAAAACTGAGGCGAAGCCCCAGTTTCACTCCGTAGGCTGTTGGCCAGGGTGGGTATCGCGTGGGCCACGCGAGTGTTTTCCTCACCTCCCAAAAACAGACCTGGCGGGTGACCGGCGAGGAATCGCAAACAGCAGCGCAGAAAAGCAAGCCGGTGCCCGGCCCCCTCGGGTGCAACAGGTGCCTCTAGTTGTCTGCAAAATAGTGCGCAGTAAATCCGCGTTACAACATCACTCGTGCCGCACTCGGAGCAACACGGCGGTCATGGCCAAGAGGGCCAAGAACAGGGTGGTGGGTTCTGGGACTTCGTTAGACGACGTGTACGGATATCCGACGATGGGCTTGGTGTTTGCGATGCTGGGAAACTCACTACTTGCGGTCAACCAGGCTGCCAGGATCTGCTGCATGGAATCGATCGTTGCGCCAGATCCCTGAGGAACGCTAGGCACGATCTGCACGCTTGGATTAATGTCCCAGGCGTCGTATCCTTGCTTCATCCAGCTAAACCAAGTCGTGTCCATGCCTTTACTGTAGATTTGCGGCGTCCATGTGTCCCACGCAATTCCCGAGATATCTCCCAAGAAGGTCGCCAGATTTGCGGTTGGCCCCGGGTCCAGCGGTTTAGTGGGGTCGCAGGTCGTCCTATCCGGACAACTTGGCAGAGAGCAGCCCAACTCGGCTATAAATCCCGAACCTCCCGTGGTGACGACGAGTTTCTTGCCGTTCGTCGTGAAATGTGTTCGTAACCTATTGAGATCGGCGACTATATCTGCATCCGAAGCCCAACCGCCCGTGTCAGTCCCGTTGCCGATCGCCTCAATTTCCAGAACCAGGCCGTCCAGGTTGCTTTGAAGGCCGCCAGCCGTCAGTGTGTCCAACATCGCTTTGGTTATGCCGTTGTCGCCGTCGCCAATAGTCGCGTAAACCTCTGTGCCAGGATTGTCACTCTTGTAACTCGTAACTGGGTCCGGAACAGAAAATGTTTCACCGGGCGTATACTTCGGTTCGAAAACCATGATCTGGTTGTCCCGGAAAGGATCGGCGGCGCCGGGACTTGATCCGTATCGTACCAAATTCCGATCGGTGTAGAAGCGACCACGAGCGGAAGTAGCGGTGACAAAGACCAGCAGGTGATCAACAGTATAAAATTCTTCATGTGGTTTCCCCTTTTATGGTGTGGTGACAGGACGGATAGGAAGCTCAAAGGCCCGAACGATTCGCGTTCGTCAGATTTGCGCCGGTCAGGTTCGTCTCGGCCAGGAACGCACCGGGTTCTAGATTGATTCCTGAATAGTAGTGGTTACCACTACCTACGGCAGCCGTGTTTTGGATCGAACCAACGAAAATACTCATGGTGGGTAGGTACGAAACGGCATGAACCGACGTGGCAGCCAGGGACGCCAGCAAAAACAGTGTGGTCAGACGCATTGGATCTCCCTCAGTCAATAGCGACCGACCGTTAAAGGTTCCGCTCTCTCTGGGGGAGAGTTGCTCACGGGCGGTTGCCGAACAAAAAAAACGCCGCCAACCCTCAAATTGGGATGGCCCCCATAAAAAAACGACAACCAGATGCTCCCGAATTCCCCACTGCCAACGGGCAACTGCGGGGAGAAGGATCCAGATGTCGTTGATGGAACTAAATTAGCGGTGCCTGATGCGGCAATGTTGAACGGTTAACTACTAGTAATAACATAGAGTAGCTATGGTATTTATATTATAGAAGTCAAGCTTCTGTGTACGTTTTGCCTGCAGCCCCCTATGGGGCTGCGAGGTACCTTGGATGTCCGCCAAATAGTCGACACATGATTTTGGCTAATCAAGCGGTGTGCCAGAGACAACCAGACTCTCTTGGAGCAGGAGGGCATCGTTTTACGATGCCACTTCCGGGAGTTTATACTCATGGTCTCATCTGAACTTCACACTGGAGGTAGCGGCTATGAAGTCGAATGTCTGGTTTTCAGCACCTGTTCTGGTTAGCTTGGTGCTTAGTCAGCACCAAAGGGGATTCGGCTGAAACACTGGCACACAATGCACGGTCAGTAACTAAATCGGAATCTAAAGAGAACAAGTCCTGACCGGTAGGCGATCGGGCGAATGGGGACACCAGTTTAGCCGCAACGATAACGACTACAATGTCGCCGGTCCGGCTACTGCACCCCATGGCGAGCAATCAACATGTCCAAGAAAGACTGGCACGACAGCGAGTTCAAGACACTGGTCACACTCGGCGAATCCACCACGGCCGGCGGCTGGGCGAGCAACCCGCAGCGTATCTGGGCCAACCTGCTTGCCCAGATGATTAATGACTTTCAGCGTGGGCCGATGCATCTGATCAATGTCGGCATCGGGTCGAATGTATTGTCACCGAAGAGCGCCGCCGCCACCACCAGCGGCGCTCCAACCGGTATGGAACGATTGGGTAAGCATGTGTTTCCGTACGAACCCGACCTGTTGATTATTTCCTACGGGCTCAACGACGCCAACAGTGGTACGCCGCTGGATGTTTTTTGCGAGGAACTGCGCGCGATCGTCGCCATGGTGCGCGAGGTGATTCAGCCGTTGATCGTTTTGCCCGGGCCGTACTACATGTACGGCTTTGACTACCCCGACTGTCAGGGCAGCAAGCAGTGCTTCAGCGATTTCAACGACGGCGTTCGCGAAGTCGCCGAGGCAACTGAGTGTCTGTACGTCGATCTATTTAACACCTATGACAACGCCGACTGGCTGGTTCATCGCGACGGCATGCACGCCAACGACCTGGGTCACCGCATCTGCGCCAACGAGATCTTCCGCGTGCTGGCGACTAACTGCACCGGCCTGGGCAAAGAGACCAAGCTCATGGAAGATCACATCCAGAGTTGGCGCGACGAACGATCGCTGCGGCGCGATTACGGTATCGACACAGACGACCGACCCACGGCTTTGTAGTCACTAACGCGGTTTGATGTAATACATCACGATGCCGCGACCCGGTATCATCGCGCTTAGCAGCACACGACCTTTAACTTTCTGCTGAAGCGGTATTACATTGCCTTCGTGTGAAACGATGTCGACGCTCACAACCGAGTCGGCCGACAGCCCGTGGCGAGACAGTTCCAGATTGGCGCTGAACTTCATATCCGCCTCGCCAGCGTTGGTGATGAAGACGCCCAGTTCGCTGTCACCGTTGCTGAAAACGCCGGACATCAGCGTGGGAAATTCGCCACTGTCGCAGTGTTTGAGCGTCCCGATCGGTGAATCGAACGTCAGCGGCCGCATCAATTGTCCGTAAGCGAGAAAATCACGCGACACCGGCTGGCGGTAGTAGCCGACGATTTGAGCGAGAAAATGAAACTGTGGCTTATGCCCGTCATCCTGGAACGACAATGTGTTGGCCCGAGGCCGCAAGGCAAGCATGCCGATCTGCGTACCCTCGACAAATAGCGACGCACACTCAATGAAGAACGAATCGCCCGGCATTGTCGCAGACATCTTCAGGCCGTATCGCGTCATGTAATCCTGATACACCGCCGCAAGCAACGGTGCGTGGCTGTCACGGGACAGAGTCGCCTGCAATGTGCCGTCGATCACGTCGAACATGTTTTCAGTTGCGTTCTCGCCAGTGGTGATGGCCGACGGGTCCTGTGCCTTGACGGCGTTGTAAAGAATCTCGCAAAGGCCGTGCATGCCGCGGCTCATCGAATCGGCGCCACAAGCGCTGTGGCCGTGCGGCGTCCAGTAGCACGGTAGGCTCGTGCCCTGCATTACATCGAAATAAAAACCGCTGACGTTTTCGCGCTGCAGCATCAGCTTGCACGTTTCTTTCAGGCGATTACGCCACCACGGCGTCCAGGCGCACGGTTGCCACGACATCTCCGTACCCCAGACGCGCAGCGCCCCGTACAAATCCCTTGTGATGTTCGGCTTGGCCTCCTTGGCGTACGGCGAATTCTCCGTCGAACCCTGATCAAAAATCTCCAGCGGGACGTACGGACACACCATCCCGCCGTCAGCCTGCAAACGTCTTAACTCGGAGGACAGGTTCGGTAGCGCCGGAATCTTCGGATAGTTGCCGTCGTGGCTGTTGAGCATCTGCATGTGCGCCCAGCGCCCATCGTTGCGATGACGATAGCGATTGAACGGCACGTTGTAGGTGCTGCGCTTGGGTTGATATTGCTTCCACGCATAAAAGTTCGCCCCCAGCGGCATGCCTGCCCACTTGGTCCACTCGCGCAGATGATCCGCGGCGATAACCAGGTTCTTGGACTCGTCATGCGTGCCAGTAAAAGAGTCGTTCAGGTGCGTATAAAAATGAATCGGCGCTTCCTTGAACCACTTGGGTGCTTCTTTGCGCGTTCGCAGCGGTCCCTTGCGGCTCCACGATTGCTTGAGCGCCCACCGTCGATAAATGTTGCACGCGTCAAACCAATCTCCTTGGAACGGCCCGACGACACAATCGTATTTCAACTCGAAATCTTCGCTGGCGAACGTCATGTTCGGCGGGAAGTGACCGGGCCGCCATGACAGTTGATCTCGCGTGTTGATCAACTGCGTGGTCATCATGCTTGCGGCCGGATCGCGCGTGCCCATAAAAATGCCCTTGCCGGTGGGCCCGTCATACATCGCCTGGAACTGCATGTTGAAGTTGATGGGATAGAAACCACCCTCGGTGTGCAGGTGTTTACCGAATCCGGTCGGCGCCGCGTAAGGATTCTCGACCAGGGAGCCGCGCTCCAGCGGGAAGACAAACACATCGTCCGCCGACTTGTCGATCGGCTTAAACGACATCATCGGAAAGCGCACGCGCTCGATGCCGTATCGGCCACCGCGGTTTTTGACTACGAAACGCCAATAGGTCAAAGGATCGCCGGCGCGCAGCGTGATGATGACCTGTACGTCAACGACGTTTCTGCTTTCCTTGACGTCAATGTTTTTCCATTCGAGGATCAGTGTCGTCTTGCCGTCGCCCTCTTCGTGCCGCCACGAAACTTGCTTGGCACTGTGCGAGCCAACGGTAAACGCGTCGCCTGCCATTTCGCTGATGATGGACATCAAACCCATGCGAGTCATCCACCGCTCATCGCGGCCAACGTGCTTGGGGTCAAGTGTCATGACCAGTTCAAACAGGTCCTGATAGCCCATCGGCGGGCTGGCGGCGAGCATGTCGTGGTCATTGGCCACGCCGTACAAACGTCCAAGCTGAAAACCGCCTGGTGTCTGGTACAACGCGAGCCCCACCTCTCGATTAGCAAAAAGAACGGCGGCGTCGTCTTGCTTGACATCGATCTCGTTGGGATGGGTTTTGAAAAACTCCGTGGATCGCTGCGATGCCGACGTGTCGGACGTGATCACCGGGTGGCCGTACTCACCGGCTTCCTGTTGAACGTGGGCGAGAACCTCCGCTTCGCTAATCGCGCGATCGTAAACACGCACGTTATCGATCATGCCGACGAATCGCGGTTTTTCGCTGTCGCCGCCGCTGCCGCTGATCTGGAAGGTCCGTGCCGTCTCGTACTGCTTCACGTTCGAGGCGCGGCTGGCGGCAATGTGCCCGTCGAGCCATACCACCAGGTGCTTACCATCGAACGTTGCAACCAGATGGTTCCACCGGCCGATCTTCGGCGTGGCATACAAGTAGTTCGACACGTTGCCGTGGCCGAGGTACCACGCAACCTGTGTGTTGTAGATGGTCATGCCGTAGCTACGCATGCCTTCGCCGAACAGATGCGATTCGCCGCCGGGTTTGCGCGCGGGATTGATCCACGCCTCGATGGTGATCGGGCCGGTGATGGCAAGCCGCTTGTCGCCGGACAGCTTTAGATAATCATCCTGGCCGTCGAAGCTCAGGGCGTGACCGGAGCCTTGTTTGATCCATGTGGCGCCGTGGATCTGTTGGTCCGCGCCGTTGCCGGTCGTGTCATGGGCAACATCGCCGGTTCCTTCGTCGAACGTCCACCGTGCGATCGGACCGTCTGCAGCGGCGGCGCTACAGGTCACCAGCAGCACCGCGACTATGCCCCACCTTGCCATGTTACGAGACCCGCAATCGCGTGAACTTGATGTGTGTCACCGGCACTTTGGTGCAAGGACCAAAAGGCTACCGGTGGACTGCGAAATACCACCGCCCAGTATGACGTAAGCCCAGTGCGGGGGCAAGTTTTGCCCGCAACCCCTATGGGGCTGCAAGGTACCTTGGATGTCCGCAAAGTAGTACGCAGGAAGTCTCAACCACAACATCAGCCATGCCGCACTCGACGCGGCACAGCGGTGAGGGCCAAGAGGGCCAAGAGGAGGGTAGCCGGTTCGGGGACAAGGTTTACCTCTGAACCACTGGCTGCGGACTGGCCAAAGTGTGTTTTCCACAGCAGGTAGTCAGCTTGCCCAACCGTCGCTGCACCGGAGCCGTTACCGTTAAGGGCGGAAGAATCCAGGCCCAGGTTGTCGCGCCACACTGTGTAGTCGGCTGCATCCACCGCGCCGTCGCCATTGAAGTCGCCGCTATTGATGGACGCCTCGATGGCGACCAGGATGTTGTCGATGAACAGGCCGTTGGAAGTGTGTGAGCTCCAGGAGATCAGGTCGGCCGCCGTCACGTTGTGCTGGAGCCCGGCGTCGTCCAGCAGCAACTCCCCGCCGATCATCAGGTCGTAGGTGTCGGCGACCTGGTCGAGCACGATCTCCACGTGCATCCAGTCATTTTCCGGCATGTCGTAGTCGACCGCAGGCTGCGAGCCGCCTGCGGTGTTGTGATTGATGACGTCCGTGCCCTTGTTTCAAATCGCGTACACGGTGTCCACGGCGTCCTGGGGACCATCCACCAGGTCGAAGGTCAGGCCACGTGTGTGATCGGTGGTCTGGTACAGGTCGAACGAAAAGTAGACCTTGTCGGCCGTCACGTCGCCGAACGACACCTTGTTCTCGGTGGTGTCCACAAATCCTCCCAGCACCAGCCCGTGACCGTCGGGCAGACCAGCGGCGGTACCGCCTCCCAGGACGCCCGGGCTGTCGACCACGGTCCACTCGGGCTTGTTGGTCACCGGGTCGCCGTTACTGTAACCGGTCTCGAAGTCCTCGAAATAGACGGTCTGCAAATTGATCGGGTTGGGCACCTCCGGGCCGGTGGCGAAGCTGCTGGCAATCTCGGTGGCATTGAGCGCGGTGTCGTAGATACCATTGCCGGAACCGAGATTCCACTCAACACGACAAACCCTGACCTGTGGTGCCCGCCCGAGGGAGAGTATTACGCGCCCGGCTGCGCAGGGAACGGTTGTGGATTCAAGAGCGACCACCCGGGCGGAGTTCATTTTCTAATGGGCGATGGAAGTGTCCATTTCTTCTCCGAGACGACCGACTACCGGTTGCTCAACGAACTCGGCTCGATCAACCAGGGAGAACCGGTGTCGGTGCCACAATAACTTTGGCAGGCAAAAGGCGAGAAGTCTATGTTCGGCAGTCTGAAGCCCAAGCGAGGAACCTCCTCAATCGTTCACTTGTGCTTGCTGATTCTGCTGGCCGGTTGTAGCGATAACGGCCTCACAATGGTGCGCGAGCGGGCAGGTCACTTTCGAAGGTCGCGAATTGCCTGAACATTGCACGGTTTACTTTTACCCGATCGAGGTGGCGCAAAACGAGGTGCAGCACCCACGCGGCACCTTCTCGCACCGGTGCCGCCAGAAACAAAAACAGCCCGGAAAAACCGGGATGTTTTTCCAACCGGTGCGATCTCGAGCACGTTGCTGCAATCACACCTAGTACCCCGTGTCGTGCACGCGACTTTTTGCGGAACCTGAGACAGGCAGCTGAGCCGGTTTTCAGTCGGGGCAAGAAAGGCCGAAAGGTGAAAAAACATCAGACGGCCCAACTCCTCCACCCGGGGCACCGGCATGGGTGGTCAGCTGCTACCAGATTTACGACTTCCAAGTTGGCTTCTTCCCCCGTGCCTTGGGATGCCGCGGAAGATGGTTCTCCTGCCGGTTGATCAGCTTGGGTACGACTTCGACCATTTTAGCTAGCGGCTGCTTGGGATTTTCCGTATTGGGACGAGCAACGAAACGGACATAGTCGCCGACGGCTAGCAGCCTGAATTTCTTGTTGCCGCGGACGTCCTTGGGCTCGAAATAATATTCGGGACCGCCGTCGACCGACGAAATAAAGCCGATCGGATTCTTGCGGGGCAGTTTGGTAATGTAACCAAACAGGTAGTCGATTTCCGGTCGGGGAGTGCGTGGACGCGAGCTTGGTCTCGTCGAACCGGGGCCGCGGCCAAGGCGATTGTTGTTGCGATTGCCGCCGTGAATGCCACTGCGATTTGTCCCCCTGCGATTTGTCGTAGCCGCCGATTTCTTGTCAGGCCGGCTCTCCAAGGTAGATCGCTTCGTGGGAGGATTTTTCGTGCGCGGATTTTTGGTGCCGCTCAATACCTGCTTGGCGCGTGGTTTGGCAGCCGAAGAATCGTGTTCGTATTGCACCGCTTGTTCGAGCTCGAGTTCGGTGAACTCCGCATCGACCGCCGAACAGTGAAAAAACACGTCAGCGCCACCGGCCGAGGGTGTTATGAAGCCGAAACCCTTGTCGGCGTTGAGCGAGCGTATTTTTCCTGTGAGCATCTATTCCAGCCTACCGTTGGCTTATGAGGCTGGCAACGGCGCTTACTTCGGCGGTGGAATCGGAATCACACAGCGAATGATAGGAAATTTGATTTCCGCGAGCAACAAGGAGGAAGCAGGGGCCCCAGGCCGCCATGGCGGCCTGGGGCCTCTGCTTTTGTGCCGCGTTGGGGGGCGAGGTATTATCGAACAAGGCATGGCCGCTGCCGCGAATTACTGCGATCAGCCCCGATTGGGCGAGCAAATATCGCCCCAAACTGCCATCGGTGCAGACTGGCTGTTCAAACGGCCGTTGCCGGTCTTTAGAAGGTGGCCAGGAACGTGTCGATGTAGGTCAGTTCCTGGGACTGGTCGGCTTGGTCCGAAGAGCCGATGGAGCTGTCCGAGTAGGCGGCATCCAGATCAAGGACCAAATCCTCCACGTCAGGTGGCGCCCTTGGTGCCGATGCCTGCCACAGGCCGCAGTGTCTCAGAATCTCTTCGATGACCTCGCCCCGACCATTGCTCCGCTCTGGTGTCCGCGGTTCGATGAACGCCACGACCTTCATCGGGCCGCCGCACTGTGGACAAGACAATGGGGCTACTTCATAAACCCGCTTGATCAACATCGCCCATGTTTGGCTACAGCGCGTCGCTGCCACCGCAGGAGCGCTGTTCTCACCCTCCCTGGATGGCTCGGCGGATGCTTCAACTTCCGCCTTCTTGCGCATGCCTCGCGACTTGTTGGAGTACCAGCCGCCGCTTTAATAATGAACAGGGGCGAATCAGATGCGAGCCCTTCGCCGGAATGACAATATCGTCCAGGACAACCACTTCACTCGTGGCGTAGCTGCTGATTCCCAAATCGGATGCATCTGCCGAGGTCGAGAAGGTCGGCTGGCTAAGATCAGAGATGTCCCAAATGCTAAGCGCTCCGCCAACTTCCCTGTGGGTTGTCAGGAGGTAATTAGCATCGCTCGTAGGCCATGCTGAAGAAGTGTTTGCGCCAGACGCCACCTGTCCCAACAGCACGGGAGAACTTGTGCCCAGATTGGCAACATCATAGACGTAAACGGCACCTTCTCCTGAAACACCTCCCAGTCCTGATGCATAAAGTCGGTCTCCAATCACCGTAGCATCAAATATGCCAACAGAATCTCCTGTATTCACAGTACGGACAAATGTCGGCAGAGTCGGCGAACTTATATCGAACACATGAATCAAAGCGGATGTATCGTCAATCTGGTACAGCTAATCGCCGTCAATTGCTACGTTGCGAACGTTGTTATGACCTCCGATAGTTGAATCTATCTGCAACACAGCCTGGGGAGAATTGGGGTCCGCAACATCGACCACAAACGTGCCACCTCCATCAAGACTCGAGAAGTATCCGTAGCCATCCTTCGCCTTGATGTCGTAGAACTGCTGGGGGCTGGCAGGCACGAATGTACCGCCTGGCAAAGCAGGATTGGACAACGGAATTATGGCGACACCCGCTTCAAGTGAACCAATAAATGCATAATCACCATCTGCCCAAACATCAGTGTAAGTCGTTGCACCATTGTTTCCGAAGGGCGCAACGTAGCCTGTGAACCTCAATTCTTCCACACCACCAACCGTGTGCGCTTTCACGCTGGAGCTTCCCAACAATGGTGCAAACAAAAAGATAGCAAGTAACCAAAGAGCTAATCTACAGTTGTATATTACAATTTTTAGCGATGGAAATACAAAACTGCTTTGAGATTGGGCAAGTCCCATCGCAATCAGCTACTAG
>Ga0310121_10002177_pt1 | contig 19048 bp, 14 predicted proteins | sample CB27_Tmax_986_MG_FD_203504 | JGI IMG/M metagenome (GOLD analysis project Ga0310121, IMG submission 203504) | Marine microbial communities from Western Arctic Ocean, Canada - CB27_Tmax_986 | ecosystem: Environmental > Aquatic > Marine > Oceanic | place: Canada: Western Arctic Ocean | collected...
GGAAACGAATCCAAAAGTCGCCTTGTTTTGATGCGGAGAGTGAAAATGGAATCTCAATACGATCGGCGGCGGTTCTTTGAAACAGCAGGGATTGGAGCGGCGGCGATGACGGCTGCGGGTTTGTGGCAGTCGACGATCCACGGCGCAGACCCGGTCGGCGGGTTTCGAGTTGCCAGCGGTGTCCGTCAGTTATTCCTCGATGATGTTGGCATCGAGCGGCTTGTTGGTCTGCGCCGCGTCGTCAACAAGCCAACGCGGCATCCCCAAAACCCGCTACTGGTTCCCGATACGCACTGGGAACGGGGCTGCCAGGTGTATGGCACGGCGTACTACGATGAGCAAGCCGGTTTGTTCAAACTCTGGTATCTGACTGGGCCGAAGGATCGCGGTTTGAAGCCGCTGAAGCTGGAGGGCTACGAGCGGGCTCCGCACACCACGATGGCGGCGTACGCGGAGTCCAAAGACGGTGTGCACTGGAAAAAGCCGCCCCTCGGCATTTTGTCTTACGATGGCGACGCACAGAACAATCTGCTTGGTATCGGCGAGTACAACTGCGAAGGAGTCTCGGTGCTGCACGAACCGCACGACGCCGATTCGAATCGTCGCTGGAAAGCTGTCTATTGGGACCACGGTTCCGGCGGTTGGGAAGTTCGCAACGGAGGACCGTTCTGCAAAGCAGGCCCGGAGGACGGCTGGCACGTTTCGTTTTCTTCCGACGGGATTCATTGGAAGAAGTACGAAGGCAATCCGGTCATCGCGAAATACTGCGACACGAACCAGAACGTCGTCTATGACCCGGCGATCAGGAAATACGTTGGCTTCAGCCGCTTCGGCTTTGGCCGCCGGCTCGCGCGGAGTGAGAGCGAGGACTTTCTGCACTGGAGCGAGCCGCAACTGGTGCTGCAGTGCGACGAAGCCGACGGACCAGCGACGCAGATTTACGGAGCCGGCGTCGACCTCTACGAAGGCGTTTATTTGGCCATGATCTGGATCTACCGCGAAGGCGGCGATGGCAAGATCGACACGCAATTGGCGACGAGCCGCGACGGCATTAGCTGGATTCGAGTGGGCGACCGCGCGACATGGCTCGAACTCGGCGCTGACGATAGCTGGGAAGGCGGCATGGCCCGCAGTGTCGAACGAATCATCACGCGCGGCGATCAGCTTTACATTTACTACTGCGGAGTCCACGGAGCACACACCGGCCCGAAGATCAAAACGGTCGTCCGCAAGCATCCCGTTCAGATTGGCCTGTTGAACCAGCGCCGCGACGGATTTGTTTCGCTGGACGCCGGCAAGCAGGAAGGCCACGTGGCGACTAGGCCATTCGTGTTACCCAGTGGCACATTGCACGTAAACGCCGATGCCAGTGAGGGCGAAGTTCGCGTCGAGATACTCAGCGACGCTGGAGAGACAGTCGCGAAGTCGCAGGCAATCACTGGTGACCAAAAGCGTGCAGCCTTGCGACTGAAGGGCGAAATGCCGAAACCCGGCTCGTCGGTGCGGTTGCGGTTTGTTGCTCATAACTCAAAGTTGTTCTCATATTGGTTTGTTGAGTGACGACCGCCGTGAGAGACAAGTCATGAGATAACCGAACATGAAGGAGATTCTCATGAAACTGATCCACGCAATTGTACTTGCTCCACTACTGCTGAGTGCACCGATCATCGCCGGCGAGCCGGTCAACATTGGTTCTCGGCTGGAACTGATGATCGACGACCATTTGATTGATACGATGAGTGGCGGCGTTCGTCTACAGCTCCACAAGCCTGTGCGGCGCAACGTTGCCTTGGTTACGGACGAGCCGTGGGAAGGGAATGCCTGCTCGTATTGCTCGGTGTTTCAGGACGGCGACCGTTATCGGATGTACTTTGGCAGTCAGAACTACGTGAACACCAAAGGCAAGCTCGTCAATGCGCACGAGCCCTACACGTGTTACGCGGAAAGTAACGACGGGATACACTGGACCAAACCCAAACTTGGCCTGATCGAGTTTGACGGATCGAAACAAAACAACATCGTCCTGGCAGCCGAGAGCATCAGCGAAATTCCGGTGGACCCCGGTCACATCGCGGTCTTCAAAGACAGCAATCCAAAGTGTCCGCGCAACGCGAAATACAAAGCGGTCATCCGCGATCGGAAAGGACGTGGGCTGTACGCACTCAAGTCATCCGACGGGCTGCACTTCTCTCCTCTGAGCGATAAGTTGATCATTACCGATGGCGCATTTGACTCACAGAATCTCGCGTTCTGGGATTCATTTCGCGGCGAGTATCGAGCCTATTTTCGAGACTTCCGGGAGGGGGTTCGAGGCATCAAGACAGCCGCGTCGAAGGACTTTCTCACGTGGAGCAAGCCGCAGTGGCTGGTCTTTCCCGGCGCGCCGAACGAGCATTTATACACGAATCAAATCGCGCCGTACTATCGCGCCCCACACATCCTGTTCGGGTTTCCGCTGCGATACTCCGATCACGGCTGGGTTGATTCAACTGGCAAATTGCCGCATCCGGATTTGCGCCGCCAGCGCGCGGATGCTCACCCACGATACGGCAGCGTGGTGACGGACGGCCTGATGATGACCAGCCGTGACGCCTTGACATTCAAACGCTGGGGTGAAGCGATTCTCCGCCCCGGCCTGTCACGGACAAACTCCTGGGTCTACGGCGATAAGCTGATCGCGTGGGGAATCCTGAGTACCGAATCCGACTTGCCTCAGTCGCCGAAAGAAACGTCGATCTATGCCACGGAAGGGTATTGGACCGGTAACGGCCGCAACCTGCGCCGGTACTCGATTCGGATTGACGGCTTCGTGTCGATGCAGGCGAGGCGAAGGGTGGCGAATTCGTTACGAAGCCGCTGGTGTTTTCAGGCGACAAACTGGTGCTCAACTACTCGACTTCCGCCGCTGGTGGTGTCTGGGTCGAGCTTCAGGATGCCGAAGGTCAGGCGTTGGAAGGCTATGCAAAAGCGGACTGCCATGAGATCTTCGGAGACGACATCCAGCGCGTTGTCAATTGGAAAAACGGATCCGACGTCAGTCGACTTGCCGGCAAACCGGTACGCCTGCGTTTCGTCCTCAAAGACGCGGACCTGTATTCGTTTCGATTTGTTGAGTGAATCAGGGACTCTTCCAGAGAAACACAGCAAGGACTTGTCCGAAATCGCACACATGAAACTCGCAACACCGATCGGTACTTCTCTATTGGCAATCGTCATCTCGTGCTGGACGATCGTGGCGGCTGGCGACGGTCCTGTTGTGACATACGGCGTTCGGTTGCGCGTGACGTCGGAACTAAAACACCGCAACGTTCCGATGGATCCCCTGATCGATTTCGGCAGGATAATTCAGGGAGCGGACCTTCCGGGCGTGTTGGATCCGAATTCGGTTGAGATTATTGACGTCGTTGACGGTCAAGAGATCCCATTTGCTCGCATGGATGATTTCGCGCATGGTGACAAGGGACGAATCGCGTGGGTCATCGAGGATCCCGCTCACCGGGAATACGAAATTCGTTTCAAGACATGTCAATCGCGGCCAGCGTTGATACCACAACAGTACACTCCGCTGATCGGAGTGGGTGACCTTCTGCGTTACAACGCCGGTGTGCCGCGCCCGATAACACTCATTTATCTTAGCCGGATGATTGACCTGAACGGCGACGGGCGTCCCGACATGGTCGGCTGCTGGAATTATGCCCACGATCCCGCCTACCCGTGGGACGGCATCTTCTGTCATCCCCGCGTCGGCGACGAGGACAAGTTTGAATTCGGCGACCTGGTTCGCCTCCGTTATGCTGATACTCCGAGTGACAACAACTTCAAGTTTTTCGGCAGCGTCTACATGGGGGCCGATTTTGCCGATTTCGACAAGGACGGCCTGGTGGATCTGGTTTATGCCCCGGGCAGCTACAGCATTCACGGTTTGCGCGTTTATGGCCGTGGGCTCGACAAGGACATCTACTTTTACCGGAACACGGGCAGGCGCGATGCCGGTGGTATGCCGGTATTTGCGACGGCCGGCGGCTTAAAGAAGGTGCAAAGATCGAGTAAGGGGGCCGTCCGGTCGGTCGATTTGAATCGTGACGGATTGATGGACGTGGTCGTTTTCAAAGGTGGGTCGGACTATACCTATCTGAAAAACACAAACCCCAAGGGCTTACCGTTCCAACCTGCCAGGCCGGTGACTCTGAAACTGGGTGGGGGTCTTTGTTTCTATGATGTTGACGGCAACGGTCTGGAAGATGCGATTACCTTGAAGAAATCCACGGGGGCAAGGGGGCTGGACGAATTCCATGTGGTTTGGCAAAGAAATCTCGGTGGTGACCCGCCTCGATTCGCTGCCGCTAAGTCGCTGGAGGGTATCGACCCGCATTGGCCGGCGTCGTTGGCGCCGGTGACCGACGGGCCGAAACGAGGGCTCCTGGTCCAACATGATACGTGGCAGCGTGTTTCCTTTTACGAGCAGCTCAGTGGCGGAAAACATCCGCGATTCAAATATGACGATACGGCGGTCTCTGACTCGGCACTAGTGTCCCTAAGCGACCAGGCTGCACCGTTCCTGTGCGATTGGGACGGCGACGGCGACCTGGACCTGCTGGTCGGTCACGGCTACGGTTGGCCACGCATCGTAATCAACGACGGCACGAACAAACGCCCCGCTTTTCGAGAAGCACAGTTGATCCTCTCCGAAGGTAAACCGATCCGCCTTCTGCGCGACGAAATTCTTGGCCCGCCGCACTGCTGGCACAACATGGGTTATCTTTTCCCGGTATTTATTGACTGGGATGACGACGATCTGCCCGACCTGATGCTGCCCAACGAGACCAACCGGATCTTCTGGTACAAGAACATTGGAACGCGGAATAAGCCGGTCTTTGGCAGGCGGCGTCAGGTCATCGTCGAGGGCTTTCCCGATTCGGCGAAGATTCGGACGGCGACGGCACAACTGGTCGCCAAGTCAACGGGCAATGTTTATCCGACCGACAAGTCTCAGCCGTTTCACTGGCGGTCCGGTGCGGCTTTCGTCGACTTCAACGGCGACGGTTTGACGGATGTCGTCACTCGGGCCTGGAGCAAATACAGCTTCACGCTCTTTCTGCGGTACCGTGACGAAAAGGGCGTGTTGCGGCTTCGAGAGGACCGGACACTCAAGACGGTTGGCGGGCGGCAATTTCATGGCTCGCGGGTCAACGTCGTCGATTGGGATGGTGACGGGATTTTGGATATCATCCACAGCGAGGGGACACCCCAAGCCGATGCCGACTCGCTTTTCCTGGCGCGAAATGCGCGCACGAACGCGGATCCGGTGTTTGAGGAAATCCAGCCATTGCGGGTATTCGGGCGAAAGATCCGCATCACCCGGCACGGCCCGCACCCCTGGGTCGGCGATATGGATGGAGATGGTAAACCGGACATCCTCTGCTATACCGAGTGGAGCGTCTATCCGTTTTACCGACACGCTGCGATCGAGATGAAAAAACGTCCGAAGTTTGAGGTACACGCAGTTCGAAAACGCTAGTCTTTAAGCGGACCTGCCAATGAAACCAAACCCGTTAAGGGAAGTGCCAGATGATTCAATTGTGTTACCCCAGTGCCGATCGTCTTCCACGGCGATTCACTGCGCGCTGAATGTTCAAACCAGTCTGGCGGAACACGTCTGCGTGGAACTGTTTCGCGACGACAATCCGATCGCAGGCCATGCCGCCTCCCACGCCGACACGCACACGGCGACGTTATCCTGCGGACAAAGTTCTGGATGGATCATCCAGGATTTCGCCTGAACCGAAGTGCACGCGACTTTCGCCACGCAGATGGAGCGCTGAACTATGTATCGATCACCTGTCAAATGGCATAGGCCATTCGGGCTGAAAGCTGACCGCTGATAGCTGACAGCTTGAACAACATGGAGAAAGCAATGTCATCGGTCCGGCATATCGCTCTTCGCTGTCGCGACATGGAAAAGTCTCGCGATTTCTTCGCAAACGCCTTTGGCTGGGAGCTGCTGAAACTTCGTACAAGCGGGCAGGCTCTCGACATGACGGACGGCGAAATCAACATCACCCTTATCCAACAACCGGAAAACTGCCAACGCCCCACGTTGGAAGAGGGAAACGAATACATTCATTTCGGCGTCATCGTGGAAGACGTCGACGCCTGCCGGCAACGACTCGACACGTGGGGCGCCGAGTTCCTCACCGAAAGCATCAAACACACCGGCGAGGCCGCTCCAAATCCCCAGGCCCAGCAATCCTTCAAGGTGCTCGACCCCGACGGAAACGTCATCGACGTCACCGGCAACAAAACCGAATGGCTCGGCGTCCGAATGCGGTGAATGTGTTGAAAAAGGGGGACTGGCTCCCGTCAATAGTAGAAACGCACGCTACTGAGGCACGGCGAGGGTGCCTGTCCCCCTTTTTCAACCGGAAGCAGAGTGACCCACGGCTATTGCCCCAATTCTTTACGCAGCCGACCGGCAAGCACACCGGCATCGTCCTCATTCAGACAAAGTGGATGCACCATCAGTTTGCCCTCTGCCAATCGGCCGTGCCCCAGATAAATCGGCGGCTTGCCGCTTCGCAACGAAACGCAGATCTCGAATGCCGTTCGCCCTACGGTTGCTTCATCCACCGTAATTTCCAATTGCGGAGGACTTTCGCCGTCTCCCTTTTCAAGCAAACGGCACGTGAGCGCTTCGCTGGAAAGTTCGCTCGCAATTCGTTCCAAGCAACCGCGATATTTCACAAGTTCCGCGTCATACGCTCCGGAGACAAACAAATCCAAGGCCGTCAACAACGCGACGATTTCATCCTTCGACACTTTCAAGTGTCGCCCGATGCCGTGACGTGGAATACCTTCCAGCTTGTTCTTGTCGATCAGTTCCGACGGTGGATCCCAAAGCTCGAGATGATCGTCCATGTCGAGCATTTGCACCGCTGCCGCGCCGACAAGCTCCCGTCGTCCGCACAAAATGCCCGTCGCTTGCGGTCCGCGAATCGATTTTCCGCCGCTAAAACAAACCAAATCGGCCCCCGTCGCCGGGATTGATTTCAAATTCTCGCGGGGCGGCAACTCACCCGCTGCGTCGACCAGAACCGGCAAATGGTGACGATGAGCCCGCTCGACGACTTCTTTCAACGGCGGCTGTGACCCCGTTCCAAACACGTAAACAACACCAGCCGTCTTCTCCCCAAAAGCGGCTTCGTATTCCCAGGCTTCGGTCCGTCGAACGCCGGCATTGGCGACGATTTCGTTGAAACCGACCTCCACCAATCGCGCCCCCGAAGCACGGACGGCATGGTCGTATCCGCTGCGTTGCTCACGCGCGATGACGAACTCGTGTGGAAATCCCTCGCAATGCGGCAACCGTTCCATTCGCGATAAATCATGTCGCGTCAGAATCGCCGCCGCCCCCATCGTCAGCGCTGCCGCACAACCGCAAGTTACCAAGCCGGCTTCGGTTCCGGTGGCTTCGGCAATTCGCTTCGAGGCGGCTGCCTGTAACTTCTCCAACGGTACGGTTTGCGCAGCGGCATCGCGATAAGCATCGAGCACACGAGCGGGCATCGGCGCCCCTCCCAAACGAGTCACCGCTCCGGATGCGTTAATAATTGGTTCTAGGCCCAAATTCTCATAAATGCCCATCGTCGTTTCACGTCCTCGTCGACTTCAAACGGTAAAACAGGGAAGAAGTTGCTCCGTATCGCCGTAACATTCGCCGTCGATCATAACCGGGAACCTGCATGCGGAACACCAAAGGACCGCGAAGATCAACAAACAGAGAACAGAGAGTACGATTTCCGCGTCAAGTTTTCTCTGTGCTGTGCGTTCACAATTGTTGGCGAGCGATTAGAATAGATGGTTTCCCCATGGATTGTTCCTTCCTTCAATAGAGAGCCCGCCTCCATGAAATCGAATGTCGAATCACAACATCAACAACAAACAGAACTTGGGTCCGACCTCTTTACGCGGCGAAATTTCCTCCACTCAACCTCAGCAGCCGTTGGAGCCTTCTCGCTTGCCGGGCAAGGCGGTTGGTTGGAAGCTGCCACTACGAAAAAACGCCGACCGAAAGTGGCGATCGTTTTCACCATTTTCACGCATCGCTCGCACGGGCACGTCTTGATTGAGAACTTCTTGGAACCGTACCTGTTCAACGGCAAACTCACCGACCCGGGTATCGACGTCGTTTCCTTTTATGGTGACCAGTTTCCCAGCGGAGACATGTCACGCAAAGTCTCTAAGACGTATGGCGTTCCCCTGTTCAAAACGATTGACGAAGCGCTCTGCCTCGGCGGTAAAGATTTGGCCGTCGACGCAGTTCTTGCGATTGGCGAACACGGAAGTTATCCTTCCACCGAATTCGGGCAAGTGAAATATCCCCGCAAGCGGTTCTTCGATGAAATCGTAGCCGTCATGAAACGCTCGAACTGTTTCGTTCCCCTCTTCAACGACAAGCACCTCTCTTACCGTTGGGACTGGGCCAAAGAAATGTACGACGACTCCCAGCAGTATGGCATTCCCTTCATGGCTGGAAGTTCGGTTCCCTTGGCTCAACGCCGTCCGCCGCTGGAATTGCCGCCCGGTGCAGAGATTGAAGAAGCCGTTTCCGTCCACGGCGGACCGGTCGAATCGTACGACTTCCACGGACTGGAGGTTTTGCAATCGATGGTCGAAGCCCGCAAAGGAGGCGAGACGGGGATCTCGAAAGTCGAGTTTCTCGACGGACCGGCCCTTTTGAAAGCGGCCAACGAAGGACGTTTCTCCATCGAATTGGCCAACGCCGCCGTCAAGGCTGAACTCGGCGACAAAACCGCCGAATTCCTGAAGACCGATGGTGTTGGCACGAAACGAACCCACGGCTTATTGCTGACGTACAAAGATGGTTTGAAAGCAACCGTGCTTCGAATGGGAAAGAAAAGCACGCGTTGGAACTTCGCCTGCCGACTGAAAAAAGACCCCAAAATTCATGCCACCGCTTTTTACGTGGGTCCCTGGCGAAACCGGAACCTCTTCAAAGCGCTCTCGCATGCCATTCAGCACCACTTCATTCACAATAAAGCCCCTTATCCCGTGGAGCGAACGTTGCTGGTCACGGGTGTTTTGGAATCAGCCATGAAGTCCCGTCACAATTCGGGCCAGCCGCAAACGACACCGCATCTGGAATTCGCCTACGCACCGCAAGATTTCCGTGGCGTGCGTGAAATGGGAGCCTCGTGGAAACTCATCACCGAAGACCTGCCAGAACCCGAAGGATTTCAAAACGGGAGGCTGAAGAAAAAGTAATCGATGATGGAAAAGTATTTCCATTCAATATGACCGTTGGTGGCCCCCAGGAACTGACAACCTATGGCCTGGATCCAAAACGTTTTACTCGCTCTGGTCAATACAATGCCGCCGCGCACGCCGACGCCCTGGTCACATTAATCGAAGTGGCCCGTTTTCGAGACGTGAAACCGGCTGGCGACCTGGCCAAAGCCTTGCAGTACTTGATCCAGCATCCCCATCCCCGGCTACAGGCCAGTGCCCTCACGTTGGCGGGCAGCTGGAACGTCGAGAAGACCGCAGCCACGGTACTGGACGCCGCCAGGAATGATCAACTGCCCGTTTCGGTACGGGCCGCCGCTCTGGAAGCGATGGTGGAGATGAAACTGCCGGCTAGTCGCGAACTGCTGGTTGCCTACGCAGCCAATTCAAATCCAGCCGCCTTGCGATCTACTGCTATCGAGTCACTCGCTGTCGTAGACACTCAGGCCGCCGCCCTGCAGGCAGCCCAGCTATTTGCCGAGTCTGACTTAAAATCGCTCGACCCTGCAACTACACTCGCGGCTTTCTTAAACCGCTCCGGCGGTGCTCAAGCCCTGGCCGCTGCGCTGGAAGCCAGGAACTTGAAACCGGATTCAGCCCGACAGTTGCTGGCAGCCCTCTTTACCACTGGACACTCAGACAAGGTACTGCTGGATGTTCTAAACCAGTCCATTGGCAGCTTCCGGCAAACTCCCGATTACAGCAAGCGTTATGTGCTGCAACTGGTCAGTGACGCGCAGCAGCAGGGGAATGCGGAACGGGGAAAACAACTCTTCAAAACCGTTGCCTGCGCTTCCTGCCACAAGGTGGGAGGCAGTGGCGGCAAGATCGGTCCTGATTTGACAGCCATTGGAACAACGCTTTCAGCGGAACGGATCACGGAAGAACTGCTGTGGCTCAATCGCCAGGTAAAGGAAGGCTACTCGGTCGTGCGGGTCATTACCGATGCGGGAAAAATCCACCAGGGCTACCAGCGGAAAACCAAGGAAAGTGAAGCAGCTGGTAACCTGGTCCTCCAGGACTTGGCAACCGGAAAACTCATTACCTTCAAGAAACAACAGATTGACCAGCAGCAAACGACTGGCAGCGTCATGCCGGGCAAACTGACGGCACTGCTGTCAGAATCTCAATTATTGGATCTTATTGAATACCTCTCAGAGCTAGGAAGAATCAAATGAATACCTTTGCTTCGTTACTATCCTGGACCACGGGCCTCGCCATCGTGCTGATGACTTCATCTGCCCCGGCAGCTGACCAAAAAGTTAAAACGGGCTTTACTTCCATGTTCGACGGCAAGAGCCTCGCTGGCTGGTCCGTGATGCCCGCCAAAGCGGCCAAGGCCTGGACCGTCGAGAAGGGCCTGATTGTTGGCAACGGCGACAAGGGACGCAGTTACCTGGTCTTTGACAACCGGGAAATCGCCGACTTCGAAATGAAATTTTGCTATCGGTTCCTTGGCAAGGGAAATAGCGGGGTCAACATTCGCGCCATCAACGACAAAACGGGAAAACGCCAGTTTCAGGGATACCATGTCGACCTTGGCCACGTTGGTATCGGCAAACAAGTGCTGGGCGCCTGGGACTTCCACACACCGGGCAGGCGCGAGCACGCTTGCTTTCGCGGAGACCGCCTGGTGATCGATAAAAACGACAAACCAACGGTGACCAAGATCGAGGGAGCCGTCACGCTGGCGGACATCCAGAAGGGCGGCTGGAACGAGGTTCACGTGAGCGTGAAGGGAAACCGGTTTGCCTTTTCCATCAACGGCAAACCCTCCTCCGAGTTCATCGAACACCTGCCAGAGGAGCGCCGTTTACATAAAGGGATGATCCAACTGCAATTGCACGACCCGGGTATGGTCGTCCATTTCAAGGACCTGCAGATCAAAATCCTCAAGTAGCCTGAACCGTCTTCCTTGTTAGTCCTGGGCAATGCAATAGACATGCTTGCGACCGCGGAGGAACAACTGGTTGCCTGCCAGTGCCGGGGAGGCATTCATGGTCTCATTGAGCCTGTTGGTAGCCACGACCTCTAACTTATCGGATCGCTTGAGGACCAGCGTGGTACCGTCGCGGCCCGTCAGGTACATCCGCCCGGCGGCTCCCACCGGTGAGGAGTACATGTTTGAAATACCGGGCAAGCGGGTTCGATCCATTACGGTCTTGCCAGTCTTCGAGTCCAGACAGGTCCAGATTCCCTGGTTGGACTGATTAAAGAATAGCAAGCCATCATAGAGCAGTGGCGAAGCCACGTAGGGTGTTCCGCGATCCTTCGACCAGAGAATCCTCTCGGTATCAGAAATATCACCGGTCGCCGCTAAGGGCAATGCCATCACGGCATAGCCCTTGTAGCCGCTCATGCAATAAATCACGTCTCCCTCAACCACCGGGCAGGGAGTCACGTTGCCGGTTAAACCGCTGCAACGACCTTCGTAATCGGTCGGTAGCCACGAGACCTGCCGGGTCTGCGAGTCTGTCAATTCGAGCCTACCATCCGCGGCAATATCACTGACGAAAGACTAAGTCACTTGAAGCGACTCAAAGACCTTGAGCGGTCATATCTTTGGTGCAATCAAGTCACGAATCAAGCTGTGTCTACGAGCCCACGACGAAAAAGTGACGGAAGTTTCGGCACTGATCGCGTTTGCTCGTTCCATGAGGGCCAACTTCGCCGCGTGATTCGGTTCTCAGGCAAGGATGTCCTGGATCACATGACCATGCACATCCGTCAGCCGTCGCTCGATCCCGTTGTGATAGTAGGTGAGCCGTTCGTGATCGATGCCCAGCAGGTGCAAGATGGTCGCGTGGAAGTCATAGACGGTCACGGGGTTGTTCGCCGGTCTGTATGCGACCTCGTCGGACTCGCCGTAGCTGATACCGGGTCTCAGCCCCGCGCCGGCCATCCAGGTCGTGAAGACGTCCGGATGATGGTCACGTCCGAGCCCGGAACCCTTAACTTCCGTGAACGGTGTACGGCCGAACTCAGATGACCAGACAACGAGCGTGTCTGTGAGCAACCCCCGGCGTTTCAGATCCGTGAGCAACGCGGCACAAGGTTGATCGAACTGGATCCCCTGATTGTTGTGATTGCGTCGGACGTCTTCGTGAGCGTCCCAATTGATGCGTGGTGAGCCAAGGGCACCACCATTAAAGATCTGCACGAAACGCACGCCACGTTCCACCAATCGCCGTGCCAGCAGGAAGTTTCGGGCGGATGCTCCAATGACGGGATCATCCACGCCGTACAGTCGGCGTGTTTCAGCCGTTTCGTCGGCGAAATCGACAGCTTTGGGAATACTGACCTGCATGCGAGCTGACAGTTCGTAGGCACGCACTCGTGCCAGGAGTGTGTCGTCGTCGGGGTGCAACGCCGCAAAGTCGCGATTCATTTCCAGCATGGCGGCGATGCCGGTGCGGCGGTGCGACACATCGACTGACGCGGGCGTCGTCAGATGGGCGATCGGACTGTCTCCGCCCGTGCGAAACGGCACGCCTTGATGCTGGGCCGGCAGGAAGCCCTGACTCCAATTGTTGGAACCTCCATTCGGGAGGCCCCGCGGATCCGGCAGGACAACAAACGCGGGAAGTTCTTCGTTGTCGGTGCCAAGTCCGTAGGACAGCCATGCGCCGAGGCTCGGATAGCCGTTCATGGTGAAACCGGTGTTCATCTGAAAGCACGCCGGCGTATGCGAGGAACTCTTCGTGACCATCGATTTGATAAACGTCAGATCGTCCACACGTTTCGCCAGATGTGGGAACAATTCACTGACCCATTGGCCACTCTGCCCGTGTCGACCAAACTTGTAATAGCTCTTGCGAAGGTTGCCCGGTCGACCAAAGAACGGATCAAGGTCGCCCTTTCCGGTTAACGGTTTTCCGTCCAGGCGTTCGAGTTCCGGCTTGTAGTCGAACGTATCCACCTGGCTCACCCCGCCCGGTGAGAAGATGTGAATCAGTTGTTTGGCTTTGGGGGCGAAGTGCCGGACCGGCTGTCGTGTGTCGGCGCGTGCATCGCGTTCGAGCAGCCAGGCAAGCGCCACCGCGCTTGTTCCGAGAGCCGCATCGCCCAGGAAGTGGCGTCGGAGAATTGGCGTTTTGTCGGGAGTCATCGTTGTCCGGTATTCTCGTAGGAGATTGATTGCCTTCCGCGGCATTTCCGCTCATCTAATTTGCAGGAACTCGCTCGAATTGAAGACGACCCAACACAGCGTCTGTAGATCGGAATCACGAATGACGTCTGTAGCGCGGGCGATCTCTTCCGGTACCGGGTTGCGGCCCAATGTCCGCAGCCAGGCTTCCCTGATTTGGTGATCTGGCTCCGTTTCGTTCCGCTCGATTCGTTCTGCGAGCCTCCGAGCCTGTCGCAGCACAAACGTGTCGTTCATCAGTCCAAGCGCCTGCAGTGGTGTGATCGTCTGACGTCGACGAGGCGTCAGCACTGAAGGCGCCGGGCAGTCCAACGCGTCCAGCAACGGGTCGCGACCGGTGTTGATGTGCATGCGGTAGATGGTCCGGCGATTGAACTCCGGATCGCCCTTGTCGAATAAGTGGTAGAAGATGGTGTTGCGGTTCGTTGTTGTGAAGGGCTGAAAACTCGGACCACCTGGCTTGAAGTTCAACTCACCGCTCACCAGCAGCATGGCATCCCGCGTGGTTTCTGCATCGAGCCGGCGCGGCGTGAACCGCCACAACAACCGATTATCGGCGTCGATGCTCGCGGCTCGGCCGTTGAACTCGGATGACTGCCGCCAGGCGGCGGAGTTCAGGATTTGCCGATGCAGTTTTTTCAGCGACCAGCCGTCCGCGATGAACCGGGCAGCAAGCCAGTCGAGCAATTCGGGGTGACTTGGCCGGCCGCCGTTCACGCCGAAGTCGCTGGGCTTGTCGACAATGCCAGTCCCGAAGTGATGATTCCAGACGCGATTCACGATGACGCGGGCAGTCAGCGGATTGCGCGGATCAGTAACCCAGTTCGCGAACCTGCGGCGGCGCTCGGCTTCTGCCGATGTTTCATCGATTCCGAGATCTGCCGGCAGTCCTTTGACGGCTGAAAGGCCGGCGGGACTCACTCGCCTGCCAGGAGTGCGGATGTCGCCTCGCTCGAAGACCACCGTCGGAGATGGTTCCACGCGAATTCCGATGAGCGCCTTCGGAGCGCTGTCGAGCTGCTGTCGCATCGCCGCGACTTCCTGCTCGATGGCGGCGATCTGATTATCTAATCGCTCAATCGTCGCGGGGGGCAGCGAACTCTTAGGTATCTCGGTCGCATCCTGAGCGGAGAGCCACCGCACCTCCTCGGCGCTCAGCGCGTGATGCCAGACCGCGGCCACATCCATCTGCGCCCCCGGTTGCGGACCGTTCTCAAATCTCGGGGCTACAAAAAAGAGCAGGTTCTGACTACCCGCCGCCGACAATGCACCAAAGTCCACTTCCCGCGAGACGGGCTCAGCGATCAACTCGCCGGTCTTGGGGCTGGCTACGGACAGCGTGATCCGCCCCCCGCTCGGGTTGAGCGGCTCGAACACTCCGACCAGGTCATACCACGTCTTCAGTTCAAGCAATACCGGCAGCGTGACGCCCATTTCCCGCGGTTCACCCTGGCCTGTGACCACAAATCGCGCACGGGCGTGTTGCTGACCGTCACCCTCTGCCACGAACTCGAAACCGCACGTGTCCTGGTGCCGGTTTCCGGAATTTCCGATGCGGAACACGTCTTCCGTGCCATTGAAGCTGCCTGTGTATCGCACTCGGGCGAAAATCGACATGGACTCCTTCGTCGGCAGCAACTCCGATCCGTCCAGTGACGGGATAATTGCATAGCCAGCACCGCCTTCAACGTTCTCGGTAATCTCGCCATCGCCGGTGTCGAGCACCTTCTGATCGGAATTGGCTGCGCCGATGCGTGATGTGGCCGGTACACCAAAGCGTGCGGTCCCCTTACCCTCAATGGAGCTTTGCCCGCCTTTCCGATCCGCCTCTCGATTAGCGGAGTTCGCACCGCTCCCATCGAATTGCCACAGGGCTACCGAGCGATTCAGCGGCCGGAGATTCTGCTCGTCATCGAGCGCGTCTCGTTGTTCTCGCAAACTGCCGAGCGCTGCTTCCTTCACCGTCAACTCTTGCTGATCTCGCTTCCGCGACACCGCTTCTTTCGGTGTGAGAATCTGCTGGGCCCCGAAAGCGCTGCCTTTCGCCTGATGCACTCCCTCAAATACGGCTTTGATGCGGTAGTAGTCCGCCTGAGGAATGGGATCGAACTTGTGGTCGTGACAGCGTGCGCAATTCACAGTCAGGCCGAGAATGCTTTGACCGACGGTTGTCACCAACTCTTCCAGCATCACCTCGCGAGCTCGAAGTCGTTCGATCTTGCTGGCGGTAACAGCGGCGGCGGCATCAAAAGGACCGTTCACAAGCATGCTCGTCGCGATAATGCTATCCCGGGTGATCGGTGCGAGGACATCGCCAGCGATTTGCTCGCGCACAAACTGGTCATACGGCTTGTCCTCGTTGAAGCTACGGATGACGTAGTCGCGATAGGGCCAGGCGTGTGGTCGCGGCGCATCATCCTCGAATCCATTGCTCTCGCTGAACCGCACGACATCCAGCCAGTGCTGTGCCCAGCGCTCGCCATAGTGAGGGGAATCGAGGAGTCGATCGACCAGACGTTCCCAGGCGTCAGCGCGGCTGTCATTCACAAACGCGACGATCTCTTCGGGCGTCGGAGGCAGCCCGAGCAAATCGTACTTGACTCGCCGGACCAGCTCGCGTCTATCGGCCATCGGCGCGGGCTGCAGCCCCTTTTCACGCAGCTGCTTCAGCACGAAGTCGTCGATCGACCGATCGGCCAAGAGGTCGTGGCTGATCGGTGCTAGCGACCACGAAACGAGCAACACAACCTCAGCGGGCCAATGCGCACCATCCCTGATCCACCGACGCAGCACCTCAACTTGCTCTTCCGTCAATGGCGTACCGGTCTTCGGCATTTCCGGCCGTTCTCCATCAGACGCGGTGACGACAGCGATTAGCCGGCTCTCATCGGGGTCACCTGGCACGACATAGTCCGCCTGGCACAATCCGTCTCCGGTCGTGAGCGACAAATCGCCTTCGGCGGAGGGCGATTGATGACACAACAAGCAGTGCTTCTCGAAGATTGGCGCAACATCACGCGTAAAATCAATGCTTGGATCTGCAGCCGTTGCGATTCGAGCAAGAAGCGCGCCGATCAACATCGAAAGACGGATGATCCTGGGCATAGCGACTTGTAGTCACCGAGGCAGAGAAGCGACTGGGACTAGCTCTTATTTGTACAGGCTTGGTTTTCGCGACTCTTCGACGTATTGTACCATCCGGACAACGCTTTCACCATCCGGAAGGCCAAATCGGTGCGGAGGCTGCCTGCGGATATCCCGTTTGAACGGACCTTCCCATAAATCACGGCAAGTGAAACGCCCTTAAGTCGTTTCCTATTAAGCAATGTTGCGTTCTTCTGTGAGTTTCTTTCTAGCGCAAGTTCCTCCGCTGTGGGGATCTCCACTTTGGTTTTGCCCGCGTCCGCTGCAGCGACTGCGGCCACGAGATGTTCGTCCCCTTCTCCTGTTGCCAACGGTGTCTGTGTCCCAGTTGTCATCAGAAGCGCTCGCTGCTGGCCGCCGACACGATAGCGCACACAATCTGCCCAGTGCGGCGGGGTGATGAAGATCATCAGCTTCATCGAGCGCGGCTAGCAAGACGTGATCGAACGGATTTTGCGTCACTGCGACTGATAGCGATTTTAATACTCATCGGGCGACTTTAATAGCGCTAGCAGGGGTCTTTTTTGTATTTTAGTAGTGCTCGATGATATTGCGGGCTTCGGCCATCGGTCCGTTGTGAGGCCGAGCTGCGACCATGTGCCAATGTCGGTCTGGACGTAGATCGCTTCTTCGACGACACCTTATTGTTCAGCCTTGGCCACGCCGTCAATCAACCGCAGTTCGTCCTTGATGTTCTCCGAAATGACGTCCAGTTGGCGTAACGAACTCGGGGCTAGCTGGTCGCAGAGCGGTTAGCCGATAAATCGCATATCCGGGTCGTTGATGCTACGAAATGACCATGTGTAGACGGCGAGTCCGTGCTACCGCCGGGTTAAGTCTGACGTCAGATTCGGCCAGCAAGAATGCGTCTAAGCCCGGCGGTCGCCTTCACCGCCTGCAATTCGGTCCATTCTTTCGTGCAGGAGGTTGCATCGCCCGCCCGCAATTAGTCCGATCGCTCAACTGCACACTTCTCTCGATTTCGAAGCATTTTTCGGCGAAGTGTGCAGGAAGCCATTGATGGAGTCGCCGAGTTCGTCACGCGCGACACCCATCTTGTGACCGACGTGTACGTTAGAGCTCAGGACCACAGCATTCACGCAGTGACGATTCCCAGGGGCGAGTTTGTTCGCCACTTTCCTCGCGTGAAGTCGGGGAAGTCGACGGGGCGGCTGTGATTGGCAACGGATTGCTCGCTTAAAGCGGAAACCACACTCCACGATGCGGCATCGTAGACGTCCATGTCCGGTTTCATGCCAGTACGAAAGGCTTCTACCAACCGATAGAGAACGAGGTAGTCCATACCGCCGTGCCCTTTGCCTTTGGCTTCGGCGTGCAACTGCTTCCACAGCGGATGTTCGTACTCTTCACGGTATTCATCGACCGACTTCCAGGCGTGAGCATTACCCCGCCCCTCGATGCTTACTCGTTCCGGAAACCCCTGGGCGATACCTCTCGTGCCCTGAACGAGGTTGATGCGGCTGTACGGGCGAGGCAGTTGCGTGTCGTAGCCGAGCGTGATCGTTGATCCGTTAACGGTCCGAATGAGGCTCACATTGACATCGCCCTGAGTGTACTCCGCCTTGGTCTTTGGATGATCTGGTCCAAGCGATTCACGGTAGTAATCATTCATGCCGCTCGATCGCGTACTCATCGAGACGAGATAATCGAAGCGGTCGCCGCGATCAATGTTCATGCATTGAGCAACCGGCCCGAGCCCGTGCGTCGGATATAGGTTTCCGTTGCGACCCTTCGTCTGCTCGAATCGCCACCCGGTCCAGTCTCGACGGTACTCGTGCATGTATCCTGCTTCGGCATGGACCACGTCGCCGAGGACACCTCGGCGGACCATATTCAAAAACATCATCTCCGTGCGGCCGTAGCAGCAGTTCTCCAGCATGACGCAGTGCAGCTGGGTCTTCTCGGCGGTTTCGACCAGTTGCCAACATCCCTCTTCAGTCACGGCCGCTGGTACTTCCACCGCAGCGTGTTTGCCGCTTGTCATCGCAGCGACACAAATTGGAACATGCCAGTTCACTGGCGTCGCATTGATGACCAAGTCGAGTTCTTCCCGCTCGCACAGCCGCTCAAAGTCAGTCGGACCTCGGTCATAACCGGCCGGCTTGGGTTGGCCAGTTCTTGACACGGCGTCTTGCGCCCACGCGACACGATCCGGAACGATGTCACAGACAGCCGGAATGACCACGCCTTTCAATCCAAGCAGCAGGCTGACGAGATGTCGGCCCCGAGACCCAACGCCGACGAAGCCGATGCGGATGTCGTCTTTCGGGCGGGGAGATTCACCGTTACGAGTATCTTCGTCCGCCTCTGGCCAGTTGAAAACTTGGTATTGCGTTGGGTATGGGTTGATCGACTACTATCTCGTTTTTCTGTCGATTAATGGAGGTGCAGACAAGGATGTCGAGCACAACTGCAACAGTCGGTTCAGCCGTG
>Ga0310121_10002178_pt1 | contig 19038 bp, 23 predicted proteins | sample CB27_Tmax_986_MG_FD_203504 | JGI IMG/M metagenome (GOLD analysis project Ga0310121, IMG submission 203504) | Marine microbial communities from Western Arctic Ocean, Canada - CB27_Tmax_986 | ecosystem: Environmental > Aquatic > Marine > Oceanic | place: Canada: Western Arctic Ocean | collected...
CTTTTGCCCTCACCTGTGTCCGCAGGTGGTTTAACATTTGCAGCTAAATCTTGAAAATGTTGAAAAGCTCTTGCAACCTCTGCAATGTTATCTGAGTCTAACATCAACTCTTGCATCTTAGAGTACGTGATATTCTTAGACTCTTTCCGAAGCATCAAGAATCCGACCCTCGCTAATCCATCAGAAGTATTAAGAACATTCAACCCATCATCATCGTGCCAGTTTATTCCCATTGCTGTTCTCAATGCAATAGAAATTGTTTCAGCTCTTTCTTCTTTTGTTAAATCAGATACTGCTAACCTAGCAAGACTAATAAATCTAGCACGTATCCATTCGGTTAATTCAATAAAATCCCTTTCACCAGGGGAGACAGCCAAATAATCCTGTCCACCTAAGTGAATTGAAAGAGGAGCATCTGTGAGAATTGCTTCTTCTATCTGGTCCAACTCTTCTTGTGACTTTTTTTCTTCCGACATCTTTACTTTATACTCCTAATGTGAAAGGCCACCTTAGTAGGAACTTAGGATCAGTGATATTACCTTCCTGTGCAACACCAGAATTAAACGCACCTGTAAATCCTTGCATCTTAAGGTTAACGGTCTGTTCAATCACATTAGCTGTTTCAGGATCAACTAAGAGATCACTAACTCCGTCAATTCTTGCAAAATTAATAGCCCAAAACTCTGTCGCATTGACGTATATTTTGATTTTTACATCAGCACCAATAGGGCGAATTACTCCGGTAACTGGTAAAAACAAAAGACCCATGTGGTTATGATCCTCAAGAATATCAAGATCAAAATCAATCGGTCCTCGAAGACGCTCTGTATAGCAAAACTTGCTAAACGAATCATATGAGCTAGAGTTCACCACAACCGGATTTTCCGCTCTAACTGTCCAAGTGACACTTGAAATATTTAACCACTCTTGATAGTCATTAAATCCTGGTAAGAAATATTTTAATTTCAAACCACACACAGCTGGGGGGTTAGGAATAGAGGTGTCTTGAAAAAGACCTGTACCTTCAAACAAGCCACCATTAGCTTCAAACGAAGTTGTAATCTGTGGAACCTCGTTATCTCTCCAATTCCATCGAATACTAACTTCGCTTACTCTAGAGTCTCCTGAATATATCTTACCTACACTTCCTGGTACACTCGATGTTGGAGCAGTATATCCAATAAAACTAATCCAATCTCCTGGCCAAAATCTAGGAGTTAAACCCCATTGTTCAAAGGACCCATTCCAATCCTGAACCCCGGCAACTCTTCCTGTACCTAAACGTGTATTACTAGCTCTATATGTAGGAGCAGATCGGGTCTCTGTAACTCTCCAATTTCTCACATCACCACTAACAGCTTGAGTTACTTGAGGTCCACTACCAGGGGTACTTACACCAGCCGTGGTAACTGAACCATTAGCACCTGAATACTCTGGCATCTTAATCTCCTGATTATTAGTTTACGTTGAAACTGTCTTCGCTGATGTTCTTTAAGGAGGAGGGGGAGGGGGAGGTATCTTAAGAGTCTCTTGAGCAAATCTCATATGAACTTCTACATTCCAAAGAATAGTCCATCCTCTAATACCTCTTTCTGAAACTTCTACTGATCCAGGAGGTAAGTCTACCCCTTCTGCAAAAAGCAATTGTATTACAAAGGGAGTACCTTCCCATGTCAAAGCACATAGAACTTTATCCCAATCAGCTAATGCTCTAAACAACTCCCAAGATACCTGATTAGCTACCTTATTAAGTCTAGGGTCGCCAGTGGTAAACTGCCAGGAATACATTTTACTGATACTGACAGATGAAGAACTAACTTTAAAGTTCCCACCAAAGGAATCAGACGTTAGAATTAATTCAGGAGTATCACCTGTCGTTATGTTTCGCTTTGCCCCGAGTCTTTGAGGATCAAACTTTTCTTTGTTTCCAGGATTAAGCCAGGTCTCTAGTGTAAGATTCCTCTCTGCCATATCCCACAGAGCATCATATACGAGATTGAACGGGTTTTCTATTTCAAGTGGTAGGGGTGTAGGCATTATTTATTCTTTGCAAGTACTTCTCTTACTACCTTAGACATTGTCCTAACCATTGAACGATCTTGACTAGTTGAAACATCAGGAACTATTATACGCTGCGGGAGTTTTCCACCTCCTCTAGCATGTATTGATGCTAACTCTCTTATTGTCTTTTTTGATCTAGGGTGCCTTTTCCCAGTGCCTCGTCCAGCGTATCCGATTTGAACACTCTTTCTCCAAACTCGATAATTCAAAGCATTGTAAAGAGCATCACCTTCTCTTAAAATAGCATCAGGGTTAGTTGCTATTTTTCTAGAGCGTTTACTATCTTTTGTTTCCTGTGCTAGATCAGGCCATTCCCCGCCGCCAGCGGACATCTTACGGTATCTTTTTCTAAGAAAAATAACGTGCTTTCTACCAATCCTATCAAGTCCTTCTTCTCTTGTACTTTGTTCTAAATCTTTTTGAATACTCCTTATTCTAGCAATGACTCCGTCTATCTTCATATCTATTTTAAAAACTATCTTAGGCATGATAAAAACCTCCTCCACTACCCCCAAGGAAAAGTCCAAAACCTCGAAAGGTAGTGGAGAAGAGAAGCAAGCCGCCCTTGTCGGAGAAACAAGCGAAAGTTACGCAGGAACAGTTGCGGGAATATTAGTCGCCGTGGCTTCAATCAAAGAACGTGGGCGAGTGCAGACATGAAGAACATTGTGTTGCGTGAACAACTCAACTCCTTCGTCATAATCAAGACGACGCTGCTTAGCATACATCTTTTTTCCCGGAGTATGCACAGTCTCCAAGAAATTCGCAGGAGCCATAATACTCTGGAAAAGATCCCTTACACCTGTTGCAATGAAGTGACACTTGTTGTCTGCAACAAACGTAACGTCTCCAATCACGCCACGGTAATTGATCCAGAAAATGTTAGCAAATGGAAAGCCGTTCATGTTCGCAGCATATTCTGAACCAGATTGAAGTTGACGCAGGTAAGACCCAGCTGAACCATCGGAACCGATCCAACGAGTAAAAGCATCGGTAACATTGGCATGTGAAACAAGAGAATCAAAGAAACGATCTCCACAAATACCAATAATACCCGTGTATGCGGTTTGTCCCAACGCCGTCGCCATAAGCCTATGAGTCGCTTGAGCATTCAACTTCATATCATCATTACCAGCACCCATATCATACGTTTGGGTTTGCTGGGTTGTGCCAAACTCTGTGAATAGGTCATAGATAGTTGTGGAGTTATCCCCATCAACAATCGTCCCTTTGATAGCACCCAAACGACCGAATTCGAGAGACGTTTCGTGATTTTCACGCATCCCTTCTAAATTCGTATTTACAACATCAGCAACGCCCTCTAGTTCACTTTCAGAACCGAAAGCCCTGATCCCCTGAATATCGTCCGCAAGAATAGTTTGAATTTGCGGATAATGGGGAACTCTCAAATCCCGAATCGTTCGGATAGGTTGAGAGCGTGCGTTAGTTTTATCACCACGAGCCGCTGAAACTAGCAAGGCTAAAGTTCCTTGCTTATCTTCAACTGCGGCTGTAAGTGTACGAATTGGTACGTCCCTGAATAGATTCAGAGACCCTAAAAGTTTCGGTTGATGCGGGACCTTATTAAGAGCCGCAGTCAAACTGAACATTGAAAACGCGTTAGAATCAAAGATGTTAATAGCTGCCATTGCGACCTCCGTTGTTTCCTAAAACATAAAAAACTGGGGAGTAAGAGTACGTACGTACGCGCCTACTGGTGTTGAAGTAAACGAGTAAGAGCCTACTCCCCAGTCGAGAGAGTTATGTAGCCTGCGTAGTAGATTTAGTAGGTTCAGCAATAACTTTAAGGTCAATTGCTGCCGCAGCCGTAGCAAGAACAACAGTACTAAATGCAACCGCAGTCGCATCCTTAGCAGGAAACTTATTAGAGTTAACTACTCCTGGTCCTGCATTAATGATAACATATTTATCAACTACCGCAGTGACGCCTGTTGTAGCCGCAAGGCCAACAATAGCCTTTCCAGACACGATAAATGCAATAACATTTGCAGTAGCATCCGATTCAAGAACGAGCTTATAAAGACCCACACCTGTACCAGCTTTCAAAGGATAGCCAACAACCTCAGCTAGAGCTTGAATAGACGCAGTAGCGTTTTCAATTCGTCCGCTAACCAAGTTTTTGGCCGATGACTCCATGTGCAACAGAAAGTCACCACCGCGATTAGTAATCGTCTTTGTGGTCATAGTTTTCTTTCCTCTAGAGAATAAGTCCGGTTAAATTGTTCAGTTACTTAGAAGGGATACGATCAGCCAAAAGATTCGGGTCATCCGCAGTACCTTTAAGCTTTTCGGCGTCCGTTTTAGACAATGTAAGAGTTTGTGGACCCGTCGTCCCACCTAACGCAACGACATCATTCTTTGCCATGATATCAATAAAGGTATCAAAACCATCATTATGATTCTGAGACAGAACCAATGAAACCCCCTCTTTCGTGCAAAACTGATCAAGCAGAAGCTGCTTGACTACTGGGGAAATCCTAGACCCTTGCACCAATTGAGAGAGCTTCAGTTCTCTATTCTCTCCAATCATCTTAACCATTGCATCACTAACAGGCATCGGAGCAGCTTTAGGGGGGTTCGCCGTCTTGTAGCCTTCAAAAGAAAGCTTCAAGACATCTCGCTCACTTTCAGCGTTCTCTAATGCAGCTAGCCTAGTCTTCATTCCTTTGACTTCAGACAAAATCGCCGTAGACGCATCCTCTTCTGTACTCTTGTCCGAGAGCTTAAGGCCGATACCACCGGCCAATTCCAAAATCTTCACCATTGTTTCATCCTCATTCGGGGGTTTTGAAAAACTGGCCGCTATAGGAGTATAGCCGTCAAGTTTCGTTACCACTGGGTAACTAGTTACAGCCACATGCCTAATAGGATAGACATGCTCTACTTTACGAGAATCCTTATACTTCGCTGGAGAGTAAAGACTTACTTGATTCTTAAGTCCAACCTCCGCAGACTTAGCATCAACAAACTTCATCTTAACAAAGAGACCATCTCGTCCACGAGAATCTTTTTTAACTGAAGCATCAACAATAGAGCCTAATCTTGCCTCAGGAGCTTCCGAGTGTTCGCTAGTAATTGGTATCTCTATTTCAGCCTTACCAAACTCTTTTACTTTTCCCGCCCAATGCTCTAAGGTAGCTTTATCCGTGCTAAAAGAGAAATCTTCTTTAGTGAACTCCCCAGGATACATGATTTCTTTTTCATACGTAAAGGCATCAAACACCTTCATCGTGTCTAAATCATCCATCCCACCAAGAACTAATGCCTCTGTAGCCTTTACAGGCTGCCGATAAACCTCTGTTCCTCTAGCAGTAGCTTGTGCTTTATTTGCTCCATCTAACGAGACAAATAAAGGTACAGCACGTTCCAAGAAATCACTAAGAGATTCATTTGGTTTTACAGAAGGCATTATTCTTTCCTATAGCTTAAATCCATTAAACCAAGTAGGTTCAACTAGAAGAGTAGTGGTCGATTGACTAAGTGGTATATTGAAAGGTGCAGCCCCACCAACTCGGACTTTAGTAAGTTTCAATTGCCCTTTGAATATTTGAGCAATCATTGTATCTGCATTTTTACGCTGCTGTGCAATCATGTCTGCTGATTCAGAATCCACAACTCTTCGCGTATCATACAGTATTACACCTGTAATAGATGACGACAAATACTGTATAAGAAGTTCAACTGGGTCTAATACATCACTTCTGACGCCAAATGGTGGAGCATATGGACCTTCCCTAAATCGACCATCAATAAGGGCTTTAGCCATGCTAGCAGCCCAGTCGATCCTAGTAGCATTTTTTGTTCCAGTATTAGTAGCGTCAGACCAACTATCTACAGACTCTTGGCCAAAGACGTTATATACGTCTGCTTCATTGCAATAGTAGTTACCATCTGCCACAAGTATCTCCAGTTACGTAGACTGCGTTGAAGCCCTACCAAGACCTTTTACGGCTCTAACAGCTTTTTCTTTTGCTGTTTCCTCTTTAGGTTTAGATACAGGTTCAGGAATTACTGCTTCCTTCCTGCCTGCAACAGCTTCTTCCAAGGAGTCTATTAAATCTTGTCTGACTCTATTAAGATTCCTACTTCGACAAATATGACGAAGAATATCTTCTACAGTTCTAAGTCTCGTTTCCAGATCCACTGTTTCCACCTCCAAAAGGCTGAACGGGTTCAGGCTCAGGTATTATTAGCTGTTCGACTCCAGGCTGCAATGGAACTCCTAATTCCTCAGTAACAGCCCGTACATCAATAAGTTCTGACATTCCTCTTAAAGCATCGCCATCCTGCAATAATCTACTAAATGCCTCTCTTAACAGAGAGAATCTAGCATCAATGAGAGGACTAACTTGAAGACACATTGAATCTTCAAATTCCTCACCGTAGTTGAATCGAAGAAAAGAATTAACAGGACCGCTATTAATTTGATCTACTATTAATCTATGCTTCCTATCAATATTAGCTATTGCAGCGTCTGCATGTGTTTCTGCGTCTGCCTTAGTGCCAAACTTAGCTTCCAGAATAGCACGTTCGGGTATACCAAAAGCACGGACTTTAAGATTATCCAAGTACTTCAAACGATCAGTAAATTGAGCATTGACATTGCTGCCTGCTGAAAGAAGTTCAATTCGCCACTTACCCTTTACGCTCTTATCAATATCATCATCCATCCACTCTTGAACTTCATCAGGAACGGCAGTTGACCCATTAGCTTCTAAAGTACTCAATACAATCTTTGCAATTTCGTCATTACTCTTTGTAGTTTTTGTTTCGCCAGGAAGACCGAAAGGTGTTTCTCCTACGGGATAGTAAATAATCCAATGAGCACCTGCAATTTTTAGGTCAAAAGCATTTGCAGATTTATTAACATCCAACCAATTCTGTTGGGTTGAATGAGCTTTAGCTAAAGAACTAACTCCGTACCAATCAGTGCCTTCAACTTCTAGATTAAAATTCAAAGACTGATTTGGACCTATAATGCTTAAGTCAGGTAATCCAACAGGGGCATTAATAAACCCGTAGAACTTACCCGTATCCATATAAACTAAGATTTCAGTCCATTCATGGAGAAGCTGTTTAAACCACATAGGAGAAACTCTCCCATTGTGGTCTAATCCCCATACTACTTCAAAAGGTGCCCAACCTCTATCCATGCAGCCAAAGAAAGCATCTTGAATCAAATTCAATCTATGAGGAAAGAATGCCTGTTGAAGTGCTTCTTTCGCTCCTTCAGGTGCCTCTTCTTTTTCTTCTACTGTCCAAGGGGTTGCAATAGCTGGAGAGATTATAAGCTCTCTAACCAATGTAATTGTAGGATCTAACTTAAGTTGTCGTACTTGAGCTTCAGTTAACCTATACCAAGCATTCTTAACCAATCGAGAATCGGTTAATGGAATATCCCTAGTTTGAGGCCCAGTTACAGATACTGCACCAGAAGGTTCGACTAGCTGGATATTTGAAAATCCAGACAAGCTATTCCTAGATACAAGAGGTTCTAGGGTACTAGCTATGCCTTGAATTTCTGGTACAATATCAACCATCTTAGACTACCTCTTCTAGTTTCCGACTGCCTGTATTTGATGCTTCTGGAATATCTGCAAGAGTAATCTTTAGAAGAGCGCCAGTACCTCCACCAAAGTTAGTAAACCTACAACTTAAACCAGGGGCTAGTGAAACTATTGCAGAACCAGCTACTGTAATATAACCGGGATCACCAGTTACAGCAGTTGGAACCCAGTTTGTACCATCATTATACTCAATTGCAATCTCTTCAGCAGCAAAAGTACCTGAAACTCCCATAATGGCCTCACGACCCACCCATGTGAACGCAGTTACTAACGGAAAAAGTTGTGGAGGTCTTACTGCCATTTAAGGGCTCCTTATAGCAAGACAATAATTAGCATGATCATACCCAAAAAGAGGGCTTTTGAAGTTTTTCGTGTTAAAAGAGAAGTAGCTTCTCTAGTGAGCTTTAAGGAGGAAATATCCTGATCATCAAGATCAGGACCAATCATAACCTCAGTCCCGCCAATCATCAGAACATTTCCATTTATTGCAACTAAAGCCATTTGAATTCCTCCCTCTACTTAGCTACGCCGCTACCAATCAACCCCTTTACTTCAGTAACAAGTTCTTCGATTGTGCTGTCCGGGAAAGAAGTATTGGCTTTCAGCTTCTTCATCCTATCCTGCGTAATAATTGCCATTGCAATCAAAATACGACGAAGAGATTCGTCAGTATCCACTCTTTCAATAGTTTCTGCCTTAATACGTTCTTCAGGGTCATCTGCTGTGATCTCCGCAGCTGACATTACAGAATGTGTAACATCTTCCCACATAAAACTAACTTCAGGTGGTCCAGGATGGACAACTTGTTTACCTGTAGGCCAAGCTGGCATATCTGCTGCAATATACCCACCAGCTAAACCCCTGCCAGTATTACCAGGAGGTGTTTGTTGTCCCGGAGACAGTTTGAACTTAAACATTGTCATTTGATTTCTCCACATAGCCAAGGGTGGTTAATTTTGATATTTCAGTCGAAAGACCTCTTTGTCCTGCAAATGCTGCTGGGCAATCTTTATACTTCTTATACATTCTACGAAGAAACGAACATTCCCACGCATTGAAATCTGCCGGAACCACTTCATTTCCAATCTCGGCATGTGCTCGAAGCTTCTTTTCGCTCTCTGCTAAAAATCCTTCAATATCCAACTGTGCCATGTTAGAAGGAATACCGAGATTCTGAAAATAGATAAAGTTGCCATTATCCGTCACATTCCCTCGTGATCTAGCTGCACAAAGAGCTTGAGAGAACGCTTGGATAATATGAAATTCAGGTTCTTCGTCTTCTTCATCCTGTTCGGTAATTTGGTAATCTGGACCTTTACCGAGTTGTTCTCTAATTTTAACTTCTAAAGCATGTAAGTCTTCGTAGCGTTTAGTTAACTTACGTACTGCACCCGCAAGATAGATATCTCCGTCATAAATCTCTGATTCAAGCTTGGCAGCTTCAATGTCTAATATCTGTGCCTCTAATTCAAAGATGTCGGCCTGCCCATTTGCATCTGCTTCTCTCTTTATCCGTGCTTTCTCGCGAAACAACTCAATACGTACAAGGGACTTTTTCTTTTTAATCACACCTGATCTAATCGCCGTCTCTGTATGGAAGATATCCCCTAGTGCTTGCCGCCGACTACGCATAAAAGTCAGTCCGCCCAGAGGAGCTGTATTATCCAGCATCGTACTCTGAAACTGTGTGTGACTTTTGCCAATATTCGCAATAGACTTAAAAGCAGCTAGTCTGTGTTTCGAGATGTATTCTAACATCGGAGCATATTGCTTCGACGCAGAAAGTTGTTTCAAGTCTTCGATTGGGATTAAGTTGTTCATGCACCTAGTCCACCATTAACATCTGAGAATCCAGCACCGTCATACCCTGTTTCAGCCATCTCTCCAAAAGCCGTTGCGTTTCCTGTAGAAGCAATAGTCACGTACTCAATCTCATCGTACCAACCATCAGTTCCCCCTCCCCAAATAGCTCGCACACTATTTGAGGAAGCTATCCAACCGTTAGCATTATCTATTGTATCTCCAAAGTCCGTAGCATTTCCTATAGAAGCGATGGTTACATATTCAATAACATTAATTGCTCCTGAGATATTTCCACCCATGCTGATACCACGAGTTACGCTTCCACAACCGTGGGACATAAATTTAGCAGCAGTCAAGTCTCCAAAATCAGTTGCGTTTCCTGTGGAAGCGATTGTGATATATTCAATTTCATTGTGTGTTCCATTATCGTAGCCTCCTGACGAACACCCTCTGGTGTCACTGGAATATCCCGCGTTTGCATAAATATCTAAAGCAGAATCCCCAAAATCAAGAGAATTAGCCAGCGTTTGAATCTCTATGTATTGAATTCTATTTTGTGGAGTATTTGCATTTCCAAACAGGATTCCACGAGTCGGAGAATTAAACCCAGTTCCTTCGCGATGAATTTCGAGCAAATCCCCAAAGTCTGTCATATCTCCAGTAGTTGCAATAGTGATGTATTCGATAATATTTTGCATCGTCTGACTTGAATTATTGCCACCCATTGAAAGCCCACGAGTAGCATCGGCACATCCCTCATTTTTATTTCTGCCAGACGAAAGATCCCCAAAATCAGTCCCATCTCCTGTAGTGCTTATTTCGACGTAATCTATTCTAGTTGAATAGTAAGCTGGTGAACCAAATGAGTTGTATCTACCAGCGAAGATCCCACGATCAATGCCTACAGCACCACCGGCACTAGGATTCGTAATTATGATCATTCCAACGAATGGGATTATCATGGCAGTCGGAATCCTAAGGTGACCCACAGCCCATTGGCTGCCGTTGTGTGAACTGCATCGACGTCAACTCGCAGCATATCGTTCTCTGCCACGTCATCATTCGCCGCATCGATCACTGCCGCTGCGGCTGCCGTGTCGGAACCAGTTTCCGCTGAATCGATTGTGATTTTCGTCGTCAGCATGTCCGCGGCTTGCGTGACGTTGTAGATCTGGACGTCCATCGTTCCCGTAGTGCCGGCCGTGATACACTCTGCGTGAACCTCGACAAGGTCCATACCGTTAAACTCTTCCGGGATGTGCAGGTAACCAACGTCTCCCGCGCCGTCGCCAGTCGCACAATCAGTCGTCGCGTTGAACGGTACGATCTGTACGTAGCGGACACCGGCACCAGCACCGACTAGCTTGATCGAACCCGTGCCGTGCGGGGTTATGACAATGTCGCCATTACCGGCCGTTGTGGAAATGTCGAGTTGTCCCGTCGTCGTCGTAAGCGTCTGTGCGCCAGTAAAAGTCAGTGTTCCTCCGAGAGTCGCCCCGCCTGTGGTCGTAAGGAGATTTGCCCCGAAGTCCCACAGGCTTCCGCTGTCGTCGTAGTGAAGCTCAACGCCAGCTGTCGCGCGCAACTCAATGTCATTGGCTTTAGTTGCGTGCGTGTCTCCGTAGAGGAGGATATTTCCACCGAGTGCATTCGTGGTCGATGGCGAGATGTATAAAGCGCCGTCCGTATCACCGCCACGAATTTCCGGATTGGCCTGACTGAAGACAACGTCTGCCCCGGCGATCACGGTACCAGTCGACGTGCCAGCCAGGGTGATTGTCCCCGTGCCTTTGGCGTCAATCGTTAAATCTTCGTCAGTCCCGCTGCTGAGTGCCGCTAAGGCGACACCTGAAGTCGCTGCATTCCCCGTGACCTTAATGCCTGTCACGCACGTGCCGGCAACTGTGTCGATCGTCAGCGTGGGGTCTGTCGTGCCATTGGGACCGACTGTCAGCGCAGTCGCGCTGGCCACATTGACCGGAAAGGCGGTGCTGGCTCCCAGAGCCATAATCGAGGACAGCGCAACCTTACCGCCGGTCCCTCCCGTATCCTGAACGGCAATGAAGTCAGCCAGGTCGGCGGTATGGGTAGAGAGATCCTTAATGTCGGTTGGCATCGCGTTTCCCTTTATGGAGCCCAGGCGGCGCCGATTGCAAATGGACCTGAATTATCGAGCGTTGTTACGCCAACGGTTGGGGTCCCTGAAACATCCGCCACACTGTCAACGTAGAATTTCGTATTGGCCGCGGCGTCACGGTCGACAGCCAACGCAACTCCGTAATACTGTCCGGCCGCTAACTGCGCGACTCCGGTGACCTCGACGATGGTCGAGCCGCCGCCACGAGCAATAAAGTGCAACTCCCCGGTCGCGAGGATGTCCCACAGCCAGTAGTTGTCCGCGTCCTGGTACTTGCTGGCGATCGAATGCACGACCGAAGCGGCGTCCCGGTACACGTGGGCGTTGATCAGGAAATCGGCGATTCCGAGGTCGTAATCCGGGTCGTCAGCTATCGACAGACTCTCCAAGTTCGCTGCCGTGAACTGTCTGGCGCCACCTGTTTGAACCGTGGTATCGGCTCGCGACCAAATCGTCAGAGTGCTGCCTGGCACCTTGTCTGGCGTCAGCCGGGAGGTTGCGACCCCAGCGCCTAATGTGGTGATCAAACCTGGATCTCCTGGTATGTGATACTTCCACCCACCTGGACCGCTGCGTCCAGCAGCAAGTGCAACGCTTTTCCCGACGCGGTCTGATTCCACCCGCCACCGTTGAACGGCAGGACAATACCGCCGTACGCCGGCAGAGTAAGGGGTCCAATCAGGTCCACTCCGTCTTCGTCTTCCAGCGTTGCGACCGCATCCCCGGCAGTGATCAGATTGAAAGCCAGGATTCTGATGCTGCGGCTTGTGACCAGAGCCACAATGGCCGTCGAATCAGCCGTGGCCTTGGCGACTACGGCATGCTTAATTGGTCCCGCGGCGTCTGTCAGCATTTCTGAAACTCCACAAAAAAAGCCCACACTCTCCCTGTTGGAACTGGGAAAGTGGGGCTCGGTAGCGAGTACCCGGTACGGGTTTGCTCAAATTCTACCCCAACACACGGCAATCTGTCGAGATTCCGGCATACCTGTCTTGCTTACGGAACACACTCCAGATATCACTTAGTGAGAAAGCCACTATCTTGCACTGAGGGAGAAAACGATGGGCGCATCCTTTAATAAGGTGATTCTGCTCGGGAATATCACGAGAGACATCGAGCTGAAGTACCTCCAGAGCGGCACTGCCGTCACCGAGATCGGGATGGCGATAAACAGTCGAATCAAGGGCAAAGACGGAAACTGGATCGACGACGTCACTTTTGTGGACGTCACCCTCTGGGGCAGGGTCGCCGAGGTGGCGAGTCAATATCTCGGCAAGGGGTCTCAGGTTCTCATCGACGGTCGACTCAAGCTGGACCAATGGGAGAAGGACGGCCAGAAGAGGCAAAAGTTAAAGGTCGTCGGGGAGAGGCTGCAGATGCTGGGCGGGGGACCGGAAAAGCAGGCGGACTCTGGGGAGAGCGAACCGGCAGGGCAGCAACACGACAGTGCACCGCAAGGTGACGACGAAACGCCGTTTTAAGGGGTTGGGGGGATGGCAAAGCTGACGGCCAAACAGCGGCAGATGTACCGGGAGTTCACCTGCGAGCACACGTTCTGCTGGGCGTGCGGAGTGGAACCAGGGCAATGTCATCTGCTCATGTCCCCTGACTATTGGAGACACCTAGAGTGCGCGCACATAATCGGCGGTTCCGGGCGAGTTGCCGACCGTCGGGCGATCTGCCGGCTTTGCAAGCTTTGCCACGATTTGAACCACGGATGTCGGATTGTGGTCGACGGCAAGGCTCTTCCGAATTTGAAACTTAGCCACATGCTGTGGCTCAAGCACAGGCACGACGGACCTGTCGATCGGAAGTTTCTGACATCACTCTCCGTGTCGGCGATACTTCCGCGTTCGGCGCCACCGCCGAAATGGTTTAAGGATTCGTACACCACGATCAGAGGGGTTTACTGATGCCAAGGAGAAGTATTGCGACCGCAAGTTGCTTGAGATGCAGATTTTCGGATAGTCAAGATTTTGGATTACGTTGCCTCCGTTTCCCTCCGTCAGTTATTGAAGGACTGGATGAAAGCAGCGGAGACAAACTAATTATCAGCGCTTTCCCTGGAGTGCAGGACGACTGGAAATGCTACGAGTTCGACCCCAGCGACGTCGAACCAGAAACCGAAACACAACCTCCGGAGTGGTAAATAATGTGAAGTCACGTCGAGAATCTGGATTCAGGTATCAGAGCAATACGGATCTACGGCGTTGATCTGGAGAACTGCCGACGACCATGAGCTGCATTTAGGAATCGACGACAACGCCACCCAAGGGGATGTTCTCAAGCTGTGTACCGCGTTAGGGGTGACAGTCGACCGACCGACGCATCTGTAGGTTTTTTTCCGCCCTTGGGGTCAGATGGTGTCCTGAAACTCCGGTATCCGTCCAGGAAGTGCTCTGATTTCCAGTGCGCGGGATCGAACGGATTACTGTCCGGTGGGTCGCCGCGCCTCTTACATTCCCACCCCAGGCCAAACGCGCATCTGACTTCATCGCGAATCACTGGTCAACCTCCAGGAGTTTTTCCGCTAAAATAGCGTCTCGACATTGAATACTTTCCAATAAAAAAGGGTACCCAAATGGGAATCAAAGGACAAATCCTTGACGCGGCGGATGTGTTAACCGACAAACTCGCGAAGTCCGGCCTTTCCGACCAGGAAAAGTTCGAACTCATAGAGGAAATCGGAAAACGGGTGTGCGGAGTATTACCGGAATTGCCAGAAGTCGAGAAGGTGGACAATGCCAGCACGGCGGATGTTGGGGTCGAAGTGGAGACCGAACCGATAGACGCCGCCTGGGAGGGTCCTGCAGAAGAGGACCCGGAGCCGGAGGACGGTTTCTCGGAGGACTCCGAGTACTGTCCGACAGTCGACATAGCCGAAGAGGAGCCTCCAGCGAAGCTCTGAATTGCCAGTTTTGGGAAATGATGGCCGCGGCGAGCCAATTGAATCGCCGACGGTAAGAAGATAGGATGAGAATCCCTAACGACGGCACCGTTTGGTACCTAGACCCCTCTGGTGTCATAGCCGGGGGGGTCTTTCCGTATGGTGATGATGGGTGCGTGGACCAAATCCACGACTGTCAACGGTCGTCAGCAAGGTTGCTGGGAGCCTTAAGAAAATCCCTAGACGGAGGTGACGCAGAGCCTCCACGAAAATCTGCGTTTTTCAAAAAGGAGCTGGACAATGGCAACGATTGTGGAACATGGTCACGACATCTCTGGGACGCCTGTCACAAGGCCAACGGCGACCAACGTGGAACCTGGACAGCGTTTCTACGACATCCGGAGCCGTCAGTATTTCGTGTCCGACGGAACTAATTGGATCGGCCAGGGCGCGGAGGGCTTTAGTGACCGAGTCATCCTTGACTGGAGAGCCGGACAGCGAGGAAAGCCTGGCCTGAACGCTGACGTCCTGAGCACCACAGAGGCGGTTCGCGAGATTGCCGATCCGGATTTTGAGATTCTCGGAACCAACGCAACCTCGTCTTTGTGCACGTATAACGCCGAGGGTGGACTCACGCTCACGACGGCCGGCGCGGACGGGGACGGGGAATTCCTTGTTCCACATCTGGACGCCAACCAGAGCCCCTGGACTCAGTTCACATGGGGGACCGACAAGGAAACCGCTTGGTCCTGTTCCTTCGAGACCGGCGCCGACATCACAAACATCATCGTTTGGGCTGGCCTGAAGCTGACCAATACCGATGTTGTAGTGACTGATGCGGATCAGGTGTTTGTTCGCTTCGAGGATGACGTCGCCGCCGGTATTTTTCAGGTGATCAGCTCGATCGGAGGGACGGACACAACCACCGCCAGCACCATCACGGTGGCCGTCTCGACGACGTACAAAATCGTCATTTCGATTGATTCCGCGCGATTGGCTCGCGTGTACATCAATGGCGCCTTGATTTACACGACGACGGCTTTGACGACCGCTGTCGACTTTATTCCGTACATTTGCGTCGAAGCGGATGGCGCGGCGGAAGCCAAGGCGCTGACGATTTACGGACAATCGATTTCACGCGATGTTGGGTAATCTGGCCAAAATACCGTGGAACTGTGATAATCGGTTTCATCGGTACTCTTAAATAAGAGCCCGTTCGTTCTGCGGACGGGCTTTTTTTGTTGATGCGGCGCGGACCCGACATGGCAACAGAACCAGAACTCAGCTTCGGCGGGCTCCCTCTCCTCCACGACCAAGATCACGGCGCCCAGGACTTCTTCGACCAGTATCACCCGATTAACGGGATGATTACAGAGATTGAGGAATCTCTTCACCGGACGAACTCTCGAACCGGTGGCCGCGGGGACGCCTACGTCGGCCTGCCTCTCCCGAATTACCCCAAGGTTCCGCCGCTGCGAGTCAACCAGCTGTATTGGCCGACCGGCGCGGCGCGCTGGGCACGCGGGTATTTTCTTTGTGATTTTGAGGTTTTTACCACACTGTCGCTTGGCATTGATCAACCAAGGGAGTTTAAGGCGGTTGTTTCAGACGAGCAATCGTTCGTCGCGGAGATGTATGCGTTACATCCTCGCACAGTATCAAACACTCGTAAATCCAAAGAAAATCTGTATCTCGTTCCGTTAGTAGATGAACGGTATTTTTGGCAGTTTCGTAATTTCGGGACAACAGCCATAACTACCTGGAATGCCCTTTTCACGTCCCTGGAAACACAGCTGGATATCGCTATTCTATCGACGAATCCCGGCTGGCCGACCACTAGGGTGCATGCCGACTATCTCGACCCGGATCACCTCACTCTAAACAGAAAATACGACAATGCGGCGGTCATTCTGGATGCGGTTGTACACTCCGTCAATCAACGCATTTGTCGCGATCCCAGTGGTTTGATTTATACCCGTGATTGGTTGAATAGTGTATTGATCGACGGAAGCAATATGACGACGTCCGCCGGCGCTGACGATGATGAGGACTGGGCGCTAGTGGCAGGGCAAGGGTATCTGTCGGATCCAATTCCAGAAACCCTTCAAGTACTTTTCCCCAAGGCGACGTGTGGAGCACCTCGCTTCGAGCATACTTATTATCTCGCGAGTCGCACAGCGGAGGATTATGCAACTAATAGCTTTTCAACTGTGCAGTCAGTTTCTGGAAGTATCAAAACAATTCACTCTGCGCAATGGGCGAATTATAACGAGGCGGAAACGACATTTAAGAATCAGACTGCTCTTGATGCGCTAGCTGATAAAATCGCAACTGATTATTATTCTCAGTTCCGTCGTCCTTCCCATGACGTTACATGGGTTGGCATTAAAGATTGGTCATTCACCGGATACGACGATCACGCCCTGTATAGCTTTGGCTGCGAGCACGAGACGCCAGAAATCGGAGTCCTTAAAGACGACGACGACGGGGTCCTGGTCACGAAGTCGTACGGCAGACGGTACACAACTAGGATCGTCTCACCTCCAGGAAACTTTGGTGTCGAGCAACAGCTAACGAACAACGTCACCGCGGTACCTCCGCAAGGTCTCCTCCCGGTGAAGCTCACGTCTGCCCTCGTAGCAAGCGGCAGCGCGACAGCGAATCAACTCACCTGGACAGGCGGAGCCTGGGTTGAGGACACCGACTGCGGCCTGACCGTCTACGAGCCATTTGGGTTGGATAGCTTTGATTCTGGCACAAAGATATTCGTTCGCCGAGGCGAGGACAGCGGGCGATGGGAAACGCTTAGCGGGTCCTCTGGAGCCGGCGGTGGTGGAACCGGAAATTCAACCATTGTCCGTGTCTGCGCAAAAGAGTTCTTCGAGCCGAGCCAGGCCAGCACAGCATTCGATAAGTGGGAATGGGTGTCGAATGCTTGGCAGGATGCCGGGGTCGATATCAACGTCGAGGACGCAAACGACAACTGCTGTCTATTGACCGGAGAATACGGCTGGGCAATGGAGCTTGATGCCGACGAGTGGGTAATGATCGGCGAGCAGGGTCTCCACCGGAAGGTTAAGGCGGACGCTGATATTATCCAAAGCGGGACGGGGACGTGTTCGATTTGGTCGCATGCTGGAACGTGCGCCGGCGTCGACAGTACGGAGTACATCACGGTCTGCAACGGCGGCAGCTCGGTCGATTTCCCCCGCGCCATCTTGGCCGGCGAAGTGTTTTTCGTGTCCTACTACGATGGTATGTGGCACGTAGACGATCTCCCACGAGGACCTCTTCTTGGTAAGCCACAATTGGATGTGCCGGATGGATCATCAGAGATATTTGACATCTACAAGCGCGTCGGCGGAGCGTGGGTTGACACTACGGCGGACGTCCCGTCAGTCCGCAACATCACTGGCATCACGCTTAAGACCGACGTGTACTACATGATCGTCTGGACTGCGCTCAGCGATGAACCGTTAGCCCTTATCATTCAATATGCGGTCTGTTAAATGGCCGATCTTGGACTCGGTGGATCATCACTATCGGTGGGCGGCGTGGAGCTGTCTATCGGTTTCGTGCTCTCCATAGAAGGCCGCGCCGTTGCGAAAAACACTGACGCACTGGAAATCGCGGCCGATGCTCTGGCTATTGGGGTGGTGGAACTTGGAATGCCGGGGTCCAGTGGTCGCGGACTCTCGCTGGCAGACGGCAAGGGCTCCAACTGTTGCTTCTGCGCGTGCGATCCCTGCGAGGGGACATATCTGTTTGACAGATTTGAGTCGACGCTTAATCCAGCTTGGGTTGTGGCGAATACTGATTACACAGCCATGACATTCAACGGTGAGCTGGAATTGACGTTAGTCGAGCACACCGGCGCGCACGGAGACGCGACTCGCATTCAACGCGTGTATACACCCACACCAACGACCATCTTGATTCAGTGTGACATCATCTATGCGGATAACTCTGAAGTTTCTGGGATTGGTTGGGACCTGCCAACTCCACCAGGTGAAGAACGATATCTCTGGGAGCTGAACGTTGACTGGAATGAAAATCAATACGAGATATACCACAACGGAACATTGGTAAATATCTTTGCGGTTGCGCCGCTGCCAGTTACCACGGGCGATCATTCACTATCAATGCACATTAAAGCCATCGGAGGAGGTCAGGTTGAGTCGCGGTTTTGCGTTGACGGAAATCAAATCGGCGATGATCCGTACACGGATACATATTCATTCGGCGCGGAAACGACATGCGGTGTATGGGGTGATCCAACGTCATTGGCACCAGCACAAGTCACTGCGCTGTATGACAATTTTTGCCTGGACGTGGTTCCGGTTGTTATCACAAGCGAGACAGCGACAGTCTTTGCGACGGCCGCCGATGTCGCCGTCCTGGGATATGACTCAACGACAACGGCAGTAGTCACGGCTACGGCGTCTGACGTGGTTGTCTTGGCGGGCTTCTCGACAGCAACAGCAACCGCGACTGCAACAGCCGCCGACGCAACTGTCCTGGTGACGGTCACCACAACGACAGCCACGGCGACTTCTACGTCG
>Ga0310121_10002179_pt1 | contig 19038 bp, 8 predicted proteins | sample CB27_Tmax_986_MG_FD_203504 | JGI IMG/M metagenome (GOLD analysis project Ga0310121, IMG submission 203504) | Marine microbial communities from Western Arctic Ocean, Canada - CB27_Tmax_986 | ecosystem: Environmental > Aquatic > Marine > Oceanic | place: Canada: Western Arctic Ocean | collected...
ATCGGTCGTTCTCATAAAGGGAGCAGCCCTTGCGGGACGATTCTCGATCGTTTTCGCGAGCCGGTGTTGCGAAACGATTTTATTGCCACAACTAGCCGTCGCGGGATCCTCGCTTCGGGTAATGCTTTGACGGAGCAAGGTAGTACCGACGCGATTCGCATCGTCCACGTCGATGACGGCGCCGGCGGAGGTGGCGATGGCACGTTTGAGAATCCGTTTGATCAAGTTTCCGACATCGATGCGGCCAATTTGGCGAACAGCCAGGCGGGTGATATTCTCTTGGTCCATTCCAATTCTAACTTCGTCGGTGCAGATGGAGTCGCAACACTACAGGCGAATCAACAATTGCTCGGCGAAGGCGTCGATTCAGGTGGAAATCAGATCCCTCATGTCGTCGCCACCAACGAATTGGGCAACATCAATTTGCCTGAGACGGCCGTCGGTGCTCAGGCTCTCGGACGACCAACCATCGACGCGGCTGGGTTAGATGTGTTCACTTTGGCGGACGGCAGCTTGGTGAATAATTTTACGATCAATGGTGCCGGCACGGCGGTTACGGCCGATGGCGTTGCTGCTCCGTCTAGCTCAATGTTGGCTAATTTGCAGATCGAGGGCGCCCTCAATGGCGTCTTGTTACGTAATACAACGGGAGCCGCGGTTATCGAAAATACCGTTGTTGTTAACCGCGCTACCGGTATTGGACTGGAAGTCGACGGCGGCGCGGAAGCGCTGGCGATCGCTGCTACGATTAATGATAGCGTTGGCAGGTCGTTGTCGATCCACGACCGCACAGGCGGCACGGTCGACTACACCGGCATCATCGACGACGCCGCTACGGTCGCGGGTAACTTTAGCGACGGTGTGCTGATCGATGGGAATGCGGACTCAACGATCAATCTGACCAACGCGCTTAACATTCGCGTCGATGATGGCGAGACTGGCATTCAAGTTACTGGCAATACGTCCACCGCCGCTGCGACTCCTGCAATTGTGGATGCCTCCGGAGCCGTGGACATCACTGCCGCCGGTACCGGCATCGGTCTAGCGACGTCTGGCAATGACGACACATCGGCGATCACCTTCGCCGATCTGGATGCCACCGCACTGAATGGCAACACGGTCGCTGTGGCGGGTGCCGGTACGGTCACGCTAAGCTCGGCAGACGATACAAGAACGATCGCCAATACTGGCACCGGAAACGCTTTCTTCAACGATGGTGCGGTCGCTAGCGCAACGGTCACGGTGAACTCGAATGTCGAGAATTCTAGTGGTGGAAGTGGAGTCAGAATCATCAATCGGGCAGAGAATAACGTCGTACTATTCGACGGCACCGTTGCGACCACCAGTGGTGGTGGAGTATTCGCTCAGAATAATACCGATGGTACGATCCTGTTCACACAGGCCCTGACCCTGAATACGGCCGATAACAATGCCGTTGAGTTGGTCGGCAACACGGGTGCTACGTTTACGTTCGCCGATTTGGATATCGATACGACCAACGGTGACGGCTTCGTCGCAACCGGCGGCGGGACATTGATCGCCGCCAGTTTGAATGGGACCAACGCGATCGATGTCACAGGAACTGGCGTTGGCGTGGATCTCACGGGTATGACGGTCGATGGGGTCGGCGTCGCGTTCGATACGGTTAACGTCGGCAGCGGTAACACCGTTGGCATCAATTTGGAAAATCTCGATGGTGCGGGCCAAGTCGCGATCGGAGGTGGTACAAATACGGGTGACGGTGGTACCCTCACGACCAACGGCACAGCCATCAACGTTAGCAACGCGGACAATGTGGCGATCACTAACCTTACCGTCAGCAATGCCGGGGCAGCCCACGGTGTGAACGTCACAGGGCAGCAAACGGGTTCAACAGCGACCTTCGATGGGCTTGATGTCAACACGGCGGATGGCGATGCGGTCAATTTGAACAACAACGACAACGGTACGATAACCTTCAACACTCTGGCAGCGACGACCGTCGCTGGCGGAGCGGGTAACGGAATTGATATCAACAACTCCAATGCGTCGACCGTGGCGATTAGTATTGATAGCGCAACGGTCAACGCAAATGGCACCGGGCGTGGGTTGACGGCCACCGGTGGTGGAACGATCAGCATGGCTGGCACGGGCGAGATCAACTCGACGGTCGGAACCGCTTTCCATGTTGATAATGTTGAAAATCTGTCTGCCAGCGACGTCACCATTGCCAATACGGGTGCAGCAGGCGTGCTTATTACCAATCAAGACACTGCTACCGATTCGGTCGTGTTGACTAATTTTGATGTTACCACCACAACCGCCGATGCCGTGACGGCCTCAGGCAATACCAATGGAACGGTTTTTCTCAGTGGCTTGACCGCGGAGTCGACGTCGGGTGATACGGTGGTCGCGCTGAACAATACCGGAGCGACGGTTGGCATCACCGACATGACCGCGACTGCAACGACGAGCGGAGACGCGTTTTCTGCCACCGGCGGCGGTACACTGATTGCGACTGGTACCAACAATCTCACGGCTGCTACAGGACGCGGTGTTCGCATCGAAGGCATGACCATCGACGCGGCTGGCGCCACTTTCGCCAATGTTGACGTCACGGCTGGAGCGAGCACAGGCGTCAATCTCAACAATCTCACGGGCGGCGCCGTGACCGTCAATGGCGGTACCATGACCACCAATGGTACGGCGGTCAACGTCGCGAACGTCGATGACGCAGCACTCAACGGTGTGACCATCAACAACGGGACTAGCAATGGTGCGGGTATCGTAGTCAGCAATGCTGCGGGAGATGCTTTCAGCTTGTCCAATGTGGCCATCGAGAGTGGCACCGGCAACGGTGTTGATATCACAGGCGGTACCTTCACGGCGACAGGTACCAATACGATCGAAACGACCACCGGCACGGGCTTGGACATCGACGGAACCACGATTGGTGGTGCCGGAGCGAGCTTCAACACGGTCGATGTTACGGGTGCAGTTAATGGCATCGTGCTCAATGACCTCAATGGCGGTCAGGTACGTGTCGGTTCGCCTGTGGCGACGGGCACGAATGGTGCCGGCGGTAGTCTCAGCACGACGGGCGCGGCCGTTTCCGTGACCGGAGTGACCGACGCGGTGTTCAATGATCTGGCGGTCGAGTCGAGCGGAGGCGAGGGAGTGCTGGTCAATCACAATCTGGCGACGGCTAGCAGGGTTACCTTTAGTAACTTGGGATTAACGACGGTTGCCGGCTCGGGCAATGGTGTGGTTGTCAACGACAACGGCACTGGGGAACTCGACTTTACGCTGCAAAATAGCACGGTGGATGTAGTACTTGCTGACACTCTAGGGTTCACGCTAATCACTGCTGCCAATACGGGAGAGATCGACGTTCGACTCAATGGGAATACGATCACTGCTGACAATAGTAGCGCGGTTCTGGCTGACCTGAACGCCGGTACGGGCGATGTGCAGTTTCTCGTCAGTGGCGGCAACGACTGGACCAACAGCAGTGCCGCTAATGCCACGGCAAGCTTCCTGGTGAACACCAACCGCACGCTCAACGCGACGATTGGTGACCAAGATGGTACGGCACCGTTTGACGAGAATCGGTTCAACAATAGCAATGGTGGAGGTACGGGCTTCAATTTGGAATCGAACAGTGGTGCCGCCATCGTCAGTCTCGACCTGCGAGGCAATACGGCCAGTGGTGGTGGCTCCGATTTCTTGTTAACCGAGACACTAGGGGCCTTCGGTATCGTTGATCTTACCAATACGGTGACCAATGAAACGAACAATTCGGGCGTTGTTGATCTCGGTGGTGGCGGAGTCGAGGCAGACTTTACGGACCTGGTGCCGCCCATCAAGCAAGTCGATTAAGCGCACTGCCTGTCGCGACGGAATGAGAAATGTTGAAGTCTTTCCGGATGCTCGGCGGTGTGTTGGTTGCCAAGGCGTGGCCGACCGAGGCGAAGAGCCTGACGAGTTAGAATTCTGTGAGAAGTGCGGTGCCCTGGTTGAGCTACGCGTCAGCCAAGCTGGCGGCTTAACCCGCTACCGGCGGTTTTGCACCGGCAGCCCCGCCTGTCGACTCTAGCGGATTCGATTCTCCGGTGCGATGATGGTCGGCTCCAGCCCAGCCAACCGCGCTCCGACCAAGCTACCCGTCCACCCCGTTCTGACTGCCCCGCCGCAAAGTAGCCAGTCCCACAGCCCCACAGCCCCACAGCCCCACAGACCCACAGCCCCACAGACCCACCGTCCCCAATCCCCCCCCTTGCTCCACCTCGTCGCCACCGCCGCCTTCGGACTCGAAGCGATTGTCGTGCGCGAGCTGAAACAACTCGGCTACGAGAGTCACGTTGCCCGGCCTGGACGCATTGAGTTTCGTGGCGAATTGTCGGCCATCGCTCGGACCAACCTTTGGCTGCGCTCCGCCGACCGTGTGTTGCTGCAGTTGGCTAAATTTAAGGCAACCGACTTCGACGCGTTGTTCGACACGGCGTGTGGCTTGCCATGGGAAGAATGGATCGCTGCAGACGGGGCGATCTTAGTGCGTGGCCGTTCGCACAAATCGCAGCTGACGAGCGTGCCGGCTTGCCAGCGAACCATCAAGAAGGCGATCGTTGAGCGTCTGCTCGCCAAACATGTTGTCGCCTCCCTCCCCGAGACAGGCCCGCCGGTGCCGGTGGAGGTAGCATTGTTGGAGGATGAGGTCACGCTGTCGCTCGACACCACAGGCGATGGGCTGGCTAAGCGAGGATATCGAACGCTCACGGGGCCAGCACAAATTCGCGAAACGTTGGCAGCGGCGCTGGTGCAGCTCAGTTTTTGGAAGCCGGAGCGACCTCTGATCGATCCGTTTTGTGGGACCGGCACGATTGTTATCGAGGCGGCGCTGGTCGGACGACGAATGGCGCCCGGCAGGAACCGTCAATTTGCCGCTGAGCATTGGCCGAGCGTTGCCGTGGAGCCTTGGCAGCAGGCGCGCGAAGAAGCTGCCGATCTACAGCTCGCCGCGCTTCCGGAGCGGCCGACCGGCACCGACATCGACGCGGAGTCGCTGAAGTTGGCCCGCTACCATGCCCAGCAGGCCGGCGTGGCGGACGATCTGCATTTTCAGCAGCGCCCCTTCGCTGCTCTCACTTCGCCACGACAGTATGGTTGCACGATAATGAACCCGCCTTACGGTTTGCGTATCGGCGAGCAGCGCGAAGTCGAGGAGCTGTATCGCACGTTGCCCGAAGTACTACGGCGGTTAAAGACCTGGTCGCATTACCTCCTGACGGCGCGCCCCGATTTAGAAAAACTTGTGGGGCAAAAAGCTGATCGCCGGCGCAAGCTGTTCAACGCCCAAATCGAATGTACGTACTTTCAGTTTTATGGCCCTCGGCCCCCCAAAGGCTACCGAGAACCTAACTCTGAAACCACAGCCGAAACCACAGCGGAAACCACAGCGGAAACCACAGCGGAGCAGGCCGCGGAACCTAATGCCCCCGCCACGCTTGCCGTGACGCCGCGCGCGGCGCCCGAAATAAAACCGGCCGTCTTTGGTGGTTTACGTGACGAAGCGAAGCGGCAAGCCGAAGAGTTTGCGAACCGGTTGCGTAAACTGGCTCGGCACCTGCGCCGCTGGCCGACCAAGCGGGGCATCACTTGCTATCGCCTCTACGAGCGAGACATTCCTGAGATCCCGCTGGTAGTCGACCGCTACGAAGACGCCTTGCACATCGCCGAATTTGAGCGGCCGCACAATCGCACGCCTGCTGAGCATGCCGACTGGCTCGATTTTATTGTTCGAACGGCAGCGGAAACGCTGGAGGTGCCGCGCGACCAGGTTTATGTCAAACATCGCGCCAGACAGAAAGGGACTGCGCAATACGAGCGCGTCGACCAGCGAGAAGCGTTGCAGGTCGTCCATGAGGGGGGCCTGAGATTTCAGGTGAACCTGTCCGATTATCTCGACACAGGCTTGTTTCTTGACCATCGGCAGACGCGGGCGATGGTCCGCGACCTGGCCGAGGGCAAGAATTTTCTGAATCTGTTTGCCTATACGGGCGCTTTTACGGTTTACGCCGCCGCGGGTGGGGCAGCCAAGACGACTTCGGTCGATCTGTCGGCGACCTATCTCGACTGGGCGGCGGAGAATCTCGAGCTCAACGGCTTCAGCGGCCCGCAGCATCGGTTCGCGCGCAGCGACGCAGGAGAGTTTCTAGCTTTGCTTGACCGCAACGAGCAATTCGACCTGGCGGTTGTCGATCCGCCCACGTTTTCCAACAGCAAACGGCTGGAAGATGACTGGGATATTCAGCGTGACCATGCGACACTGCTGCAGCAAGTGATCGCCAGCATGGCAGCCGGCGGCACGATGTTCTTTTCGACGAACTCCCGCCGATTCAAGCTCGATGAAACCGCCCTGGCCGGCGTGAGCATCCGAGAGATCAGCAAACAGACAGTGCCCGAAGATTTTCGGAACCAGCGCATTCATCGTTGCTGGCGGATGATGAAAGCATAGCAATCGGACGCGATTATCCGCGTTCTATGCTCTTTTGCAGTTCCGCCAGCTCGCGTTCATAGCCCCCCGACAGAATCGGAAAGCGACACCAGGTCTTCGGGTCGAGGTTTTCGTCGTCGAGGTGAAACGAGGGAGCGTACCGTTCGCGTTTCCACTGGTTGCGGCACCAGAGCTGGAAGAAGCGCTCAACCCATTGGCCCAGTTGCTTCTTACCGTACTGATCAAACTGATCGTTGAGGGTTCGCCAAACTTCGACCGGCATTTGCTTATCGCGGATGGTTGCCCGTTCGATCGCGTCGAGTACCTGGTACGGCATCAGGTCGCCTTCGTCGGTTTGCCCTTCGCCGGGTGGGCGAAGTTCGGCGGTCGGTTGTTGGGCATTTACCGCAGAGAGCGCTGCCAGTGGCCCGATGCCGAGAGGTCCTGACTTTTCCATCCAGTTCAGCCAGTCAAGCAAATAGGCTTTGTCGATGCCAGTGATCGGTGCCAGTCCGCCACAAGTATCGCCGTCCATGGTAGCGTAGCCGACGGCCGCTTCGCTGCGGTTGCTTGTTGCCAGCAGCAAGGCTCCGCGCAGATTGGCCAGCAGCCACGCGCCGGGACCTCGCGCGCGGGCTTGAACGTTTTGTAGTGCCACGTCGTCTTGTTCCCAGGTCAGTTTACGACCGACCGCTTGCGAAACCGTATCGACATAGCCGTCAACCATGGCATCAACATTCCATTCTAAAAACTCCGCCCCAACAGAATTGGCGACACTGCTGGCAGCGCTGCGGGTCACTTCGCCGCTGTTGCGCGTCGCCTGATAAACACAGGTTAACAGCTGCTGCACAAGTTGTAGATCCTCGTCCGCTTCGGCCAGTTCGGGCCCCAATCCAGGAATGTGCCGGAGCTTCCGCAGAAACTCCTGGCGGCCAATTTCGGCGCTGCCAAGTTTCACCATCAGCCACGCCATCGTCACGACGGCTGAAGAATCGGCACCGCCGCTCAGCGATACGACCAAGCCGCCGGCGCGGCTCTTGCGCAAGTAATCGAACAATGCCAGCGGTACCGCCCGGGCGAATTCTTCTGATTTGGGCGGAGGCGAAGTGTCCCAGGACAGGGGTTGGCTCGGTGGTAAAGTCGTGTGGAGTTCGGGGAACGAAAACTCGCCATCGACCGTTGCGCCGCCGAGGGAGCTTGCGTTGCGTCGCGGTCGGCGGGTCTGTTCGCGGCTCAGCCGCGTCGCCTCGACGTCGACATCGGCAGTTGCCAAAACCGAGTCGGCAAACGACAGCCTTGGGCCAACGGCAAGCATCTCCCCTTGACTGGCAATGAGCGTTCCGCCGTCAAAAATCGCTCTCCCTGACTCGTTGCCGAGCAAGTTCGCATACGCATAGCTAAGGTGAAAGTCAGCTGAGCCCCGCAGCACAAACTCGCGACGGATTTCTTGTTTGGCAAACGCGAAGTGGCTGGCGCTGGGGTTGAGAATAATATCGGCGCCGCGGTCAGCCAATCGTGCTCCGGGGCGATCGGCCACCCAAGCATCGCGGCAGATTTCCATGCCGATCGTAACGCCGCCACAGTCGAACAATAGATCGCCGACCGGAAAACGTTGGCTGCTGCCACCGATGTCAACCGCGACTTCGCGCACTTCACCAGTCGGCCACGGCTTGAACCAGCGCGGTTCGTAGTGAATGCCGTCGCCCGCCAAATGTTGCTTGCCGACAAAGCCCAAGAGTTGTCTGTCGCAGGCGAGTGCCATGACATTGTAGAGTGTTTGGTCGACCAACAGCGGCAAACCGAAAGTGGTCACGAGGCCGTGCGTTTCGAGGACGATCTCGGACAGTAACTGTAACGCCGTTTGTTGCACGCCAGGCGCAAAAAAAGCGTCTTCGCAGCCGTAACCGGTGATGCAAAGTTCGGGCAGGCAAAGGACGGTCGCCTCGGCCTCTCGCGCAGCGTCCATCGCCGTCAGCAGATTCTGCCGGTTGGATTCCCATGCAAGTGGCGTTTGGTTGACACCGGCAGCAGCGAGGCGGAGTTTAGTCATGCACTTAATATAGCGTTAAAGGAGCGCTAGTCGTAGTGCGTTGAGAGCTTGCTTGGCGGTGCGACTGCGCAGGATGGCGGGATGAGCCGCACAGGGGAAACGCAAGCGGCGAGTCCGATCGGGTAGCGCAATCGAAACGCAGACGTGCGCGTCAGGCCCGTCACGATCTGGCGGAAAGGCGGCAACGGCTAAACCGATGTCGACTTGCGCCTCGCTGCGAACTTTTTCGGCCAGCGCCGACGCAGCGGTTGAGCTATGCGGCTTCGCAATTTGAGAAACGTTCGATTCCTTGCCGATTCGAAAGACAGCCAAGTCGGCGTCTGCCACCTGCAACCACTCGGCAAGCAACCCTGTGGTGGCCAATTCGTTGACTGCGAGTGTTAGTCTGCGCTCTTTTAGAATTCGCACGACCGCGTGTTCAAGTTCTTCGTCGTCTTCCCCAAAAACCAAATCGCCTAGCGAATCGTAAATCGTCGCGACGGTCGGTTCCATCGAGGCTAAGCAGGTGGCTTCGTCGCTAGCGGTGGCAGTGATTCGGAGTGTGATCGTCGCATGGCTGACCGTAATACCAACGCGTGGCTCGCGATCTCGGCTGATCAGGTCGGGCAGCATCGCCTCGAGCGTACTTTCACCGACCCCGAAGCACTTAATGCGGCGGTGACGAATCACTCTCGGCTCGGGTTGCAGCTCGACAATCCTTGGAGCGACGGTCGCCTCCCACATTTCGATCATTTCTGCCGGCACACCAGGCAAGGCAAACAGGGTGCATGGATCACGGGCCTCACCTGCGATCGACATCTCAATGCCAGGAGCCGTACCATGGGGATTGTGGATCGGCACCGAACCTGCCGGAAAATCGGCTTGCACCTGATTGCGCTCGGGCATCTCGCGACCGCGACTGGCAAACAGTTGCTCGATGTGGGCCAGTGAGGCTTCGTCGCGGACCAGCTTGGTTCCGGTGGCGGTGGCAATTGCGTCGCGGGTGAGATCGTCGGCTGTTGGCCCGAGTCCGCCCGTCGCCACAACGATATCTGCCCGCTGGCAGGCAGCCTGAAAGGCGGCAACATTGTCGGCCAATTCATCGGTGATCGTCGTATGAAACGCCACCTGCACGCCGAGCTCGGTCAATCGTTGGCTGAGCCACTGCGTATTGGTGTCGAGCCGCTGCCCGGTGGTGAGTTCATCGCCGATCGCAATCACTTCTGCACGCATGACAGAAGGATAGGGGAGTGGGGCGCGAGGAGCAAGGAGGCGATGGGAGTACGGACCTTGAATGAAGCAGGGACTCTATTTCGCCACCGTTGCCGGTCGGCATAATTAAAGCAGCCAGCCCGGTTTTGAAAATCGAACGCAGCGATCATCGCGGAGGCGCGGAGCGTATCATTGGCCAACCTCGCCCGGTTGGTTTTCGCCCCATGTCGTCGGTCCCGGCTCTCAATTCGAGATTGAGAATCCGAAACTCGACCGGCCGCGACCGTGTCCCCGATGGTGTCCCCGATGGTGTCCGTGGTGGTAACCAAAATGTGGTCGGTAGCAGGCCGGTTGTCCGTAGTAGTATTCCTCGACGATGACCGGCGGACGGCTGGCGACCAAGGGCGGACCGGGGACGGGCGGGTTTTGCATGGCTTGGATCACGTCGGTCGAGACGCCTTGCTGGTGCAGATAAATGACTTCGCTGGCCGCCAGCGGAGCAACGACTCCCGACGTGCGGACGTAGTTCTGGATCAGTCGTGAATCGACGCCCGCTCGACTCATAGCAATCACCTCTTGAACGTTTGCGGCGCCGGCTTGCACCTGGCGTCCCATCTGAGCGGCGATCTCAGCGCGGTTTTGGGCAGCGAGGGCATCCATCTCGGTGCCGACCGCTGCGCCAGTCAGTGCGCCCAAGCCTGCGCCGATCAGCGCGCCGTTGCCGGCGCTGCCTCCGGTCGCGTCGCCGATGAGGGCACCAGCACCCGCGCCTGCGAGCGCGCCAATACCAGCGCCTCGATCAGCGTAGTAGGGCGAGCGGCAGCCGGTAAAACTTGTGCAAGCTGCCAAGGCAAAGAAAATCGCCCACCGCAAGGATAGAGCGCGCAATAAACAACAATCGGACGGGCCTGACATGGCAACACCAGCAGTAGTGGTGACGGACGGATTAGAGTGACGGGGGCGGGGATCGTCCCAGTTGGCCCAATTATCGTCAAGAGCGGCGAAGTCAAGATCGGCCAGGGACGCACTTCAGGTTAAATCGGCAGTCATCCAAGGTAAAATTAACAGCAGCGTTGCTAGCGGCGCAGTGCATTGCTTAGTTTACCGAAAAAAAATCAATCTTCTCGCAGAAGATGCTTGCATCCAGGTCGGTTGCCACGTAAACTTACAGCAACTTGGGTTTTGTGGCCGCTTGCAGCCGAAACTGCTAAAGAGCCAAAAAACGTCGTTACCTCAAGCAATCGTGGAAACGGCAACAATTCGACAAGCTTGCAAGCACAAGCCGCATTTACCGAGAGTGAATGCGGTTTTTTTGTTGCGCTAGCTAAGATTTTTTTGCTGCGCTAGCTAGAATATTTTGTTGCGATAGCTGTTTTTTTGGAGGGACTTCCGCTTGGAGGGGCTTCCTTCTGAAGGAACGTAACTACTGGCCTCGAAAGCGAGTGGAATTGTTATGAGTACCGTTGACATGCCGAAGCCCAACGAGAATCCTTCGTCGAAGCCTACCAAGACAGCGTCTCCTGAGTTTGCCGGAGACGTCTCGACCAAGGCGGTCCACGCCGGCGAAGCGCGCCAGAAGCCTGGCGATTCGATCACCGATCCGATTTTCTGTGCCTCGACGTACACGTTCGAAAATACGCAGTCGATTATCGATTTCATCGAGCAGAAGCAACCGCGCGAAGAGTATGGACGCTACGGGAATCCAGGCGAGCGTGTCGTCGAACAGAAGCTCGCAGCCCTCGAAGGTGGCGAAGACGCAGTGCTTTATGCCAGCGGCATGGCAGCCATAGTCGGGCTGTTGATGTCGAAGCTGAATGCTTGCGACGAGGTGATATTTTTCGATGAGTGTTATCACCGCAGCCGCGAGTTTTGCACCAAGCATTTGTCCCGGTTTGGCGTGGTGACCCGGCAAGTGCGGGCCTGCGATTACGAGGCGATGGAAGCCGCGATCACGCCGCATACGAAGATGCTGGTGAGCGAATCGCCGACCAATCCGCAATTGAGTTGCGTCGATCTAGATCGGTTTGTCGATATCGGACATCGGCATGGTGTCGAGACCCTGATCGACGCGACGCTCGCCACCCCGTACAACCTGCGGCCGATCGAAGCGGGCGTCGACTACGTGTTGCATTCGGCAACGAAGTATTTGGGCGGCCACAACGACCTGCTGGCAGGCGTAGTTGTCGGCACCCAAGAAAAATTGGAGTCGGTTCGCAATCTGCGCGGTATCATGGGTGCCGTCAACGGACCGCAAAACGTCTATCTACTTTCCCGTGGCCTAAAAACGTTTGAATTGCGAATGCAGCGCCACAACGAAAATGGGCAACGGGTCGCGGAGTTTCTGGAAAGGCATCCACGCGTCGAGCGAGTTTATTATCCCGGTTTGAAGTCGCATCCGTGTCATCAGATTGCCAAGCAGACGATGCGAGGCTACGGTGGTATGGTGACGTTTTTAGTGAAAGACGCCGACTGGCGGGCAACGGCGGATATCGTTGACGGGGTGAAGATTCCTCGCATCGCGCCCAGTTTGGGGGGCGTCGAGTCGCTCATTGAGCAGCCGTTGGTGATGAGCTATTACGAATGCACGCCAGAGCAGCGTGACCAGTTCGGCATTTACGACAACATGATCCGCATGTCGTGCGGTATCGAGAATCCCGACGATTTGATTGCTGACCTAAAGCAAGCGCTGGCGTGAAGTCGTAAATTCTTTTTGACACACGAGCTCCGTTTTATGCAGTTCCGCACCCGCGCGATCCATGTTGGCAATCCAAAGTGTCCCGAAACGGGTGCAGTCGTTCGCCCATTGCACTTTGCTTCGACGTTTGTACAGCCTGGCGCCGGCGAGTGGGGTGAGTTCGATTACTCGCGGAGCGGTAATCCGACACGTAAAGCGTTCGAAACGACGTTGGCATCCCTGGAAGGGGGTTGCGGAGCGCTCGGCTTCGCGAGCGGAATGGCGGCCACCCAGTGCGTCATAGCGATGCTCAAGTCCGGCGCTCACGTTGTCGCTGGGAGCGATATTTATGGTGGCACTTATCGCTTGCTGCACAAAGTGGCCAACCGCGCCGGTATCGACGTCTCGCTGGTCGATACGACCGACCCTGCCAACCTAGCAGCGGCCATCACGCCGGCGACCAAGCTGGTGTGGATCGAAAGCCCCGGCAATCCGCGGATGACGATCACCGACATCGCGGCTTGCGCCGAGATCGCTCACCAGCATGGCGCGCTGCTGGGCGTCGATAGCACCTTTGCGTCGCCGGCACTCACCCGACCACTCGAACTCGGTGCAGACATCGTGATGCACTCGGCGGCCAAGTACCTGGGCGGACACAGCGATCTGATGGGTGGGGCATTGGTCGTTGGTGAGCCAACGCTTTTTGACGAACTTTACTTTGTGCAAAATGCCACCGGCGCTATCATGGGTCCGCTGGAAGCGTTCTTGTGTTCTCGTGGATTGAAGACATTAGAACTTCGCGTTCGTGAGCAAAGCCGCTCGGCCCAAACCATAGCGACCTGGCTTGCTACGCACGACCAAGTTGAGCGAGTCCTCTATCCTGGCCTAGAGGATCATCCCGGCCATGCTCTTGCAAAGCAGCAAATGGACGGCGGCTTCGGCGCCATGTTGTCATTTGAACTCCAAGGCGACTTCGCTGCGGCCAAGCGGTTTGTCGAATCGACGCATTTGTTTCAGCTCGCGGTCAGCTTAGGCGCGGTAGAATCGCTCATCGAACAGCCCGCCTCCATGTCGCACGCCAGCTACGACGCCGCCGACCGAGCCAAGCACGGGATCAGCGATGGCCTGATCCGACTTTCGGTCGGTTTGGAGGCTGTGGAAGATCTCCAAGCCGACCTGGATCAGGCGTTTAAAAAGGATTAGACTGTGTGCCCTAGAGTTCTGTGCAGTGCAGAATCGCAGTTGAATTTTTCGTCTAACCTCTTTCCTCCCTCCTCGACATGCAACTCGGTTTCGTTAGCGCAATTTTTGGTGATCTCTCCTTCGAACAAGTCCTGCAGCACGCAGGCGACATTGGTTACGACTGCGTCGAGGTGATGTGTTGGCCGCCAGGTGGGCCTGACCGTAAGTTCGGTGGCGTGATGCACTTGGACGTGACCGAGTTTTCGCAAGCACACGCCGATGACGTGCGAGCGATGTGTGAGAAATACGGCGTGAGCATCTCGGCGCTCGGCTATTATTCCGTTCCCTTGTCCGCGGATGCCGAACAAGCGCGGGCGGCTTGTGAACATTTACCGAAAGTGATCGACGCGGCCGCTTTGCTCGGATTGTCAACGATCAATTCATTTATCGGCGCGAATTATCAGTTGTCGCTTGATGACAATTTTCAGAAGTTTGCCGAAGTGTGGCCCGACTTCGTGCGTCATGCCCAACAGCGCAATATTCGCATCGGCATTGAAAACTGCCCAATGTTGTTTGAAACGACTTGGCCGTTCGGTTTGAACCTCGCTCACTCGCCGGCGATTTGGCGGCGGATGTTTGAAACGATTCCCTCCGAGCATTTTGGGCTGAACTACGATCCGTCACACTTGCGGATGCAGTTAATCGACCCGATTGCTCCGATCAGCGAGTTCGGTCCGCGGATTTTTCATACCCACGCCAAGGACATGCGCGTCGACGTTGAGCGGCTTAATGACGTTGGCTCGCTAGTGCCGCCGATGGAACGGAGTACGGCCAAGATTCCTGGGCTGGGCGATATCGATTGGGGAAGGTGGGTTGGTGCCCTTAGCGACGTCGGCTACGACGGTCCTGTCTGCGTTGAGGTCGAGGACGAAGCGTTTGAGGGCTCGGTCGAGCGGCGGTTAAAATCGCTGCAAATTAGCTACAACGTGCTGCGACCGTTGATCGTTTAGCGCGACATGACTAGTAATGTCGATTGTAGCAGCCAGATTCTTTCTCCGTCCGCTTCCGGGCCGAATTCAACTTGTTCTTGGTCGCAAGCAAGCTGTATAATCGCCGCTAATTAATGTCCAGACAGGTCTTTAGCAAGGAGGCATTTCGATGACGTTGGCTGATCGTTGTCGTCACGATTTTCAGGCTGGTGACAGATCTCGCGGGGAAGATTATTTTCTCGAGAGCCGAGTCTTCTTGAATAAACCGCGAGCCAATCGTTTGACTGCCGAGGTTACAGGCTCCTGCGACTACCAAGTGCAGGTCGACTGGAGGCAAGTCGATGCTGGTCTTTTGAGGGTTGATTGCGAATGCCCTCGCTTCGCGGATGGCTGGCTATGCAAGCATCTTTGGGCAACGTTGTTGGAAATTGACCGCAAGGGTGCGGCACAGCCCGTAGAGGGGCGCAATCGGCTGCGAGTTGTGACGGCGGCAGAAGTCGCAGCAACGGAGGAGGATTTTTCCGAGCAAGGAATTCTCGATAGGCTTACGGACGGCTCCAGCATTGCGCTAAGGGGGCAATCCCAAATAACCAAGCAGCCTCGCGAAACCAAGTCACCTGGTCGAGTTCGTAAAAAGCCGACTATTCCCGCCTGGCAGCAGACGCTCAACCTCTTTTTGGAGCCTGCGGTTCGCTTGGATGATTGGCAGGAGGGATCGGATCGGAACAACGAGTGGAAGCATCAACTCTCCAGCAAACAACGCGAGGCTTGGTACGTGCTTGATGTTGGTGGCTGTGTTGCGCAACAGTCTTTAGTCATCGAATTCTATCAACGCGAATCAAAAAAGAGTGGCGAACTTGGCAAGTTTAAGCAGTTGCGGCTCGACAGCAGCGAGCTTGCAAGTTTTAGTGATCCCAGAGATCAGCGGCTCCTCGCTCAATTGGCCGAATTCCCCATTGATGAGGAAGACTATGGAGGCTACGGCTATCACTATGGTGGCTATCGATCAAGAATTACCGCCTCCTCGCCGCCGGCAGTGCTCTACGAATCGCTCTTGCCACGCCTCGCCGAAACAGGACGATTCGTCTGGCAGCTCGATAGCGACCTGCCCACCGCAGAGGCGGTTCCTTTGGCGTGGGACGGTGGTCCTGCATGGCAGTTTCAAATCGAGTTGATCGCTAACGACAAGCAGAAAAACTGGACGTTGGCAGGCTTCTACCGGCGCGACGACGAAGTTCGGCCACTGTCAGAGGCGGTGATGCAGACTCCCACCGGCCTCTTACTAATGGACGACAAGTTAGCACGCATCGAATCTTCTGAGGAGAATTTTGATTGGCTGCGGATGTTTTTTGAAGCGCCAATGCCGATTCAAATCCCCTACCAAGATCGCGAAGCTTTTTTGCAGCAGCTCTGGTCAGCGCCAGCGCTGCCACCGCTCAAACTGCCGAAGAATCTTAGCTGGCAAGAAGTACGCGAGCCTCCGCAGCCTTGCTTAAAAGTGCACGCTCCAAAAGAGGGTTTGGCGGCCGGCAGACAAAAGTTGACAGCTGAGGTGACTTTTCGCTATGGCGAGCAAGAAACTTCTGCCGCGGATCCCCAGAGTGGCGTGGTGGAATCTTTGCACGGAGCAATTCGGGTGGTGGTGCGTGATCGGGCAATAGAAGCAGCCCGCTTGGCCGAGCTGGGAGCATTGGGTTTCGAGCCGACGAGCCCTTTTGCAGATGTTGAGGGCGAAGTGAAGTTTTCTCGTGGGCAGCTTAGCAAAGTCGTTGACACTTTGGCCGCCCAAGGTTGGCTGGTGGAAGCCGAGGGCAAACTGTTTCGTACATCGGGCGAATTCAAAATCGACGTGCAGTCGAACATCGACTGGTTTGAACTCGATGCAACGATCGACTTCGATGGGCTGGAAGCCAAGCTGCCGGAGCTACTCACCGCAGTGCGCAAGGGAGAAAAGTACATTGAGCTGGGTGATGGTTCACGTGGCATTCTGCCTCAGCAGTGGTTGGAGCGCTACGCAAGCCTGGCAGACCTAGGCAACATGGAAAACGGTAGGGTCCGTTTTAGGCCGTCCCAAGCCTTGTTGCTCGATGCGATGCTGACCGAACAAGACCACCTACGGGTAGATCACACGTTCCGGGAATTTCGTGAGCGACTCCGTTCGTTTGACGGGGTTAAGGCAAAAAACGCTGTGGAAACGTTCCAAGGCACTCTCCGCGAGTATCAACGGGAAGGGTTGGGTTGGTTCCACTTCTTGCAGTCACTCGGCTTAGGCGGTTGCCTGGCTGACGACATGGGTCTCGGCAAAACGGTGCAGGTCTTGGCTTTGCTTGAGCAACGGCGGACCCGACGATTGAAGAAGGCCGAATCGCGTCGACCATCGCTTGTGGTCGTGCCCAAAACTCTGATTTTCAATTGGATTGACGAAGCTAAGCGGTTTACGCCCAAACTACGCGTGGCCGACTACGCTGGCAGTGATCGGCAAGAGCGAGTGGGTGACTTGGATCAATACCATCTGATCGTGACTACGTACGGTACTTTGCGGCGCGACATCGCCGAGTTGAAAGATATTCGCTTTGACTATGCGATTCTCGATGAATCGCAATCCATCAAAAACGCCACGAGTCAGTCTGCCAAAGCTTGTCGGCTGTTGCAGGCAGATCACCGCTTGGCGCTAACTGGCACGCCGATCGAAAATCATCTTGGCGAACTGTGGTCGCTGTTCGAGTTTTTGAATCCAGGTATGCTAGGTCGTTCGCGTGCTTTTGCTTCACTTTGCAAGGTGGCCAAGCCAGGAGAGAGCGACTCGCTCGTGGCGCTGTCGCGTGCGGTCGCACCTTTCATGCTTCGCAGGACTAAGCAGCAGGTGTTGACCGAATTGCCCGAGAAAACCGAACAGACGCTCTATTGCGATCTGCTCCCCAAAGATCGCAGCGCCTACAATGAGCTGCGTGATTTTTATCGGGAGAAGCTCGCTAAAAAAATAGATCAACGAGGACTAAAACAGTCGAAAATCCATGTGCTCGAAGCGCTGCTCCGGCTGCGCCAAGCCGCCTGTCACTTGGGCTTAATCGACGAGAAGAAAACGAATCAACCTAGTGCCAAACTAGAAGCTTTGTTGCAACAGGTCCGCGAAGTGGTGGCCGAAGGTCACAAGGTGCTAGTCTTTTCGCAATTTACAAGTTTGTTGGCCATTGTTCGCAAGCAACTCGATCGGGAAATCATTACCTACGAATATCTCGACGGCAAGACTCGCAACCGCAAAGCCAAGGTCGAGCGATTCCAAGCGGACGAAACGTGCCCGTTGTTTTTGATTAGCCTCAAAGCGGGAGGTTCAGGGCTCAATCTGACTGCCGCGGACTATGTATTTATTCTCGACCCCTGGTGGAACCCGGCCGTGGAAGCCCAGGCGGTCGACCGTACGCATCGGATCGGACAAACGCGGCATGTGTTTGCCTATCGAATCATCGCCCGTAACACAGTCGAAGAAAAAGTGCTGGAGCTGCAAAAGAGCAAGCGCGATTTGGCCGACGCGATCATCACCGCGGACGAAAGTCTGCTACGAAATCTCACGGCAGAAGACCTACAGCTAATTCTCAGCTAAGCAAAAAACAGTGATCTGCTTGCGTACTTCGAGCTGAACGACGCCTACAGGAGCGTTTGGGAAGAAATGCTTTGAGTTGGCCGCGGCTACTCAATCGGCGAGCTCGCGCGCCTCTTGCCAAAAGTCGCTGGCTCTCCAAACGTGACCGGCAGCTCGACTGCTACCGACAATCTTCCGAGATACTCGTCTCGCGTAATTTCTACGACTCCCAGGCGGCCGGTGTGGGGAGTCCATTGTTGGACATCCAGCAGTTGGTAGCCGCGCTCGTTGAGATGAGCAACCAAGTGTGCGAGAGCGACTTTCGAGGCGTCTCGGATACGATAAAACATACTTTCAGCTGCGAAGAGGCCGCCGATGGCTACGCCGTAAGTACCGCCTACGAGCCGTCCGTCGTGCCAGACTTCGACGCTATGGGCGTGGCCAAGACGATGAAGCCGTACGTACGCGGCAATCATTTCGTCGGTCAGCCAAGTGCCACCCTCACGACCGGGGCCGGTGGCGCAGCCGTTGACGACTTCGGCAAAGACTTGATTGGAGCTGACTTCAAACTTGCCCGCTCGAAGCGTCCTCCGCAGGCGTTGAGAAATATACAAGTCGTCGAGCGGCAAAATCGCACGCGGATGGGGCGACCACCAGAGCATCATGTCTTCTTCATCGACGGGCCAGGGAAAAATGCCGTGCCGATAGGCGTCTAACAGCCGTTCGGGGCAGAGGTCGCCTCCGACGGTGACCAGGCCATCAGATGTCGATTCAGTCGGCGGCGGAAAGAATTTTGACGGCATGAAATGCAGCATCAGGGCTATTTGGGAACAAGAACGCAGGTGGCGACAAAAAACGGGCAGGTAGATAACGAGCAGGAAAACTGGAATCTTAGTATAA
>Ga0310121_10002181_pt1 | contig 19032 bp, 13 predicted proteins | sample CB27_Tmax_986_MG_FD_203504 | JGI IMG/M metagenome (GOLD analysis project Ga0310121, IMG submission 203504) | Marine microbial communities from Western Arctic Ocean, Canada - CB27_Tmax_986 | ecosystem: Environmental > Aquatic > Marine > Oceanic | place: Canada: Western Arctic Ocean | collected...
TGTTGCAGGACGAGCTGGAAGAGATCGAACTGACTCAGTCAGCCCTTGCAGATCATATTGGGGTGCTTCCGAAGACGATTAACGAAATATGCAGGGGCAAACGCGGGATAGGTGCGGAAATGGTGATGAAACTCTCGAGAGCCCTGGGCGGAAGTCCCCAGTTCTGGCTGAACCTCCAGACAAACTGGGAGTTGAGTAACTTGGACGATTCTGATTACGATGATGTTGATCCAGTGGCCGCCTGATTTCAGCCTAGTCTTGATAGGTGTGGCGGAGAGCAGAAAAATCAACCAACCTCCTTCTGAAAAACTTCCCACCCTGGCTGCTTCCACCCGTTGTGCAACCAAAACGCCTTCCCCTCTTCATTATCGGAATAAATAAAGATGCTGCACTTGGGGATACCTTCCTCGCCCAGCTTTCCAAAGCAGTGATCCAACAGCCTCGTTCCGATCCCCTGACGACGATGCTCTTGGGTAACTGCAAGATGATGCAGGTAGCCGCGCCGGCCATCATGGCCGCAAAGGACGTCCCCGATAATTTTCCCTTCAGAATTAACGGCCACCGCGCTCATCCCGGGATTTCGATTGAGGTAAACACTTATTGCATCTTCCGTATCCGATTCGTTCAATCCAACTCCCTCCGTGCGTTTCCAAAGATCCGCCACTTCCTCGTAGTCGCCGATGACCATTTCACGCACCGTTCCCTCACTCATGCCGCAACGCCTCAATCGGGTCCATTGTTGCCGCACGGAAGGCGGGGTACATTCCAAAAACAATCCCCGTTATCAGGGAAATTCCAAACGCAAGCGCGAGCGTCCACATTCGAATAATCGTTGTCATTTCCGCGAAATAAGTAATGAGAAAAGGTATTGTCACTCCAAGCAGGAGACCCAGAACTCCCCCACTCCCTGATAAGATCACCGTCTCGGTCAGGAATTGGTAAACAATGTCCCGCTTCTTGGCCCCCAGGGCGCGCCTGACTCCGATCTCGCGAGTCCGCTCGGTTACGCTGGCCAGCATAATGTTCATGATCCCGATTCCCCCGACCAGGAGCGATATCGCCGCGATGGAACCCAGGACAATGTTGAAGATCCTTTCAGTCCTCTGGGCAGTCAGGAGCCGCTCCCAGGGGACGATCACTTCATAATCCTGTTGCTTGTGCGCCTTCCCAAGAATAGTGGTGATAATGTCCGCAGTCGGGATGACCGCCTCAATGGTCTTCACCTTGACGATGAGCTGGTGCAACTCGACTTTCTCGATGGAAAAGGTACCAGACCGTGGCGTAAAAATAACATCCCCAAATCGGGAACGGGCCGCGGTCAGTGGAATAAACAGATTAAGGTCTGAGGCCTCCCCGGATAAATTTGTGTTCAAACCGGCACCCTCGAGTACACCGACCACCGTGTAATAGTCTGTTTTAACTTTAACGACTTTGCCAACCGGGCTCTTGGTGGGAAAGAGGCGTTTGGCCAGGGAAGAGCTCAAAACACAGACATTTCGGTGGTCATCGGTTTCCCTTTCAGTGAAGAATCTCCCCTCGAGGATCTGTTGGTTGGATACAAGGGGATACCACGGAACAACCCCAATCACATTACCGTCAACCCGTTTCCGCCTATGAGTCAGATTGGATCGGATGGTTCTGGAGGGAACAACCACCTCAACATCGGGAACCGTGGTCCTTATCTGTTTCGCATCTTTATAAGTCAATCCGTATTCGAGCATACGGGCCTCTTCGGAGCTGACACTTTCTCCCTTCGGCGGTGTAACACTACGGATGATTATGTTCTGACTACCGAGTTTTTCTATTGCTTCGAGAGCCTCGTAGCTGGCTCCCTCCCCGATTGCCAACATCGCAATAACCGAACACACTCCGAAAACAATTCCGAGCACCGTCAGGGTGGACCTTAAGCGATGTCTCCACAGGTTCAGAAAACCCAAGTACAGAAATCGATTCACTCGATAAATCATGACTGTTTACCGAGTTTCCGCGCGCCGTTGCTCACCATTTTTCCATCAAGTAGTCGGATCGTCCGATCCGTCCGCGCTGCGACTTCATCGTTGTGGGTAACCATAATCAGAGTTTTTCCCATCTCACGGAGATCATCGAGGATCGCTAGAATCTCAGTCCCCGACTTGGAATCAAGATTTCCCGTTGGTTCATCGGCCAGGATAATGACTGGATCATTGGCCATGGACCGAGCAATGGCGACTCGTTGACGTTCGCCACCGGAGAGTTCGGTTGACCGATGCTGCTTCCGGTGTCCCAAGCCAACCATCTCGGCGAGGTGTGATGACCGATCGTAACTTTCCCTCTGTGTAGCGCCTTGGTAAAAAAGTGGAACCTGAATGTTCTCGAGAACCGAGAGCTCGGGCAATAGGTTGAACGATTGAAACACGAACCCTATCTGGTTACACCGGATTTCGGAAAGTTCTGTATCCGACATCGTCGATACATCCGTACCACCCAGGAGGTAATGCCCCGAGGTTGGTTTATCCAAACAGCCAAGAATGTTCAGCAGAGTCGACTTTCCAGACCCGGACGGGCCCATGATGGCAATGTACTCCCCCTCTTCGAAGGCGATGTTCAACCCTTTCAACACCTGAACGGCATGGTCGCCGAGCTGGTATTCTTTGAAAAGGTCAGAAATTTCGACGATTGCCACTTGGGGGCCTCGAACCGGTTGATGGCTGGATTAGACTTTGGGTTCCTGAGTACCCGACGAAATCGAGGAGGTGCTCGCGTCCTTGGATTTTGGAGCTGCTTTCCGCGTTGTCGAAGTGGTCGGCGATTCCTCCTCAGGTGGAGGGCCGAGCTCGGTTATGAGAGAAGAGATGTTAAGGACAACCCTCTCGCCTTCTTGGAGCCCCTCCTTTATTTCCACATAGTTGTCATTGTAATCCCCGGCGACAACCTCTCTGGGTTCGGGGTCTCCCTCCACTTGCGAGATGAAGCACATACTCTTCTTTCCATGTTGAGCAACCGCGTTCACAGGTATCATAAGAACGTCCGGGTGTTCATCGATGAAAACTCGGACGTGAGCTGACATCCCTGGTTTTAAGCCCGCGACATCGCCTTCAATTGAGATATCACACTTGTACACCTTCAGATCTGGATTCATCCACCTGTTTTCCGAATCGGGCAGCAGACCAACCTTCTTGACCGTACCCTTGAACTGCTCATCGGGGATCGCTTCAATGACGATCTCAGCGGGCAGCCCCTCCTTCATTCTTGATATAACAGTCTCATGAACCTTTGCTTGTGCAACCATGGAGGAGAGGTCAGGAATACGTATGATTTCCTGTCTTTCATACACTTCCGCGCCTTCTTCGATCACGCGGTCGCGGTTGCGCCGACCACTACCCGGAAAGGTGACAAGGCCCGGCTTTGTGGCCACGATTTTGCAGCCCTCAATTTGCTCGCGGATCTTTTTCAGCTTGTCGCGCTGCCGGGTGAAAGTGGCCGAGCTCGACTTCAGGTTCGCATCGGCTTTGGCCATTTCCGATCGACATTGGGCCTTGGTGCGTTCCAGTTCGCGGATCGCCTCCTCAAGATCCGAGCGCAGTTGCTCAGCTTCTTTCTGGATTTCGTAATCCTCGAACAGCTCGATCGCGGTTGTAGCCTTCATCAGAGCTACTGTGCTCTTTTGGTGTGCAAGCTTGTCTGATTCCAGTTCACTCTGTGAAACATAACCACTGGCCGACAGGATTCTTGTCCAGCTGAGCTTATCTTTCGCCAACCTCTTTTCCATTTTTTCCAGGAGGCTATCGTCCTCCAGCTCCCGAAGTTTCTGGGATGCTTCTCCGCCGAGGGAGGCAGATTCAACCAGGGATGCCAGCTCGATTTCTTTTTTCAGGAAACGCTTCGCCATTCCCTCTCCCAAATACTTTTCTAAATCCATCCTTCCAAATTTAATCGCCAGCTCGGCCTCTTTAAGATTGCTTTCGTTCTCCTTTTCCTGGATATGGAAGGACTCGCTCGCCTCTGTCAATTCGGCGGCTTCGCTTTGAAACCTGATCGCTTGTTCGGTTTCCTCGTCACGCAAATCTGAGGAATCCAGTTCAACCAGAACTCTTCCATTCAGAACATCCTCCTCCGCAAGAATGGTTCCCTCTTCCACAATGGAAATGATGGTTGTTCGACCTTCTACCTTACTCTTAATAACCTGGGACTCATCCGCTTCAATGGTAGCCTCAAGTAGGTCATCGATGACCAGGTTGCCTCGGGTGACCTGGGCGGTGACATATTCGGAATCTTCGAGAGTCGGTTTTGAACCAGAGCGTGACCCAATCGCAAGAGCAGCGATTGCGATTACACAAATGACGCCCATTATGACGCCTAGAGCATATCTTGGTTTTGATTTATTCATGACTAGCTCTTCAAATCCCTTCCACCAGTAGGGTACTAGGGGTTGGCCGTTTGGTATAGTTCTTCCAGCCAGAACCCGTCATCTCCGACCCGCAAAGCCTCCATGGCAAGGAAAAGGTCCAGAGCGGCGTTAAAGTGGACAACAGCAGTACTTGTGAGGGCGTTTTGTGATGCCAGCAGATCGTCCTGCGCCTCCTGTACATCGCGCTGGGTTACTCCCGGTCGTCGTGCTTCAAATAGGGTGGGTTCCCTTTTGGTGCGGTTCTCGGCAAGAAGGAGGCTGTTTTCTTGAATTGCATAGTTTTCCTCTGCATCTCTTAAGCTGCGGAGAATCATCCGGATTTCCTGCCGCACCAATTCGGTCTGGTCCACGTAAGCGCGGTGCGTTGCTGCCACATCGATCAGCGATTGACGGAATATATTGCGCTCCTCCTTTGTATCAAGCGGCAGGTCCAGATCCAACCCGATTCCATAGGACTTGTCCCCATCCAAAAAGTCGAATGATTGGGTGCGACCGTCCGATGCGGCTTCGTATGATAGGATAAAATCAAGGAGTGGTTTGAACGCTTCTTCATTCACACAAACCTGTCTCCTGGCGTCTTCGTATTCCTCATAAGCATTTCTCAAATCCAGTCGATTCGCGAGGGCACGATTGATGGCTTCCTCTTCGGGCATACTGACAGGACTAATCCCCGTTTCCAGAAAAAGATTTAAAGCGCCGGGATCGGGCTGAATATTGCTTTCAATCGGGACTCCCAGGAGGAGTTTGAAAGTATCCAGGGAATTCTGGTAATTCAGTCGTTCGCCTATCCATGAACTCCGGCTTGACAACTCTTGCTGGACTGCTTGATCCAGCTCAAAGGGTCGGCCACGGCCACCTCTGAGAAGTCCCTCATTGAGCTCCTTCAAATATATACGAGTTCTGTAGTTTCGTTCAGCGTTTGAAACTCGGTCCAGATCGCGGAGGACGTTGTAATAGGATTGCGCAACATTGACCGTAAATTCTTTTCGGAACCGGACAAAGTTGCGTAGGGCGTAAACCATGTTCCGTTCTTCCTGAGTCAGATTTTCCCGTACGATATGGCGGCCAGCCCCCCGCATGAGTGGCTTTGAGATGCTGGCGGCCAGAGCGGATGCCAGAACCTTGGCAGGATCATCCCCGGAGATGATGCGGAAAGCATTGGTCGAAAGGGCGACCGAAATGTCTGTCCCGGTTTCCAGCATTCGGTTAACACCCAACGAAAAGAACCCTGATAAGACCTGGCTGGATTCGCCAGTATCTCCGTCTACTACTCTCCTTACGTTAAGGACTCTATTGTCGTCGTCGCCTCCGTCATTCCCGAAATACTGTGGGTTGAATTGGTGGCAAGCGGTGGAAAGCGCCAGCGCCTGTGAGAACAGAAGCTCTTCTTCGAACCGGTATTCCCTGGAGTTCTCAATGGCGAGACGGATTGCTTCTCGGAGGGAGATGGTCTTCGTTGTGTCCGCCACAGCCTCGTTCCAGTAAGGGCTCTCAGGGCGTTCGATATCAAACGTGGAGGGCATTCCGTCGACCTGCTTGCTGTAAGAGTCGATGAGACAATAGGCTTCTTCGTCCGCCTTCTGTTTGTGATAGAGAGGATTACAGCCGGTGACAACAAGAAACGGGATAAACAGGGGAAGGAGGAACGACCCAGGGACGAGACAGAAAGCGCGACCGATGTGTGAAGGTACAAGATCTGGCCGTAACAAGTCCGCTGCCTTGAATTCAACCATAAAAACACTGGAAGACCCGCCAAGACTTATCTTGAAACGGTGCTTTTTAATTTTAGATATTTGGCCAATCACCCTTTATCAGGTTGGTTCTACCTTCTGATGGCGAGACCAGATAATTTGCCCCACGACCCCTTACCAACCAAACTCCCCCTGCCGCGGTCCTTCGGGGCGGGGGGTGGCCTCAAAGTTACCGTCTTGCAAATGAACCCTGACATCGCCCCTTTTCGGGACCTCACCAATTGATCGAATCAGCTTCTTTGATTTCGTGGTTTCAACCAGGGCGAACCCTCGCCCCAGTGTCGCAGCCGGTTCCAGCGCGATCAGACGTTGCTTGCTGGTTTCCAGTTTACCTTTCCAGGTCACAATTTCCAACCCGACAAGAGCAGAGAGTTGTTGCTTGATCGAAGTGATTTCTGAAAAGGTTGATTCCAGCGATCTCCTGATAGCGAAATCGGCGCGTCCGATCAAATCATCTATCCTTTGACGGTACAGCGGGACGAAATTTACGGGGCTTCGTGCAAACAAAACCTGTCGGGCCATTAGGATTTCGTTGCGGACCTCCCGAAGTTGGTCTTCCATGGCGGCAGCCAACCGCTCTTCAAGCCGTTCCAAACTCTCGTAGACGGATCTCACAGACTCGGCCAGGAAGTGGGCCGCAGCCGTCGGCGTGGGCACTCGCACATCCGTCACGAAGTCCGCTATGGTGAAATCGACCTCGTGCCCGACTGCGGAGACGACGGGGATTGGGGATTCCGCAATTGCACGGGCTACGATTTCCTCGTTAAATGCCCACAGATCCTCCAGGGAGCCGCCACCTCGGGTCAGAATAACCAAGTCCGGTTCAAATGTGGGCGCGATTTTGAGCGCTTCCACAATCTCCGGCGGGGCCTCCAAACCTTGGACACGCACCGGCAGGATGAGAATTTCCAAGGGTATCTGATATGTTTCGAGGGTCCGAAGAAAATCACGGACGGCGGCGCCTCCAGGGGATGTGATGACGACGACCTTTTTGAGACGGCTGGGTGGTTTGCGCTTCCGCTCGGGATCGAAGAGACCTTCTTCCTCCAGTTTGCGTTTCAGTTCCTCAAACTTTTTTTGGAGGAGTCCGACCCCCGCCTGTGCCAGCGAGGCAACATCGAGCTGGTAGTCGCCCCTCGGTGGGTAAACAGTGATCTGCCCCGTTGCGTGAACCAGCTGGCCATCCGCGGGTAGCGTGGAAAGGCGGTCCACGCGAGACCGCCACATGATCGCCTTCAGCAGGGAGCTCTCATCCTTGAGAGAGAAATAAGCGTGACCGCTCGAGGCAATCTTACATCCGGAGATTTCCCCTTCCACCGAAACCGTGCCGAGATTACCTTTCAGCAGTTCAGTTATTTCTTCGGTGATCTGTGTGACCGTATAAACGGGCCTGGCGGCATCATTCATTTCATCAGGAGGGTGGTTGTGATTCAGTATTGTACGAAGGCGGAACTTGGTTCCTCAGAGGATCCGGTTTCACGGATTCTTGTGAGACGGGTCACTAGGTGGTTTGCTTTCTTATTCCAGGAATCGTAGTGGACAGCCCTCATCCCCGAGATTGCGTCTGTGGCTGTTACAAACTCGGCGGTTGACTGGCGCACTCCGATTTCAACAAACGGGCCAATCAGCGAGGCATCCGAAAGTGTTGAGGTGACCGCCTTCAGGAACCGGGTTAGGAGATTCGTATATTTTCCTTCTCCACTGGTCATCAGGACTCCGGCAAACATTTGCCCCAGGGTCCGGCCAGTAAATACGTAAAACAGGAGCCGGTAAATTCCCAGACACATCACAAATAATAGAAATACCTTAGAAATCCCAATCCAGTTGGAGAAGATTTCCCGTGATCCAAATTGATACGTCAAACTGTACTGTGACTGGCTCACCGTAAAACCAGACAGGGCATCTTCAAAAATGCTCCGAGCAAGAGTGGGAACCCTGAAGGTCATATCCAAAAGGAAGAAACCGAAACCGACAAAAACACCATCTAGAATGCGTCCCCACACCCTGGCCCCGAGTCCGGATTCCATACCAGCAAGCGGGATGGCGTGCGGGAATTTCTTGAGCCGGGCAGCGGACACGCTTGCAACACTCTTACTGCTCCATGCCTGCTCCCATTTATCATCAGTGGCCTCCCCAAAAGTCTCCTCGCTATAGAGGACCTCTCGTTCCTTGTCTAGAATCTCGCGCAATTCTGGGTTATCAAACTCTTCCTTTTTCGCCATGATTATTCGATTGTAGCGTGACTCCGCAGGTTTTCCAGACGCTTTTGTCCGATCCCTTCAATGTCTCCCACTTGATGCCAATCAGAAAATCGCCCGATTGCTTCCCGTTTTATGATAATACGTTGCGCGTAAGCCCTCCCGATCCCGGGTAGGTTTACGAGTTCCGCTTCTTTGGCCGTGTTCAAATTGACCTTAGTCTTCGTTTTATCGCCCATTTCGCCTGCGGGAACAGTGCCCTCCGCGTGGGACGCCCCCCTGGCATTTCCACCTTCACCCGTGGCATCCGCAACGGATTCTTCCTCTACAAAGAGATAGTCCCGAAAGGCTTCGAGTTTGGTCGGCCCGATCCCGGGGACATGGTCCAGTTCCTCAAATCGCGTGAATCCCGACCGACGCTCGCGAACATCGAGGATGCTCCGCGCCAGCGATGGACCTATTCCCGGTATGGCCAGCAAGTCCTTCCGGGTAGCAACGTTCAGGTCCTTGGCTGATGGACCCTCCATGCTTGGAGTCGCCAGCCAATCCACAGCCGGGAGCCCGCTGTTCTTCTCGGACCTTTCGACTTCGATTGAGTGGGAGCGGTCACTGGGAAAAAACTTTGTCCAGAGATTGCCGACCAGGATCAACCCCAGCAGGACAGTAATCAGAAGAACCTCATGCCTCTCAAAGGCAGGCCGGGAGGATCTTTCAACCGGATCCGGTGTCTGGTCTTCAGGATTGGCGGGCGGCATTAGTTTCTTCCGGTTCGAATTAGGGAGGCGGTTACCGGTAACTCCCATCCACGTTAAGATACTAAGCGGTTTTTAGCCGCAAGACTTTACGGCGTCAACGCCTCTGTGCGCCCCCTTGAACAGCGGCCTGAGACCGGGGGAATCTCAAATGAAGAATATTTTATTCGCTCGCGGGACGGGGCTGGCGATCCGCCTCGTTCCGTTGCTCGCATGGATTACATTTCCTATATATGCCATATCTTCCTCGTGCGATCTTTCGCAGGAAGAAGAAAGCAGGGGCTTGAGCACGGATTTGCATGAGGTTAGTTTTTCTGAACCGTTGGCCCAGGTATTGGAACTTCTTTCCAAAGTCGGGAGTGTAAACATTAATCTGGACGGAACTCTCAATCCCAAACAACCCATCCATCTATACATTCCAGGCCCGAAGACGATCCACGAGATCCTCGATGACATCTCTTTCCTCTACGGTTTCGAAATCCAGGAGAATGAAGACTTGGTCGTTTTATTGCCACGTTCAAAACCGAAACCGGGGAAGACTGAAATACCTCCGGCGACTCAAGAGGACGTATTCGAATCGGGCCTCAACACGAAGGTCGACAGGTTCAGTTTTTCAAACGAGTCTCTTTCAGATGTGATTGAGCTGTTGGGAAAAGCGGCGAACGCCCACATAGCCACCGCAAGTGGAGTCCCGAACATCCGGATCAACTACAACCTCGCAACCGAAAAAACCGTGAAAAAGGTGTTGGAGGAAATCGCTATGCTCTACCACCTCGACCTTGTATTTCGGCCAAAACTGACCGCGTTCTTTCCCACGAGGCGCACACCAAAATCCAATGTTTCCCAATCTCCGATGCAACCAGCAGGTCGGGAATTATTCCCTTCCATGAATCGCGAAACAAAGCTTGACAGGGATATCGACGAATTCTTCGGGCGTGACCTGAAAGTCGAATTGGAACTAAAGCGCCCGGACCTCATTCCCGCGTCCGATCCAGAGACTTCATCGGGAAGATAGGCGCTGCTCCGAGTATTTAACCATCCTTGGGTGCATCACATAGTATTGCTTACCCGCCTCCAAGCTCTGTGGTTCCGGGGTAATCGACCCATCCCGCAGACCCCGAATACCATCGAGCATGAGAGTCACCATGAACGGAACCATTCGAGCGCGGATGGATTCGGACGTGTCTCCAGGTTGCAACTCGATTCGCTCCTGGCGGAGGATGGGTCCCGTATCCACACCGGCATCCATGAAGTGGAGCGAAAGCCCCAGCATTGGGTCACCGTCGCGATTTTCTATGACCGGCCACTCCACAACATCCATGCCGCGGTACTCGGGGAGGATCCCCATGTGGCAATTCAGGATGCCACGGGTTGGGATATTCAAAATGTTCTCGCGAATGAGTCCTCCCCCGGTAAAGGCGATCACGTCCGGTTTCGAGTCTCGGAGAACATTCTCGCTTACTTTGTCGTTGTGGTCCTTCACCTCCACCAACGGGATGTTGTAATCGGCCGCTAGGTCGGTCAGGGATGTGCCGGGAACGTTTAGTTCTCGGGCCATCGAATGCAGCAATTCGGATGAGCCCCAATCAGCGGCCTCGTCACTCAACACCAGTCTGGTGTAAGCCTTCCTCAAAAGGCGGTTTCCCTCCCTGTGGAGATCCGACCTAAACCGCCGGATGCTCCAGACTGTGCGAACAACAATGCAGACAACCTCGATGCCCGGTTCGGAAGCGGCGAGATGGGTTACCAACCGCGAATAAAGACTCGATTTGATCGGTGCTAAGATGGCGACACGCATCAATCCAGGAGCTCCTCGACCGCGCGTTCCTGTTCCTTTAGAGCCAACCGGTACCTGGCAAGGCAAGGCTTTGTGGGCGTCCTCCGCTCGTGGGTCTTAAAGGCCCAATCATTCAGCTTGAAGGCCGCGTTCAGAAACCGCAGATCGCCGGTTCGACACGCATGTCGGCAGAAAAGAATAGCGATGTCGTGTTTCTCCAACCACAACCTTTCGGGAGAGCTGGGTGGGTCCAGATTCGGGAAGCATTTTTTCCGCCTTACTTCCACATGCCTGAGTAAACTTTCCAGACTCGTCAATAGAAATTCCTGATCTTCTGGTCGCCCCTCCCTCTCAAGCGCGTCGAGGTATGTGCCCGTGTCCGCTTGAAGGCCCGCTTTGCTCACAACCTTTCCGCCGGGCAGGTTTGCGGCCCACTCTTGGACATCAGCCAGAGATACTTTTGCGACATCCTCCGCGACTTCCGATTCCTTGGATTCCAGGAACCTTTGGATTTTCTCAATAGGGATTGTGTCGTCCAACCATTTGCAGACCAGCGAAAGCAGAGGGCGACCCAGAATTTTCTTCATACTGTGATGTCCGAGGCGGGAAGTGATATTCGTATACTGGAACCATCCAACCCGACCAACCCCTCGCCGCTGATGTAGAACGAGTCAGATTTCATGGGCCCGGATGGGCAAGATAAGACACCATACTTGAAGAGTCGCATCGGCCTCCAGAAGTCTTTATCAAAGGAGGTTAGCTCCTCCCAGTGGAAACCATCGCGAGAGGTCAGAATAGAAGCCTGGTTCCGATGGATAGCAGGTCCGGGTTCGACCGTGGTAAACGCGACGTGGAGTCCATCCGTCGTCGTTGCCCCGTACCAACTGGAGCAATCTATCTCCTGTCCGATTTCCAACTCACCTGTCCGGCGATTCATTCGGCAGGCGTGATTTTGGCTAATATGGCTGTCGGTCAGCCAACAGATCCAGTCCTTGGTGAAGAATAGGCGGACCGCCCTCCAAGTCTGAGTCCCATCGCCGAACTGCTCGATGGATCGGAAACGATCTCCCGTCCGGAACAAATAGCACTCGTCCTGACCGTCACCCACAGTGACCCACAGGGCTTCAGGATCAGACGGGTCCCTGTAGACCCCATGGACGTGGCGAACACTCCCCGCCGGGAACAGATGGGCAACCTCCCAGTCACCCATCTCCTCGGTGACTCGCCAAATCCGGACAGGACCGCGTTCCTTGTTCCGGAAATATTCCCCGATGTAGGACCACCCGTCATTGTCCTCGCAGATTCCTCCGTGCAGCACACAGTCGCCCTGGATCTTGAAAAGCGGCTGAAGCGAGTCTGTTCCTTGAAATGTGTAAACTGTTCCGCTACGAATCCCGAGAAGGTTGCCCTCCGCATTGACATAAACATTGCACTTGTCGGCGCGGGCGGCGCGGGCGAAGGGACGATAAAAGGCGAAACAATCGCGGGGAAACGCGCGCGGGAATCGGGCTTCCTCCTGCCAACCACCCTTTTCGAATCGGAGAATTCGCCGCCCGATCGTCGCCCAGGCCCGGCGATCGTTATCAATGTGGTGGATTTGGGTGATGGGGGCCAGGCTTTCAGAGGGAGGATTGTTCGTCTGCGCCGGAGCAATCTCCAGCACATTACCCCTGTCGGAATTCATCCCTTACGCAGCTTCTCACAGATCTCAAAGGTCACTTCGGTGGTGTGAACGCAGCTTTCAAAGGAGAGATCGGGAAGAGTTCCATCCTGAATACATTGGAAGAAATGATCGAGTTCGTTCTTGTGCCCTTTATCCTGAGTGCGGGACTTCGAGCTGGATTGGTTCGATCCCTCGTACATATCCAGCCTCCGGAAATCATCCAGAATGGCGCTCCGCCCACCGCCGTGGATTTCATAAAGCTCCTTTGGGAGACCAGCAGCTCCCTCGGAGAGATACACAAGCGATGCCTGCGACCCATCAGAAAAACCAAGCGCAATAGTTACATTCTCGTCCCCCCCGGCTGTGGCATTTGATGGTTTGAGACACTCAGCCTTGACCGATTCAACCTCGGCGCCGGTCCAATACTGAAACAGATCAATGAAATGGCAAACTTCGCCGATGATGCGTCCCCCACTGCGTTCTTTGTCGAGCATCCATGACCCCTCGGTGAGTCGGCCTGCATTGATCCTCGCCACAATGGAAAGCGGCCAGTTCCTCGGTTCGAACCACTGCTTCGCTTTCTCGGCCAGTGGAGCAAAGCGACGGTTGAAGCCGACCATTAAAAAGTTACCTGTCTCGCGGGCAGCCTCTTTCACCTCTTCCAGATCTTCACTGTTTATGGCGAGCGGTTTTTCAACGAAGACATGCTTCCCCGCGCGTAACGCCGCCACTGACTGGGAGGCGTGCTGGTCATGCGGGCTGGAAATGACCACCGCGGCTATATCCGGGTTGTTGAGAACATCTTTCACATCGGTTGAGAAACCGGGGATGCCGAACCTTTTCGCGACTGAGGTAGCATTGGCTCCCCGCGAAGTAACAAGGTGAGTTAAACAAACATCGCTGTTCTCACAAATTTTTGGTAGAAGAACAGAGGCTCCAAAATTGCCCGCGCCGATTAATCCCACGCCGATCTTGCCCTCAGTCGGTTTCGGAGCCGCCTGGCCAGATCTTTGTGTTGGTTCAGTTGCTTTATCTCCCTCGGCTAAGTCGTAGTCGAGCAATATTCCGAATGAACGCTCGCCGCTGTTTGCTTCCACCAAACTGTAGGCGTCCACCGCTTTCTCGATGGGGAAACTCTTTGTCACCAAAGGCGGTATACGGAGTTTGCCCTCCGCCATCAGGGCAAGCGTAGCGGCCATGTTTCGCTGTTCGGTAAAGCGGACATAAGAATAGGGGTAATCCCTTCCCCGTTCCTCATACTCGGGGTCGTACCGGCCCGGGCCGTAGGAAGTGGAAAGCAACAGTTCAAGTTCCTTGGGATAATAGGTCCGCCTTGGAATATTCAGCGGGAGAACACCCACCGCAACCACACGGCCTTTCCGTCTGGCCAGGATGCCAGCCAGTTCGACTGGATCGTTGCTGTCAGTCGCGGCGCACAACAGGACCGCATCCAACCCATGACCGCTACTCATCGAAAGCGCGGTTTCTTCCACCGGGCCATCGCGGAGCAGCGCCTGGTCCGCCCCCATCTCGAGCGCCTTGTTTACAGCCTCCTGATCGAGATCGACACCGAGGACCTGGCAACCGCTGGCCTTTAGAAGTTGCACAGAAAGCTGACCCACAAGGCCCAACCCGATGACTCCGACCACCTCGCCCAGCTGCACCCTGCCCACCCGCAAACCCTGCATCGCGATTGCGCAAAGCGTGGCAGCAGAGGCATCTTCGTAGGGAACACTATCCGGAATTGGAGCAACAAGATTTTTGGGAACGCAGACAATGTCGGCATGGTTGGCGTAGCCGGCGCCCGCGCAGGCCACACGTGACCCCGGGTAAATCCCGTCAACACCCTCACCGACCTCGATGACCTCTCCCGCGCAGCTGTACCCCAGCGGCGAGGGTTCCTCCAGCCGCGCGCGCACCTTTTGGAAGGTCGAGGCAATCCCTTCGGTCCGGACCTTCTCAACCACCTTCCGCACCTGATCGGGACGCTGCCTGGCCTTCGAAATTAGGCTGCTCTTGGCCATTTCCCGCGCAGCCCGTTCGGTCCCCGGCGAGACAAAAGAAAAGGCATTGCGAACGAGCACACACCCAGCCAAACAAGCCGGTTCCGGCACTTCCTCAACCGCCAGTTCACCGCTACGCAAACTCTGAAGGACCTGTTTCATAAGATTCGACTCATCAACATACCGGCCCGCCCCCGCCAACTGAAGGGGTTCGCCCCAATCAGAACCGCGCGTGTGAGCAAGCGATCTTTGATTTATGGAGTATTGAAACCATGCTTCAGGTGAGACCACCCCACCAACTACAGTTGTCTTGACACTCTTAAATTATTGACTTAGCCTTTAATCTGTCCCCATGCGCTGGTCCTCGAAGCACCTCCCATATCTGGTTTTCACCCTGGCCTGCTCGGTCTTGCCCCTGCCTCCGTATGGTGCGCATGCGGCCACTATTTATGTCGACGCTGCTGCCACGGGAGGAAATGACGGCTCTTCCTGGGCCAGTGCTTTCGCTGATTTACAGGATGCTCTGGAAGCTGCTCAGACTGGTGATGAAATTCAGGTGGCGGGAGGGGTCTATGTCCCCGGGTCAAGTGATGAGGATTCATTCCACCTTAAAAGTGCGGTGGCGATCTATGGTGGGTACGAAGGACGGCGGGGACCAGGGCGCAGTTTCAGACGACGTGATATTGAAATGTTTGTCACCGTTCTAAGCGGAGACATTGATGGTGATGACACGGCGGGTGCAAATGGTGTGGTCAATAGTACCGACAACATCAGCGGCGGCAATAGCTACCATGTCGTAACTGGCAGTGGCACGGATGGAACAGCTCTATTGGATGGGTTCACGATAACCGCAGGACATGCAGACATACGAGCAGCCAATCGGGGCGGGGGCGGTATGTACAACGATGGGGGGAACCCCACACTGAGAAATATCACTTTCTCAGGCAACTCGGCTTTACGCGGTGGTGGGATGTATAACAATTCCTCCAGTTCCCCGTCTCTGACCAACGTCATCTTCTCTGCCAACTCTAGTGGCGCGGGCGGCGGGATGTATAACGATTCCTCCAGTTCTCCGTCTCTGACCAACGTCATCTTCGCCGGCAATTCAGCGTCCGAAGACGGTGGTGGGATTTACAACCGCAATGACAGTAGCCCAAACCTGAGGTATGTCACTTTCTCATGCAATTCAGCATCCAGAGATGGTGGCGGGATGTACAACGACCGCAGTTCACCAACGTTGACCAACGTGACTGTCTCCGGAAACTCAGCACATAGAAGCGGCGGCGGGATGGATAATGACCGCAGTTCTCCGACCCTAACCAACGTCACTATCTCCGGCAACTCAACATCTCGACATGGTGGCGGGATGTCTAATAGCAATAGTTCTCCGACGTTGACGAACGTCACTGTCTCCGGCAACTCAGCACTTAGAGATGGTGGCGGGCTGACCAACGCTAGCAGTTCTCCAATAATCCAAAACAGCATTCTATGGGGAAACACTGCACCCGTGGGTCCTCAGATTTCAACCTCGATTCATGCCAGCAACACCATAATCGATAGCTTGATACAAGGCGGTTGTTCTGATGAGGCATCCAGTTGCACCAACGTGATAAATGCTGACCCACTGTTCCTTGATCCCGATGGACCGGATGATATCGTCGGAACCCTGGATGACGACCTTCGGCTCCTGGTGGGTTCCCCTGCCGTTGATGCGGGGAATGACGACCATGTTCCAGCTGCCGTTGCCACTGACTTAGCCGGAACCCCCCGGTTTGTGGATGGTGATCGCGATGGTACCTCCACGGTGGATATGGGTGCGTTCGAAAGAGGACAACTCCACTATGTAGACGACACGGCAAGCGGCATTAACGATGGTAGCTCCTGGCCGGACGCCTTTATTGATTTTCAGGATGCACTTGCGGCCGTGAAGGCCGGCGACGAGGTTTGGGTGGCTGCAGGAGTGTACGTTCCCGGCGTCGCTGAAAGCGATACGTTTCAGCTTGTAAATGGAGTGTCAATCTTTGGAGGGTTCGAAGGCCAACCTGGAACTGAAAGCGACTTCAACGTCCGCGATATTGGGACTTTTGTCTCAGTTCTGAGTGGAGATATTGACGGGGACGATGCCACTGACGGGAGCGGTATCGTAACTGCGGCCGTCGATGTCATGCGAGATAACATCAACCATGTGGTCACCGTTAGCGGAACATGCAGATGGACGTTACTAGATGGCTTTACGATAACCGGGGGACAAAATGTTGCAGGCCTATCTCAAGAGTTTAGTGGTGGAGGGATTTTTAATGATCGTGGAAACCCGACACTGATCAACATCACTCTAATAGGCAACTCGGCTACGTTCGGTGGTGGGATGTATAATCTCGGCGGGAATCCGACACTGGCCAACGTCGTTGTCGTGGCCAACACAGGGACCTGGGGCGGAGGGCTACACAACGATGAGAGCTCCCCCGCAATGTTCAACGTTGCCCTCTCTGGCAACACAGCTTCTGACGACGGCGGTGGGATGTTTAACAACCGAAGTTCCCCGGTCCTGAGTAGCGTTAACATTACCGAGAACACGGCATCCGACGACGGGGGGGGAATGTTCAACTTCGATAAGAGTTCTCCAATCCTGACCAACGTGTTTTTCTCCAAGAACATGGCGTCCGATGGCGGTGGCGGGATGCGCAACTGTGATAGCAGTTCCCCGACGCTGACCGGCGTTACTTTTTCCGTTAACTCGGCGTCGGAGGATGGTGGCGGGATGTCCAACAGCAGTAGTTCTCCCACTCTTATTGACGTTATATTTTCCGGCAACTTGGCGGTCGACTCCGGTGGTGGAATCTTCAACGTCGATGGGAGTGCTCCGACGCTGACGAACGCTATTTTCTCCGGCAACATATCATCTGACAATGGTGGTGGGATGACGAACAACGCCGGCAGTTCCCCGACGCTAACCAATGTCACCTTCTCGGGTAACACTGCAGGCTTATACGGCGGCGGGATGGTCAACGGGGACGACAGTTCTCCCACTTTCCGGAACTGTATCTTTTGGGGCAACAATGCGCCTCAAAATTCACAGATCGGCAACCTAGGCGAAGGTGTTTCGCCTACGATCAATCACAGTTTAGTGATGGGCTCTGGTGGCAGCGGTGCGGGCTGGGACAGCAGGCTAGGCATAGATGGGGATGGGAACATTGACGCTGACCCGCTCTTCGTGGACGTCGATGGAGCGGATGATACTGTTGGCACTCTGGACGACAACCTGCGCTTGTCCCGCAATTCTCCTGCTATAGACACCGGAAACAGTTCTCACGTTCCCCTCGGTATCACCACCGATCTGGATGGCGATCCTCGCATTATCAACAGTTCGGTGGACATGGGCGCGTTCGAGGCCCCCTGCTACCTCGGTCGTATCATTTATGTGGATGCGAACGCGGTCGGCCTTGGTACCGGACTATCCTGGAAAGATGCCTTCACCTCCCTCCAGGATGCGCTGCTCCTTGAGAATCCATGCCGCCAAATCTGGGTTGCCGATGGAGTGTACCATCCCGACAGGGGTGCATCGGTGATGGGCGGTGATTTCACCGCTACGTTCCAGCTCAGGAATGGTTTAGAGATTTACGGCGGCTTTGAGGGAATGCCCGGCACCGAAGGTGAACTCCGTGTGCGGGATCCCAATACCTTTATCAGTGTTCTCTCCGGCGACATCGAGACCAACGACCTGACTGACGAACGAGGTATGGTAAGAAACACTAGTAACATTATCGGTCAAAACAGCGCTCACGTAGTAACTGGGAGTGGAACAGATGGTACAGCTATCCTGGATGGATTCACCATTACCGCCGGGCACGCCGACGGGGACACTTTTTTCTTTAATCTATTTGGTGGTGGCATGTATAATCTCGATGGTAACCCTGCCCTGTCTAACGTTAACTTTATCGGCAACTGGGCGTCCCGCTTTGGCGGTGGGATGTTTAACGACTCCAGTTCTCCACTACTCACCGACGTCACATTCTCCAACAACTCGGCGTTAGAAGACGGTGGGGGGATTTACAATTACTCCGGCAGTTCTCCAGCCCTGATCAACGTTACTATCTCCGGTAACACCGGTTTCGACGGTGGGGGGATTTACAATGACTTCGGTAGCTCTCTAACTCTGATCGACGCTATATTATCCGGAAACTCAGCATCCAATCATGGCGGTGGAATGTACAGCGACTCCAACACTTCCCTAACAATGACCAACGTTTTCTTTTCCAACAACTCGGCCACGGGAGACTTCAGCTTTGGCGGGGGGCTGTTCAACGTCTCAAGTTCTACAACACTGACAAATGTTACCTTTTTCGGCAATTTTGCATCTACAGGAGGCGGCGGTATGTACAACGGCGGAAGTCGTGCACCACTGACCAACGTTATCTTTTCTGGCAACTCAGCTCTTGAGAGCGGCGGGGGGATATACAACTTTCGTAGTTCTCCGATGCTGATTAACTTAACTGTCTGTGGC
>Ga0310121_10002182_pt1 | contig 19023 bp, 11 predicted proteins | sample CB27_Tmax_986_MG_FD_203504 | JGI IMG/M metagenome (GOLD analysis project Ga0310121, IMG submission 203504) | Marine microbial communities from Western Arctic Ocean, Canada - CB27_Tmax_986 | ecosystem: Environmental > Aquatic > Marine > Oceanic | place: Canada: Western Arctic Ocean | collected...
ATTCGTGTCCCCAATCATTAATTCGGTAATACCACACTTCATTACCGTTTCGGCCGTTTCGATAGTAGAAAGCATGCGTGCTCGGAGCGAGAAAGACGCTGTCCACAGTCGTAGTGTTATTCAAATCTGCCCAGAACGAAACGATCTCATCGACGTGTGGAGCACCACCCCACCCACCTCCAGCGCTCATACTTCCGTCGATCGGTACCACACGATCTTCGACGCCATGAATATGGAGGACAGGAACAGGATCAGACGGATTACAATTATTCCAGTCGTGTCCACTCATGGTACCTGTCACTGAAGCTATTCCTCGAAAGACGTTACGGGTTTTACACGCGAGTGTGTAGCTCATATATCCGCCGTTTGACATGCCAAAAACAAACGTCCTCTGGGGATCTAATTGGTGTTCAGCTTGGAGATCTCTAGCCAGTTCAGATAAATAATTCACATCATCCGTCGAGCTAATATTCAGGCTTGCGTTCCAGTGTCGGGTACCACCACGGTCTGTGGTTCCATAAGGGTAGGCCACAGCGAAGCCGTGAATATCTGCCGCCTCATTCATACCAGAGTACCACTGGAGATTGTTTCCATTACTTCCGTAGCCGTGAAGGGCCAAGACCAGTGGAGCATTAGTAGGTAGGTTCTCTGGCTTGTATAAAATGTGGGTTCTTTCCGAACTGATGTTTTCAACGGCACTCGTGCACGCGCTACAGGAGAGGAGAAAGATTGAGACGAGCTGCCTCATGATCACTCGGGTATCCATTGACTCAAACACTTCGCCCTTGCTCTTTAGCTCGCCGTAGTTTCGATGCCTAGTGACGCGGCCTATGGCTGAGGTCCGCGCTAGGATAACGAATGATGCTTTTCAGGTTCAACCCGGAGACAGTTATGCGTAACCTCACCCTCTTAATCGTGTTCGTTCTTGCCGTTCCAGTTGCAGGACAGGAGCGGCGGGCGATGACCACTGACGATGGGCTCGACATGGTCCAGGTTGGGGGTGCCATGATCTCGCCGGATGGCAGTTGGGTGCTCTTCTCAAAATCCGAACTTAACTGGGAAGAAAACGAGCGAGAAACGACGTGGTGGAGGGTCTCAGCTGAGGGTGGTGAACCTTATCGCTACATCGGTGACGATGGTGGTGGAAACTTCCAGTTTTCACCGGATGGCAGCAGGCTGGCATTTACAAGATCAGTCGATGATGAATCGCAATTGTTCTTGCTTCCGACAACTGGAGGAGAAGCTGTCCAACTGAGTGAGCATGAAACTTCGATCGGTTCGTATGCTTGGTCAGAAGACGGATCGAAAATCATTTTTGTTGCTACAGAACCTAGGACCGAAGAAGAGGAGGAGGCTCGAGAAGCCGGGTACGACGCGATCTTTGTGGATGAAGGTCCGAATGGGCAACAGAGCGGTAACTGGAATAACCTCTGGCTGATAGAAGTGGAGTCGGGTGCGGAACGACGTCTGACTGATACTGACCACCGGATTGGATCTTTCTCGGTGGCTCCTAATGGGGATCGAATTCTTTTTACGTCGCGCATAGAGAACCGACGCAATCAACAGAACCTATCCGAGATTCAGCTTCTGGAACTTGAGACGGGTAACGTCCGACAACTTACAGACAATAGCGCACCGGAAGGTGCCCTATCATGGGCACCGGATGGCCGCTCATTTGCCTATATGGCTAGAACTGATGGTGAATGGGAGCTGCTTCTCGGTAAGATATGGGTGATGGACCCTGATAGAGGCGATCGGCGCATTGTCTCAGGGGAATTTGATGGAAATATCGAGAACTTTGTGTGGACCCCTGACGCCTCTGCGATCCTATTTAGTGGTCTGCACGGCACGAATAATAATCTCTATCGAATCAACTTAGGCTCAGACTCAGTCGAACAGATCACTTCGTCCGTTGGGTCTCTGGCACCTTCTTCATTCTCCAGAGATCGTACGAAGATGGCCTACGTGTTTCAGGATTTCTATACTCCTGCTGACATTTGGGTTGGGCCAACGGATGGCACGGGCGCAGTACAATTGACCGATGTGAATCCGACGATCATTGAGGAGATCGTATTAGGTCAGGGTGAGGTCATCCGCTGGGAGAGCAGGGACGGGACTGAGATTGAGGGAATTTTGATGCTGCCTGCCGAATACCAATCCGGCGCGCTCCCTTTACTACTTCACATTCACGGCGGTCCTGCTGGCGTTTTCCGGAACTCCTTCTCGGCGTCAAACCACGTCTGGGCCGGGCTTGGGTACGCCCAACTGTTCCCTAATGTGCGGGGGAGTTCCGGTTACGATGATGATCTGCTTCGAGGCAATCTTTATGACATCGGAAGTGGAGATTACGAAGATCTCATGACTGGTGTTGATGAGTTGATAAATCGTGGGATAGCAGATCCCAACAAGTTAGGTCTACGTGGTTGGAGCTATGGTGGCATCCTTGGTGGCTGGACCATTACCCAGACGGATCGGTTCAAGGGGGCATCCGTAGGTGCTATGGTGTCAGACTGGACATCCGAATATGGCCCCGGTTTCAACCACGATCTCCGACTATGGTATATCGGCGGTACTCCATGGGATAATCCAGACGAATGGAGAGAACGTTCTGCACTGACCCATATTGCTAATGTGACCACACCGACGCTTGTCCTGCATGGCATTAATGATAGAACCGATACTGAACCTCAGAGTATGATGTTCTTCCAAGCACTGAAGGATCAGGGCAAGATTACGCGCTACATCCGCTTCCCACGTGAGCCTCACGGGTTCCGAGAGCCACGTCATCAGCGTACTCGGGATGTGGAAGAGATCCGATGGATCCAGAAGCACGTGAGGAATATTGAGTGGACGCCTTGGGAGCGGCCTGAAAAGGATGAGAAGAAGGTGGTGTCATGATCGGAGTGACATGATGTCCAGAATGGATTCAATCACCCTCGGGGGTGGCTGCTTCTGGTGTCTTGAAGCTGTTTTTGAGATGGTCTCAGGCGTAAGTCGTGTTAAATCTGGATATACTGGTGGGAATGTAGCTGACCCGAGTTACAAGCAGGTTTGTGGTGGCTCTACGGGACATGCTGAAGTCGTCCAAATCGACTTCAATGCGGATATTATCACTTTTCGGGAGCTTCTTGAAATCTTCTTTGTTGTTCATGATCCGACAACGCTCAACAGACAAGGAAACGATGTTGGTACCCAGTACCGTTCAGCGATATTCCACCATACTGATGGTCAGAGAGAAACCGTATTGGACCTTATCGACGGGCTCGACAGGGACGGACCATGGGTTGATTCGATCGTCACAGAGGTAGCACCCCTCGAAGACTTCTATCCGGCGGAAGAATATCATGACCGGTACTTTGAGAGAAATGGCGAACAGCTGTATTGTCAGGTTGTAATTGCGCCAAAAATTGCGACATTTCGCGAGCGTTTCATGAATCAAGTCATGCCCCCCATCTAGCTTTCTGGGGTAGTATGCACCGGAGTTCTGTTGGATCCCTGCCGTCTGTGGGAGGGCTCTATCCCACGCTTTTTGGATAATTCTGTAACAAGCGGAACTTCATAATTTTGGATGGTATAAGGCAGGCTGAAACAGAAAACAAAACTGATCAATCCAGGGAGATCGTACGAATGCCAAAGCCTGAAGTCGCCCTCGTTAAAAAGTGGAGAGACTTAGCTGAAGAGGGTTGCTTATATGCTGAGATCGCTAGGCTATATCCTGGTTTTTCGGTTGACCAGGTCCGCCACTACTGCTTAGGACACACCGGCCGGAAGATACCAGGACCGCTCCAGAAAGTAGATCGCTGGTTAGGTTCGAATGTTTGGCTGAGAGGAGAGAACTCTCCTCATGCAGAACTGACTGAGAAGTTAGCTCGACAGGTTTTGGACGATTGGGATGAGGAAGCTGATCGTTGGAAAATGTCCGGAGCTGATTGGGCCAAAGAACTCGGTGTATCACCCAGCACGATATATATGCTTAGGCGAGGTCAGACATGGAGACACCTCGGTCATCCGAATAGCGGTCGCAAACCAAAGAGGTCGCGGAGAAGGAGGCACTCGGCGTAGATAGTGGCAGGAGGGAAGGACTGCTGGAGGTTAATCCGAGTAGGGGCTGAAGATTCCGCTAGGTTTGCCCGTGTGGGAAGGAGGTGTGGACAACTTCCTGGGGCACTCTTAGAGTATCGGACCCCTCTAGGACAGGTTGTTTTCATTCTTAGGGTGGTTAAAAGACTGACTTTGGTTACTCGCTCGACTGGCCCATATGGATCAATCCTGCCAGCTGCCACGTCGAGCGATAGCCCGGCGTGGCTTTACTGTTTTCGGGAGTGCGAATGATTGCAGTTAATGGCGTAAGCAAGAATTACGGCTCTGTGACTGCAGTCGACGATTTGAGTTTTACCGTCGACCGTGGTGAAGTCGTCGGATTCCTTGGACCGAACGGGGCTGGAAAGACGACGACAATGAGGATGATTACAGGTACTCTTCAGCCTGATAAGGGTGAGGTCCTATTTGATGGAACACCAATCACTGAGGACCTCACAGAGGCAAAACGTCGAGTAGGGTACCTGCCTGAAGCGAACCCATTGTATGATGAAATGTTGGTCGCTGACTACCTGCAGCACGTGGCTGATCTCCGAGGCTTGTCTTTAGACGATACCCGTATGGGCATTGTAAGTGCGGTGGAGGAAACAGCTCTCGGCGCTGTATTCTATCGGCCTGTAGGTGAGTGTTCGAAGGGCTATCGCCAAAGGATTGGATTGGCTGCAGCTATCCTACACCGTCCAGAAGTCTTGATCTTAGATGAACCAACTGAAGGACTGGACCCGAACCAGCGGGTCGAGATTAGGCGGCTTATGGGCAACCTCGGCAGAGAACGGACCGTTCTGCTGAGTACGCATGTCATGCAGGAAGTCGAAGCAACATGCTCGCGTTTGGTTATCCTCAATCGCGGGGCCCTCGCCGCGATCGGAAGTGTCCAAGATCTTCTAGCAAATCAAAGTGGAACAGCCCGCTATATTGTTGAAGCTCAAGGTACTGGTGTCACAGAAATCCTGTCTGGCCTGTCTGGTGTCTCCGGTCATACACTCGAGGAAGTCGAAGGCCGTGTCCGTGTCGTACTTGAGGCAACCACAGAAGAGGACCTTAGGCCGAAGATTTTCTCAGTTGCACGTGACAACAATTGGATGCTATGGGAATTGCATCGTGAGCGTGTCAGTCTCGAACAAGTATTCCGTGATCTCACTTCAGAGGAATTAGAGGAAGAAAATCCTCAGTTACCGGCTTCGCTGGAGGATCCCGAGATTGAGGGGGACTCGTGATGCGAAGAATCTGGACTGTTGCTCGGCACGAAGTGCGTGGATACTTCGATCAACCCACTGCTTACGTTTTAGTGGTAGCGTTTCTAGGGATCTCTCTCTTTCTGGGTTTCCGCAATATGTATGCGTCGAACCTGGCTTCGATGAGGCCCCTCTTCGATTTGCTACCTGTTTTGTTTGCGGTCTTTGTTCCGGCAGCAACAATGCGCACACTTGCAGAAGAGCGGCGAGGAGGAACCCTTGAATGGTTGATGGCCCAGCCCATTTCTGAGGCTGAGGTCATTGCTGGGAAGTTCTTAGGAAATTGGATTTTTGTTCTCATTGCGCTTGCTGGTACCGTGCCAACAGCGATCGGAATGCTGATGGCATCAGAAGCTGATCCTGGGATTGTGATTGCTCAGTATGTAGGTGCTGCACTGCTTGCGAGTCAATTGGTAGCGCTAGGCATCTGGGCTTCCAGTATGACTCGTAACCAGATCACTGCATTCATCGTTGCTGCTGCACTAAGCTTTGTACTGTTCTTGATTGGTGTGCCGGTAGTGCAGATTGGTTTGCCCCCTGCACTTTCGGGTGCACTCGCACGGCTCTCAGTGGTCAGTCACTTTGAAAATGTCGCACGGGGTGTCGTCGATCTTCGGGATGTCCTCTACTTCGTGTCTACCACCACTCTGTTCCTAGTGTTGGCTGTTGGCGCGGTGAGCAGAGAACGGCTAAGCCACATTCGACCTGAGTTTAAACGATTACGATTAGGCTCCGCGGTTTTCATCGTTCTAGTGTTAATGGCCAATTTGCTTGGAAGCCATATTCGAGGCCGGCTCGATCTGACTGCCGAGAATCTCTATACCCTCTCCGAGGGGACAGAGGATCTGCTTGGTGAGATCGATGATGTCGTCCAGATCAAGTTATATGCTTCCGTAGAACTACCTCCTGAAATCCAGATCCAACTCCGGGACGTTCGGGATTTGCTTGCAGATATGCGGGTAGCTTCGGGTGGGAGTGTAGTGGTGAGTGAGTTGAATCCGGATCGTGATGAAGATGCAGCAAGTGAAGCGTCCGCCTTTGGTATTTTCCCAATTGAATTCAATGTCCTAAGGGATGACGAATTCCAGATCCGGAGAGGTTACTACGGTCTCGCGATGACTTATGCGGATGACCAGGAGGTCATGCCACTCATCGAACGTACTGACGATCTGGAGTTTCGTTTAGCATCAGCGATTTATCGCATGACGACAGAAAACCGCCCCAAAGTCAACTTTGTTGAGGGCTTTGACACGAAAGGGTTAAATGACATTCCTGGACTTCGCGAAAGCTTAGGCGACCGTTATGAGATCGGTTCGGTGGATATTGCAGGTGAATCAGGTTCGGTGATTTCGGGTGATTCAACGGCGGTGCTTATTGTGGCGGGGCCGACGGCTACCCTGGACAGCTTAGCGGTGCAGCGTGTCGAAGAATATGTAGACCAAGGTGGTGCTACGCTTCTATTGATAGAGTCGATTCTCCTCAGCCCGCAAACGCCAAATCCACTGCCTGTGCGATCTGGCCTAGAGCCCATGTTGAGCGATCGCGGTGTGGAATTATCTGGAAGCTTGGTGGCGGATCTTCAATCAAGTGAGAATGTGTCCATGGGGCGTCGTGGACTCTTCAATGTGATAGCCCCTTATCCCTTATGGCCTATTGCGATCCGAGCTTCAGATCACGCGATCACTTCCAGCATTAACGCGGTCACTTTTGCATGGGCTGCTCAACTGGAGATAACAGATACAACCCAGGTAACACCCCTTTGGCAAACCACGCCATCCGGTATCATACGTGCTCCGATGGAGTCAATCGCACCTGATCAAGAGTGGGCTGCCGCACCGGATCAACTAGGTGTGCGTACCCTAGCCGTTGCCCTTACTCCAGATGAAGATGAGACACAGGGGAGGATCATCGTCGTAGGTGATGCGACTTTCACCGAGTTTCAGTTCCTGCAGGGCAATCCGTCCAACTTGATCTTTCTCGCCAATACGATCGACTGGTTGGCCCAAGACGAATCCTTAATCCGTATTCGTTCCCAAGACCGGACGCCACCTACTTTTGTATTCGGTTCCGAATATGGTAAGCTGATGCTGAAGTGGGTGAATTTAGTCGGGATTCCTCTACTGTTTGTTCTTATAGGGGTTTACCGGGTGACTGGTCGAAGACGTCGTGCTGAGTCTCGATGGAAGGAAGTCGTGGCATGAGCGAGAAAACGCTTAAGACGCTGGTCGGTGCCCTGGTTGTTGTAGCTGGACTTTGGGCTGTCGTGGCACTGTTCTCGAGTCAGGGGGATAGAGGAAGGGGTGCTTCCGGAGATATCGCCACCTTCTTTGACGATATCTCAGAAGTGTCGGTTACTGCGGTCCGTATGAGTGGTCCAGATTATAGCTCGGAATTGTCAGGTCGACTCGATAACTGGGCTGTGAATGGGTATCGAGCGGACTCCGCGGCGGTTTTTCGTTTCTGGACGGCAATATTGACCCTTGAAGTTGGCGATTTGGCAGCGTCGAACCCCAACAACCATAATCGTATGGGGCTAGCAGCTGACGACGGGTGGTCAATCGAATTCGATGTAGACGATGTGACCAAGACAATATTGGTGGGTGATACGGGCCCGAGATCTTCGACCACCTACGTGAGACTCCCAGACGAGGATGAGGTCTACATCCTGGAGGGGGATCTGCGAACCCATGTCCGGAGATTGCCCAATGAATGGCAAAGCAAGAGGGTGGTTGGGATCGATACGGCTGTGGTTGAACGCGTAGCGATCCAACGTGATACTGACGAATACGCTCTGATCAGGGCGGACAGCTTTTGGACCTTCGATGATGGGAGTGAGGTGAATTCCTCAGCCGTCAACGGGGTCATGTCGGAATTGGCTAACCTTTTAGCCGTCGGGTTCCTTGAGGAAGGAGATTCTCTGCTAGCGATGGCTCAGGGGGGCGTTACCACCGCGTACGACCAAAGCGGTAATGTCCTTGCCATAGTGACGATTGGCACTGGAGACTCAGATCGGTGGGCGCGTTCCGCAGGTGACGAGGTCGTTTACAGGATCGGTTCGTACAGAGCGGACCGTATCTCACCCAAATTGGAGAGCATCAAGCCGAGTTCTTGAGGGTCAGGCGTCTGCACTATTGAATCTCGATGTAGTGACGAAGGGTTTGGATTTCTGCAGGACTTAGTCTGACAATCAGATTACTCCGTGAGTTTGAGCCATCCTTTAGCGTAGACGCTTGGGAAGCGATCCAGATAACCTGGGTAATCTTTGCTGGCTTGCTTGATCACGTTGCGTTCGAGTCTGACTACAGCAATCGGATCGTTGGTCTCCATCAACACCTGCCCAAACGGGTCGATAGCGACCGATGGGCCACCGATAGGTGCGCCACCCTCCGGGCGCGGGCGGTTCGTTGAGAGTACGTACGTCCCACTCATGATTGCATTTGCGCGAAGGATGAGTCGCCAGCGTTCATATGTTTCGGGTGGAGTCGCTCTAGGTACGAAGATGACCTCGGCCCCTTCAGATGATAAGATCTGGAACCCCTGTGGACGGTTGACATCAGAGCATATCTGCAGTCCCACTGTGAGAGAAAAGGTGTCAGAGACAGCCTGAGGTGGTTCGGTGCCAGGCATGTAGTGGCTTGTCTCCCAGTATCCTTCTTCCTCAGGTAGATGAATTTTACGATAACGGGCATGGCAAATTCCTTTGCCATCGTAGAGAAGAGCAGTGTTGTAGCGGATTCCAGTGTCTGGATCTCGGATGATCGCTCCTCCTAAAAGGCCGATTCCAACTGATTTAGCTGCTTCAGCCATCAGGACCTGGCGCCATCCGCCCAACTCTTCTGCGTCTTCATCGATTGCTTGTTTAGATGCAGGTGACCATCGATTCAATGGAATCTCAGGTAATAAAGCTAGGTCAGCGCCTCGGGATCGTGCATCGACGAGTGCCCTTTGAAGTCGTTCTCCAGCAGGATCATCGAAGAAGACCTCAGTGATTAGGGCGACGTGGAGATAGTCGTCAGCCAAGCGTCCAGATTTTGCTATTGGTCGACCTCGAACGAGAGGCCCTGAGCTAGAGGAAGCTCTGTGCTCCAGTTCACGGTATTAGTTTGGCGACGCATATAGGCTTTCCAGGCATCTGAGCCAGATTCACGCCCACCTCCTGTCTCCTTTTCTCCTCCAAACGCCCCACCGATTTCAGCGCCGGATGTACCGATATTCACATTAGCGATACCACAATCTGACCCTCTGTGAGATAAGAAATACTCTGCCTCTCGGAAGTTCTCGCTAAAGATCGCTGAAGAGAGCCCTTGTGGCACAGCGTTATGGAGTTTGATGGCCTCCCGTACCTCATCGATTGCCTGTGCTGGTCCGGCGTCGGAAGACCCGTAACTGATAATGTATAGGATCGGTGCGAAAGTCTCCGTCTGCACAATTTCGTATTGGTTCTCAGCTGCAGCGATGCATGGTGTGACGTAGAGGCCACCGGGGTATTCGTCGCCCACAAGTTGTGTGCCACCATAGATGATCTCTCCGCCTTCTTCCAAGAGTTTGCTTCGAGCTTCGAGGAGGTCATCCACTGCCTGTTGGTTTACAAGCGGACCCATAAGCGTTTCATCATCAGTCGGGTCTCCGATCCGTATACTTCCATAGGCTTTCACTAGCCGCGTAACAAGTTCGTCCCGGATGTTCCGGTGCACGATGATACGGCGTGTACTCGTGCATCTCTGTCCTGCTGTTCCAACCGCACCAAACAAAATGCTAGGGATGGCCAAATCCATATTTGCGGTAGGCGTCACGATGATAGCGTTATTGCCTCCCAACTCTAGTATGGTCCTACCGAGGCGTTTCCCGACGACTTCCGCGACCCGCTCACCAACGCGGCAGGATCCTGTAGCCGATACTAGGGGGATGCGTCTGTCCTGTAGTAGACGGTCACCCACGGAGGAGCCCTTACCAACCACAAGAGAAAAAATAGCTGGGTCCACTTTATTCTTGATGCAGACATCTGCAGCAATCTTTGTTACAGCCAGTGCAGTTAATGGTGTGCCTGAAGCCGGTTTCCAAAGGGTGGCATCGCCGCAAACTGCAGCAATCGCAGCATTCCAACTCCACACTGCAACGGGAAAGTTGAAGGCTGTGATCACCCCCACGATACCGAGAGGGTGCCACTGCTCCCGCATGTGGTGGTCAGGTCGTTCGCTTGCCATTGTGAGGCCGTAAAGCTGACGGGAAAGTCCCACTGCGAAATCGCAGATATCAATCATCTCTTGAACTTCACCCTCTCCCTCATCCTTGATTTTCCCCATTTCTAGAGTGACCAGGGCACCAAGAGAATGTTTGTTCTCACGGAGCCGATTCCCAAGTTGCCGGATCACCTCACCACGCCTGGGTGCTGGTATTTTACGCCATTCCAGAAATGCTTGCTGAGCTCTAGCTACCACCTGGTCGTACTCATTTTCAGTAACCTGAGTCACAGTGGCGAGGTGGGATCCATCAATAGGAGAGTAGACGTCTAGATCAGGACCTGATCCAATCCAAGTGCCTGCGAATCCTCCGAGGTTGGTATCTTCGATATCGAGCTCTTCTAGGATCTGTTTCGATATCCTTGAGACCTGAGCGCTTCCGGTTTGGCTCATACTTGTTAGGTCCACCTGGGGTTGTTGGTTCGACCCTTTATATGGGCAGGGTCATAACTTCCCAGGGATCAGTGCTTATTGGAAGGGTAGCGGCCGCATGTGGATCCGCCCTTCTTCTCACAGACCAGCGACGAACTCTGAGCTTGGCTCGACTGTCCTGACTAGTCTGATCTTGCCATGGCCAAAGAGTTTGCGCAGTTCTTGGAGGGTTTGACTATTTGCGCTGACTTTAAGGGATCGAGATCGGAAATGCGGGGCTGGGACACCGTTGCCCAACCCCACTTGCACCAAAACAGGCGATGCCCCTGGGTGGGCGGTAAGCACTTGCTTCGCTTTCTCGAAGGCTTCTTCTGTCACATCCGACCCAAAGTCCAGCTCGATCTTTACAGATAGTTCTCCGCTCCCCATAAGCTCTTCAAGGGGGCGAGCTGAATCTAAGAAGATTGGAGGGTCGTCTTCATCACGTTCCCGGCCGCTTACTTTGCCTGAGAGCAGGATGACAGCGTCTTGTTGGAGTAGATCCTTGTGTTCTTGCCACATTTCTCCGAAAGCTAGGATAGTCGCAGTTCCCTGGAAGTCCTCTACTGTAATCTTGCCCCACTCTGAGTTGTTCCGTCGAGAAATTTGTCTCGCTACTGCTGTGACAACACAAGGCAAGTCAACAGTGTGTCCTGCACGTTCAACGAGAGTGTTACTTGAGGCGGCCCCAAAGGCTTCGACTACATCCCGGTAATGATCTAGGGGATGCCCTGAGATGAAAAATCCCAGAGCTTCTTTTTCACGGGCAAGCCGGTCCTGTTCAGCCCATTCAGCAACCTCTCGGAGTGGTGGTTCTGCTCGAGGAAGCGATGAGGTGTCTCCGAATAGAGATCCTTGTCCTGATGCAATTTCTGATTGACGTGCTTGTACTTCACCGTATGCGGTATCGAGGCTTTCTAATAATTGTGCTCGGCCTCCGAACTCATCCATCGAGCCCGCAGTGATCAATGCTTCGCACGCTCGTTTGTTAAGGGAGCGGATATCAATACGCTCAAGGAATTCGAAGAGTGAACTAAATCTCCCATTTGGACGTGCCTCGAGAACTGAACGGACCGCCGCCTGCCCAACCCCCCTGACCGCGCCCAACCCAAACCGAATTTGCCCGCTTTCCGTGACGGTGAATTTCCATCCCGACTCATTTACGTTCGGGGGGAGGACTTTAATGGGTTCTTTGAGACCGGGCACGTAGCGGGGCAAGTCCCTGCATGCACCAATATACTTTACGACACTATCAGTGTTATCGACTACCGACGACAGGAGCGCAGCCATGAACTCCGCCGGGTAGTGCACCTTCAGCCAAGCCGTGTGGTAAGAAATCAGTGAGTACGCTGCGCTGTGGCTTCGGTTGAACCCGTACCGACCAAAGGTTTCAATTTGAGTCCCAAGCTCAATTGCGATCAGCTTGTCGACGCCCCGCTCGACACAACGATCGATAAATTTCTTGAGTTCTTCCTTGATAAGAGAGCTGATTTTTTTCCCCACAGCCTTACGGAGCACATCTGCTTCTCCTAGTGTGAAGCCGGCAAGTTCCGATGCGATCCGCATCAGTTGTTCCTGATAGACGATCACTCCGTGCGTCGACTCGAGAATATTTTCTAGGTCAGGATGTGGGTATGTGACATCTGTTTTACCTGTCTTGCGGTCGATATAGACATCGGTCATACCAGAGTCGAGTGGACCTGGGCGGATTAAAGCGTTGGTCGCGATCAGGTCTTCGAAACGGTCACACCTCATTGCCCGGAGCTTCTCGTTCGCGAGGTTAGACTCGAATTGAAAGATGCCGGAATTTCCACCGCGAGCCAGCATTTCGTATACCGCGCGATCATCTAGTGGTATGTCGTCTACTGTATCATAGACTTCTTCGCTATCGGGATTACTAAGGTTTCCATATCTGTCCCTTACCATTTCTACTGCGTCATGGATAACCGTAAGTGTCTTAAGGCCCAGGAAATCCATCTTGAGCATCCCAACCTCTTCTAGGCCATTCATGTCGTACTGGGTAACTGACATCGCATTGTCACCGTTGCCATTCTTCCCAGATTGAACGCTGACCGGGACGTAGTCATCGAGTGGGCCCGGCGCGATCACCACTCCAGCAGCATGGACCGAGGCGTGACGAGCAAGCCCTTCCAGGGTGATCGAGTAATCGAAGAGCTGTCTATGCCGGCTGTCGGACTCGTATAAGCTTTTGACCTCCTTGAGGTTGTCGACTGCCTCCTGAACGGTGAAGGCACTGCCAGGCTGGTTCGGAATTAACTTGGCAATGTGGTCAGTTTCAGAGGGCTCAAATCCAAGTGTGCGCCCCACATCACGAATGACAGCGCGACTCTTCATTGTTCCGAATGTGATAATCTGACCAACCGCGTTTTCCCCGTATTTTTGCCGAGTGTATTCAATGACCTCACCTCTACGTTCATAGCAGAAATCGATGTCTATATCTGGCATCGAAATCCGTTCCGGGTTCAGGAACCGCTCAAAGAGTAGTCCGAACTTGAGTGGATCCAGGTTAGTGATGCCCAGCGCGTAAGCGACGAGTGATCCCGCAGCTGAGCCCCGACCTGGTCCGACTGGGATGTTCTTGTCGCGAGCCCACTGAATGAAATCCTGGGTGATCAGGAAATATCCGGCATATCCTGTGCCCTTAATCACCCCAATTTCATAATCGAGTCTTGTCTGAGTTTCTGGCGGTAGTGGGTCGCCGTAGCGCTTCTCCGCTCCCTGAATGGCTAGCTGTTCTAAGTAGTCATTTGGGTCAGAATACTTATCCGGAAGAGGGAATTCTGGTAGGTGGTACTTTTTCTCGAAGACGAGGTCGACTTCATCAGCAATTCTTAACGTATTTTCAATAACATCGGGTCGATCAGGGAACCGCGATATCATCTCGTCAGCGCTCTTGAAATAGAGTCCCTTATCGTATTTCATGCGCTTGGGGTCGTCGCGATCCTTACCCAACCCAATGCAGAGGAGGACGTCGTGGGCTTCATGATCCTCTGGTCGCAAAAAATGTGCATCGTTCGTGGCAACCACAGGGAGGCCGAGTTCGTCAGCTAACGTGAAGATCTTCTTATTAGCTTCTGCTTGCCCTTCAGAGTCGTGCGCCTGCACTTCAAGATAATAGCGTTCGTCAAAAACGTTTGCGTACCATTCAGCTGTCTCTCGGGCCGCGGCCCAATTATCTGCATCAAGGTGGCGTGCAATTTCGCTAGCTAAGCATGCTGAACTGACAATTATGCCTTCGTGATGGCGGGCTAAGACTTCCCGATCGACACGTGGCTTGTGGTAGAAGCCCTCTGTGTATCCGATCGAAGAGAGCTTTAGCAGGTTCTGGTAGCCAATCCGGTCACGAGCGAGCAGTACCAGGTGGTAGTACGCACGCCCCCCAACACCGGATTTAGATCGCTCCCTCCTGTGCCCAGGAGCAACGTATGCCTCCATACCAATGATGGGCTTGAGACCCTCGCTAGATGCTTTCTTATGGAAGCTCCACGAACCGAACATGCATCCGTGGTCAGTGAGCGCGAGTGCTGGCATTTCGTACTCTTTGGCCTTTAAGACCAGGTCTCCGATCCGGTTAGCCCCATCAAGTAGAGAGAACTCAGAGTGCGTATGCAGATGAACGAAGCTCACTACGCGCTGCTCCGGAGTTAGTTAGGATCGAGAAGTAACCATTCTACGGAGCCCGAGTGGAGATGCCAATCACTCCAGGAGTTCCTATACGGAGCAATGGGGAATTACACCATAAAATGTTGCTAAGACGACAATAAGTAATGCAGTCAGGTTGGTAGTTACAGCTTTCTGACTGAAGGCTCCACAAATCTCACATGTGGACTTTCTTCCTCAAGCAGAACCGCATTGGAAGGAATCTAAGATTGTCTCCAGCTGAATCATGTATTCGTATTTTTCCTTGCCAGGCGCATATAGCCACGAGTCCAGCAGATAGCTTCGGTTCTGGTTCTCACAAATGATTACTCGGGTGATGAACATTCCTCCTGCTGGCCAGCCACGGTCCGGCGGATTCCTCCATTCAGCTCGCACTTGATAGCCATTATTTCCCAGGTGCTCAATTGGTCCTGAGGACGCATTTTCCAGAGCATAATCTTGGGGCTCAGAGTAGTGGCCATCTACGAGCTCTGAGCGCCATCCCAGGACTTCTTCCTGTTGCATAGCCGATGGGATAGGAGTTTTCCAGGTGACTCCTATTTGGCGAATGAGTTCAGAAGGGTCGGGATTGTCATTCCGGAAAAGGAATACTGAATCCGACTGATTCCACCTGTATACCGTTGGCAGAATGAGGCTGAACCCGGCTTCGATAGCCAAAGTGTCCGCGAGCGCTGTGTCAGCTCCCGACATATACATTCTGTTTATCACGTACCTTCGGAACTGCTCGTCGAGTAGCTCATGAACTTCAGCAAGGTGTGGGGCTAGCTCCCCAAGACCTCCACCAACTGGCAAGAGCACGACAGTGACCTGCTGGCCCCGTGCCCAGACGTCTTCCACCTGATGGATGCCCACCCCAGTGATTGAAGAGCCTTCAATATTGGGTCCTAGAGCTTCTTGGATCCAAGTATCCTGTGAAGTGCCGATTAAGAGCATTTGGCGGAACCGGCGCAGATTCCCCCAAAGCTCACCAAGTGGGTCTTGGTATGTGACGGTGAAGGTTTTCTCGTCACGTACCGTCCGAATCGTCGGCTCAAGGGCAGAGTATACGTCCTCGGAGACCTCCTCCCATAGCTCTGGGCGCATGACTGCGATGATACTGTTCACGTCTCCATAGGCCAGAGCTGTGCTATCGCAAGAGCCTAGACCTAAAGTGAGTACAGCTACCGCGATGATCGAAGATAGTTTGGTCATGTACTTTTCTAGGCAGGTGCGGGGCCGAGGTTCCGATCTAAGAGAGCTGCCGGATCCGGGTCACGTCCCATAAATTCCTTGAACAGGGCTCCGGGCTCAGCTGAATCCCCACGTGAAAGGATGGATTTTACGTAACTTTGGCCGGTTTCGCGGTTGAAGATTCCTTCCCGACGAAAACGGGTGAAAACATCTGCATCCAACACCTCAGACCAGAGGTAGCTGTAGTAAGCTGCGGCGTATCCTCCAGAGAAGAGATGAGTGAATACCGGCAGGATATGAAGCTCTGCGAAGTGTGGTCCAATCATGAACGATTCGAAGCGCTCACGGCCAAATTCCATAACGAGGTCTCCTTGGATTAGGTCAACTTCCTCTTCGGAGTAGCTCGCTGCACCTGTCCTCAGTTGAGGCGCTAGTTCCTCATGGAGTTCAAGATCAACGGTCCCTAGGGAGAGCTGCCGCATCTGAGACCAACCGCCCATGAAGCGGCGGGCAGCTACCATACGTTCATAGAGCTGCTCCGGTAGGGGTTCGCCCGTCTTATGATGACGGGCGAACAAGTAGAGGGCCTCTTTCTCCCAAGTCCAATTTTCCATTAGTTGGCTCGGTAGTTCGACCCAGTCCCAGGCGACATTTATGCCAGCCCGTGAAGGTATCTCCACTCGGGATGTACAGTGATGTAGGAGGTGCCCAAACTCGTGGAAGATGGTCTCAACTTCCCGATGCGTGAGGAGTGCTGCCTCATCTCCATCGGGAGGTGTGAAGTTTCCACAGATTACGCCGAGGTGGGGGGCAAACCTCCCGTTGTGTGGTCCTCCAGTGATGAAGTGGTTCATCCACGCTCCTTGGCGTTTCTCCTTACGTGGGAACCAGTCAGTATAGAAGGCGCCCACCTTCTCTCCTGACTCATCAAAAATCTCATAATACTGCACATCAGGGTGCCAAACTTCCTCGATATCCAACTCTATTACGCTAAAACCGAAGGTCATACTAACAATCTCAAACATTCCTTTGAGGACCTGTGGTAGGGGAAAATAAGGCCTCAGGATTTCGTCATCGATGTCATAGCGTTCCTTTCTAAGTTTCTCCGCTACATAAGCACTATCCCATGGTTTGAGTTCTTCGATACCGAGGTGTGCAGCGGCAGTACGAAGCTCGTCTGCGTCACGAGCCCAGAAAGGACGAGTGCGTTCTACTAGATTTTTCTCGAATGACATTGCATGCGCTCCGGTCTTCGCCATGCGATCCTCAAGGACGTAATCCGGAAAACCGTTATAACCCAAAAGCTCGGCGATATGATCTCGCAGTCTTAAGATACGGGCGAGAAGGGGGCGGTTGTCGAACTTTCCATCTCGGCATCGGGTCACAAAAGCGGTGTGGATCTCGCGTCGAAGCTCTCGGTTATTGCAGTACTTCACGATTGGTTCGACGGAGGGGTAGTCAAGCGTCAGAAGCCATCCCGCGGTCCCTTTTTCCTTCGCCTTCGCCTTCGCGCGCTTGCGCATCGCCTCTGGCACACCAGAAAGCCGGGCTTCATCAGTGACAATCAGCTCATATTCAGCAGTCGCATCTAGGACATGTTCGCTAAACCTCTGCTCAAGCTGAGCGAGCTCAATCTTGAGTTCCATGAGTTCTTTCTTTCCGTTTTTCTCCAAATTTGCCCCAGCGCGTATGAAATCCTGGACAGTTTTCTGGAGATGCCGTTTTTTGAGTCCAATGAGCTGAGCGGCCCCTCCGGATTCGGCGTAAGCCTTCACCCTCTCCCAGAGTGATCCGTTGAGGGGTAAACTAGACCAGAATGCTGATATCTCGGGCAGAACCGTGTTATAGGCTTCTCGGAGCTCCGGCGTCTCTGAAACGGATACAAGGTGAGTAGACGGTGCGATCCGCTCACTAAGCCTCCCTCCGATCAACTCTAAGTATCCAATGGTATTATCCCAGGTTGGTTCTGACGTGTCAGACGTAAGCTGATCGATGTCGGCTTGAGCTTCTTGAAGCGCTTGCATGATACCAGGCTCGACATGTTCTGCACGAATTCGGTTGAAGGGAATCCGGAAACCTCCAGACAGGAGGGGGTTCGGCGCTTGTGTCATATACGTTAGCTCGATTTGGACTCGCTGTATTGCCTTGGGGTAATGAAGGTAAACCAGGCCCTATGGGTGCTAAAGTGAAAGCCCAGATATCTTTCCAGACTTCTGTATTGACGGTACGAGAAGTCTGGCCACGCTATCGTGTGAGACACATTGAGGTCACGTTGATTCTTCGTAGGTCTTCACTAGAGATGAGCAGGATATGAATGGACATCACCACCGTTCTGACATCGGTGGGGTTTCTCGGCACAAGGAAGTAGGGCGCCTTAAATGGGTTCTTGCGATCACTTTGATTTTTATGGTCGCCGAGATTGTTGGTGGAGTTTTTTCAAAGTCGTTGGCACTCCTCGCGGATGCGGGTCACATGTTTACCGATGTGGCGGCTCTCTCACTATCGCTATTCGCGATGAGGCTTGCGCAGAGACCGCCGAGCAAGATGAAGACTTTCGGCTATGTGCGCTTAGAGATTCTCGCAGCCCTAATCAATGGGGCGACGTTACTGGTAATCGCTGGTCTCATCTTGCTGGAGGCTTGGCAGCGACTGCGCTCACCGGTGGAGATCAACGGGATCGTCATGTTGGGTGTCGCGATGCTTGGTTTGGGGGTGAACGTGGTAGGTGCAGTACTGTTGAGGTCGCACGCGCACGATAATCTCAATGTGCGTGGAGCTTATTTACACGTCCTAGGAGACCTGGTGGGATCCGTGGGTGCGATTCTCGCTGGTGTAATCATCGTTACCACAGGCTGGACTCTGGCAGATCCAATTATCTCTGTGGTCGTTGCTTTGTTGATCCTATTCGGCGCGTGTAAGCTCGTACGTGAAGCAGCTGAAGTACTTCTTGAGGCAGTCCCCACACATGTTGACATGGACGTAGTACTGGATGCGCTCAGGAGTATCGAGGGTCTAAATGAAGTCCATGATGTACATGTTTGGACCCTAACGAGTGGCTTTGTTGCGCTTTCTGCTCACGGGGTCATCGATGATCCCGCTCAGCATACAAATATCCTGGACGAGGTCCGTACTCGCATGGCTAAGTATGATATCTCACACGTCACGTTTCAGATCGAGATGCGTACGGT
>Ga0310121_10002185_pt1 | contig 19007 bp, 11 predicted proteins | sample CB27_Tmax_986_MG_FD_203504 | JGI IMG/M metagenome (GOLD analysis project Ga0310121, IMG submission 203504) | Marine microbial communities from Western Arctic Ocean, Canada - CB27_Tmax_986 | ecosystem: Environmental > Aquatic > Marine > Oceanic | place: Canada: Western Arctic Ocean | collected...
TCTACACAGCCGTAGCGAGCGAGGCGCCTGTGCGATGGACATCTTCACAACGCTGGTGCAGACATCGAAGAAGCTGGGCATAAGCGCCTTCGCCTATCTCAGCGGCGCCCTTGAAATGCCCTCGCTCGCACAATCCATCCGGATTGCAGCGCAATCTTCTGCCGCTTGCGGTTGAGAGGATACGACATGTGGTTCCATCCGCGGCATTGGTTCGGAGGCCATCGAACCGTCCCGCTTGGCCTGCGCGGCGAGCAAGCGGCAATTCGGTATCTACGACGGCTCGGCTACGGAATCATCTCGCACGGACAACGTGATCGTGGTGGCGAAATCGACATCATCGCCGTCGATGGCAAGTCCGTGGTGTTCGTCGAAGTCAAGACGCGGACCGCCGATGCGGCCGACCGGGATCATCCAGCGGACGCGGTTGACGCCGAAAAGCAGCGGCGACTCACGGACCTCGCCCTGAGATTTCTCAAGCGTCACGAGCTGCTAGAACACGAATCTCGTTTCGATGTCATCGCCGTGATTTGGCCTCTCAACGACAGACGGCCGACCATCGAGCACTTCCAAAATGCCTTCGAGGCCGTCGGGAAGGGCCAGATGTACTCTTAGGCGGCCAATCCCAATTTCCGGCGTGCGATCCGTTCCAGCTCATCGACGACGGCCTCCAACGCTTTGTCATCGGTCGTGAATTGAATAGCATCCTCGGCCGCAATTAACCGGCCCACCTCTCTTGTGCGGTCGCGGAGATCGCGCTCATTCTGACGGCGAAGGACTTCGTCATAACCGAGATTCTCACCTCGGCGGTTGAGGTCCTGCATTCGACGACGTGCCCTCTCTTCGGGCGTCGCGGTGAGGAAAATTTTGCATTCGGCGTCCGGAAAAACGATCGTCCCTTGGTCGCGGCCTTCGGTCACGAAATCACCGCCGTCGGCAATGCGACGCTGTAGCTCGACGAGCTGGCCGCGAACCGCCGTGTTGTCCGCCACGTGATGAATGACCGATGTGACTTCCATGGTGCGAATCTCACGTGTCACTTCCTCGCCATTGAGATGCACGGCTTGTTCGGTGACCTGAATGCGCGAATCTCGTGTCAGCGAGGTGAGAGCGGCCGAATCCGCGAGCTCCATTCCGCTTCGCATCGCCGCCAACGCGACCGCGCGATACATGGCCCCCGTATCGAGAAACCGGAACCCGAGACGTCGCGCCAGTTCGCGCGCTACACTACTTTTGCCTGCCCCAGCGGGTCCGTCGATGGTAATGATCATGGTCTAGCTTTGAGTAGGGCCGGTCCAAAGAGCGTCGCCATCCAGGTTACCAACGGCATTCGACTTCTGTCCACTCGTGGGCAGTCAATCGCAGATGGCAGACGCCATCTTTTATGTCGCATTGATCAAAACTTTTGCCGCCTAACCGGATTTTGCGGGCGCGGGACAGCGGATGGAAGCAGCTCAGCCGTACGGTGCCGCCGATCCCGTTCGATTCCAGCACTCGAAGGCGAAATCCCACCACCCGCTCCGCATCGCCGTCGGGTTCCCATTCGGCCTGCCACGACGTCACCGTCGCGCAACGCGAGCTGAGAGAAAACAACCATCCACTCGGTTCCGACGGGCAGCCACACTCTGACCGCTGCGTCACGGGTATGCAGCGGCCCAACGCGTCGTGTAGCGGCTGCTTGAGGTTGATCCCGATCCCCAGTTCCGTCGGAAGGCCCCCCCCATCACCCCCATGGCCATCTTCCAGCCATGTTTCCAGCATGCGAGGCCCCACGCGACGGTGGCGTTCCAAGCCACCGGCCAAAACTGCGATGCGATTCATCGCGTCGTCGATCTCCAAGTACAAGGGCGCGCGAATCGGCCTGCGTTTGGGAATTGGCACCTTGGCCATCACGTCGCCGCCAGCCAACTTGGCGGTTGGATTGAGCCAAGCAATCCGTGACGCCACATGAAGGTTGGTGGCGGATTCTCCCGATCCGTCCGGTGGATCCACCTGAAATACCAGCTCGACGACCCGGGAACCCCGCCATAGCCTTGTGGTCTGCACAAACCGTGCAAGCTCTCGATCGTCTCCATCCACGAAACGTCCTGACGCGGTAATTTCGCCGACAAGTGACGTATTTCGCGTCACGAGAACCGATTGCGCACGGGCGACAAATCCGTCGTCTGGCGAAGAGAATCCATCCAACCGCGCGTAGGCATACGCCCGCTGTGAAAGGCAGTTGCCCCTGGTCGCAAAATCCCTCGCCGATCGGATGCCGCCAGTGGCTGGGTCGATCGACAGTTCCAAGAATTCGTTGCGGATCGTCAGTCCGTCCACCAAATGCTGTTTCGTGTTCGCCGTGTGGCGGACTATCCCGCCGTGACTTTCGCCGCTGGCACCGTGGCCGCTGGTATTGCCGCTGGCGTCTGGCAACCAGACATAGCCAGCTGGCGGAACATCCACCACGGCACTGGCCCCTTGGGCTGAATTCTCAAAAGCGTACAGGCTATCCACGGCGCTATCCACGGCGTTATCCAAGGCGAGCGGATGATCCAACTGCACGTTGACACGACGAGGAAAGCTGAACGGATTGAGGATCAAAGTGCCCAGCTTGCTCTGTAGTGAGTCTCCGACGAGCGAATCGGCCAATCGTCGTGTGGCGTCCTCGAGCCCGTCATGCTCATCGGACGCCGTAGTTCCCAAAAGATTCGCTAGGGCCGTAAGATGGTTAGTGGCCATCTTGCCGACGCGAGCCTTCCAATGCTCAACGCTTTCGCAAAGCGACGGTTCGACCGACGAATTGGCGCTGTTTGTGACCGGTGCATAGTCGTCGTGAGAAAACTGCTCCGATTGGCCGAACGCGTCTGTCCGTTTGAAGTAATCGTCTAACAGAGTGAATTCGCCAAGCGCTCGGCTATACTTTGCACCGCGCCGCAGGTCGTCCAACCAAATTGAACCGTGTCCGGCCCAATTCACCAGACAGATGGTGGCCACGTAATCCGATTCCATTGATTTACTCAGCCGCGTCGACAATCGCAAAAACAGCTCCGGGCTCGCGGCATCCAACGGCAGGCCGCCGAGAGCGTCGATCGAATTGCCATCGCAACCTTTCCAGCTGAATCGGCTCTGCGCGGTCCGCGGAAATCGGCTCGCATCCATGGCCCAATGCAGTACGGCATCGTATCCGGCCATCCTCAGGATGCCGGGCATGCGCGCTGATAGGGCCAAATGATATCGCCCGAAAACCCGAGGAGTGTGATGCAGCGTTGCCTGGTAATACTCGGCGGCTGATAGGAGCGATGCCAGCTGCTCTTCACGGTCGAGGAACGGAAACTCTCGCCCATCATCATCGGCACCGACAAGGCCCAATCGCTGCTCCTTCAGATTCGCCCGCAATACATCGAGGCTCGGGCAGTTCGCCTCCACCCGTTCTCTCAGTTCGGCCGTAGTGATCATCAGGTTCGCGTTGGTCGGCCACTCAAATTCCCGCTGGGTGGACTCTGGAGTGCAGACTTCGGTCACCAACACGATGTGAAGCAAGAACACGTCAACGGGGTAATACTGATCCCGCACCTCCGCTAAAGCCTCAAAACACTGTTGAAGTTTCTCCTGGGCCGTGGAATCGTCACCTTGGATCGCGGCCTGGGCCGCGGCGACCAGCTGACCGCGAAATTTGGACTCATCGATGCTGCTCGTGTAGTGCATCCGCTGGGTCAGCGTTTCGATTTGCAGGTGCCAATAACCGAGCGCGAAGAAGTCCTGCACCAATTCGGGGCTGAGTTCATCGGGCCAACTGACCCCGAGCCGCACCAGTGCATCATGAGCGAGCTGCTCACGCGGTTGTTCCCCGCCGAGCCCAACCATCTGTCCCTGACTGGCCGCCTTCCGCCAACGCTGTGACGGTTCGTCCAACGCCGTGACGGCCGACGAAACAGACACCACCGCTGGTCCAAACTGTTCGGGAGATTCGAGGGAACTTCGGCAACTAGGGACAGTTTGCCCCCAATCGATCAACATCGGGTGCCAAAGAGCGGTCCAATGGTTGAGCACGCTTTCGGCCTCGTCACCGGTAAAATCCTCGACTAGACGATCGATTCCGGAGCTAGGAGCGATGAAAATCAGGTGTTTCATTTGATTTTTTTTCTTGGAAAAAAGCAGCGTTTCGCTTGGCGTGTTGTCGCGGTGGCTGCGAAACGCCCCGATAATACGGACCCGCCAATGGCTGGCCCCGCCCGGGGTGGCTCCCAGCGGATCGTCGGGGATTGGCGTTGAACCTGTTCAATCCCCTTGCCCTATCTCCTTGTCGGGACGGGGTTTATCTGTCAAACACTGCCCGCCCACGATTGACAACTCACCCCCAACCGCGATAAACTACACGATAGGAACAGTTTAGGAGCATTTCTGGCCCGGCCTAGACATCATGGGCTCGGCCAGGCTCGGAATTCGTCCTGGCCACCATCGGCGGCAGTCACTGACGGCCTTCGATTGGGTGGTACGTGGGAACAGAGAGGACCATGCCATGGCCGGTGGAAGTGGCGCTTGGGGTATTGATATTGGTCAGAGCGGGCTGAAGGCCCTGCGTGCGACGGTGGCGGACGATGGCGAAGCGATCGTCGCCGAGGCATTCGACTATATCGAGTATCCGAAAATTCTCAGCCAACCGGATGCGGATCCGGATCAGTTGGTACGTGACGCGCTGCAGGAATTTCTTTCCCGCAACGATCTTCGCGGCGACAGCGTGGCGATTTCTGTCTCCGGCCAAAGCGGTTTGGCACGGTTCATCAAGCTGCCACCGGTCGACAAGAAGAAGATTCCCGACATCGTCAAGTACGAGGCCAAGCAACAGATTCCCTTTGAATTGGACGATGTGGTTTGGGATTACCAACCCATGCCGGGATCCGACGAGGAGGAAGGGTTCGCACTGGACACGGAGGTCGGCCTATTTGCCATGAAGCGCGACCAGGTGGTTCGCTTTATTCGGCCGTTGGTGGACGCGGAAGTTGAGTTGGATGTGATTCAGCTGACACCGCTGTGCATCTACAACGCGTTGGCATTCGACGCAATCCGGCCGTCGGAAGCGGAGAAAGAGTCTGGGAAGCTGCCGGCATCGGTGGTGATCTTGTCACTCGGCACGGAGACGTCCGACTTGGTGGTGACCAACGGCATACGGCTTTGGCAACGAAGCGTGCCGATCGGCGGTAACCACTTTACCAAACAGGTCACCAAGGAATTGAAGCTCACGTTTGCCAAAGCAGAACATCTCAAACGAAATGCCCGGGACGCGGAGGACGCCAAGAAGGTGTACCAGGCGATGCGGCCAGTGTTCAACGACCTAGTGACGGAGATCCAGCGCAGTTTAGGTTTTTTCCGTAGTCTGGATCGGGCGGCTGAGATTTCCCACATGTTGGTGATGGGCAACGCGGTCAAGTTACCGGGCCTACCACAATACCTCGAGAAAAGTCTCAGCATGGAGGTCAAGAAATTTGACCGCTTCAATCGCCTGCACGGGCTGTCGGTCCTGGATGCACCCGCATTCAAGGAAAACGTGTTGGCGTTTCCGGTCTGCTACGGATTGGTGCTCCAAGGGCTGAAACTCGCTCAATTGTCGACAAACCTGGTGCCCCGAGAGATTCTGACGCAGCGATTGATTCGGCGAAAAAAACCGTGGGCGGCCGCCATTGCGGCGACCATTCTTTTGGCCTGTGCGCTTAATTATTTTTCCCACTGGAGCGTTTGGGAAACGTTTCACCCGGACAATCCCGACTCGAATGGCGTGACTTGGGGGAACACCAGTAAATTAGGCGAAAACTTGACAACGAAAAGCCAGGGCCACGTTACTACGGATGATAGCCAGCAAGAGGATCTGACGCGGCTTCACGAGTTAGGGTCCGCCGCGGTGGGGAGCGCTGACGGTCGGCTGTTATGGTTGGAGCTGCTGCGAGCCATTACCGAGTCACTGCCCGTCGATATGGAGAATGCGGAGCGAAAAATCTTCACCGCCGACGAGAAACCTTTCGAGCAGCGCCAAGAGATTTATATCGATCGCATTGAATCGGAATTCTTCCAGGACATCAGCGAGTGGTTTACCGACGTCGTTCAGGAGAAATACGAACAAGGCCGTAGTGTGCGGATGATTGACGACGACGGCGATGAACTAGCGGCCTCCGCTGGAGAAGCGGTGGAAGACCCGTCGGCAGGGGCGGTGCCAGGCGATGGAGGCGTCCCACCCGCGGGAGGAACCGATCTGGCCGGCAATGGCATGGCGAGTGATGGCATGGCGAGTGATGACGAGCCCATTGAACTGACCGGAAGCGGTTGGGTTATTGACATCCATGGCCACCACTTTCGACCCCAGGGTGAACCAGGCTCCGGGCCGCAATACGTGAGAACGACGCTCTTAGAAAAACTGGATACCGGTAGCGTCGAGCTACCTATGGGGTCAGGCAACCTCACGGTGCGGTTTACCCTCCGTGAGATGGGTATATCCTATCCTTACCTGCTCAGCGGTAACTACACGCGGTCGAAACGGGTTATGAATCCCAACTACAAACCTCCGGATGACGGCCGAAATATGGGCGGGCTCGGATACGGCGAGGGACCTGGCGCTATGGGAATTGGATCACTGGGAATTAGCGCTACGGAACCAGCGGAAGAGGACCCCAACAACAAACGATATTATACGCCAGCTCGATACGAGTTCGTTTTGCAGTTTTGTTGGAAACAGCTGACGTTGACCGAGCGAATAGATGCCCGTGAAAAAGATAAAGCTGAATCAACGAACATTGCCTCCAATGCCGGCACAGGAGGGATCTAGACATGGATAAGATTCGCGGCTTTCTGCGCACCGTGCGGCGACTGCACTTTTGGATATTGTGCGTCATCGTACTGCTATTGGGTGGAGTCTTTTGGTTTCTAGCCGTTGGCTACTTGGACAAGGAACAGGCCAAATTTGCTTCCGATATTAAAAGCATGGAAGGCGCGCTTTCGACAGTCACCATGATCACTCCTCATCCTAACCAAGTAACCCATAAAAAAATGGACGAGTTGATTGGAAAGAGTCGAGACGAAATCAATGATGCTTGGACCATAAAATGGGACCAGCAACAAACGGGGATTCTGACCTGGCCCGGAGAAAACGGTGAGGATTTGTCGCGATTTCCGAGGCAATGGGAGCGCCGCTTCATCCTTCGCGTCAAGCCGCTTCGTCCGATCGAAAAAGAGGTGCCTTTTCCGTTGACCAAAGACATCAAGGACCTTCTCTGGCTGGATCATCGTGAGTTCTATCAATCCTACATTGACAAACAACTGACTGCGATGGCCGAGACAATCGGGGCCAAGTGGAAGGTTGTTCCTGGCATGGGCATGGGCATGGGCATGGGCATGGGCATGGGCATGGGTGGAGAAATGTCTTATAGCCCTATGATGCAGGGCAGCGGCATGACGGGCGCGCAGGGCGAGGCGATGGCCTACCAATCGATTGTGGACTGGGACCAGGCGAACCAGGCGGAGTTGAAGCTCGAGCACTTCGATTGGAGTCAGGTTGCTTCCATGAATCCGATGCAGGGTGGGCGCACCGGAAGTGGAGTTGCTTCCATGAATCCGATGCAGGGTGGGCGCACCGGAAGTGGAGCCAGCAGTTTAGACACGGCCCCGGATACGCTGGAAATTCTGTATGCCCAAGAGGATTTGTGGGTTTTGCGGACCCTAATGGCCATTATTGCCGAGACAAACGCTGGAGCCCAGTCGCGCCATAACGCGGCAATTAAACGAATCGAGTTCATCAAGATCGGTAAGAAAGCCATTCCGAGTTTTGGAAAGGTCGAAATCGTCCAGGCGGCGGAAGACGAGGAGTCAAATGCGGTTGGCTTCGGGCCGATGGACGGCGGCTACGGTGCGAATATGGGCAGCGGTATGGGCAGCGGTATGGGCAGTGGTATGGGCGAGAGTATGACCGAAGGGGCAGGCATGGAGGGTGGAATGGGTTATGGCGCCAATCCATTCGGTGAGATGATGGGCGAGGACGGCCAAATGGTGCAGCCCGATCCGGCAGAGGGCCGATATGTCGACAAATTTTACCAGCCACTCCCGGCCGAAACGCTTCGCTCCGTGATGACGGCGGCCGAAGAGGTCGTTCCCGAAGACGCCTATCTGGCGGTGGCCAAACGGGTTCCGGTCCGCATGCGGTTTTCCATGGATCAACAACGAATTGACGAACTTCTCATTGCCTGCGCGAATTCGCCGCTGACCGTCGAAGTGCGACAGGTCCGAGTGAACCCCGAAGATACCGCCATCATTGGCGGTGGCGGGATGATGGGTCTAGGGCGAGGATTTGGCTCCGGTGAGACGGAGGATTCTGGTTTCGGTGGCAATCCAATGCTTCCCGGGATTGGCGGTAGTCGGTTTGGAGTTGGGGGACTCGGTGGAACCGCCAACACCGATCTGCTTTACCCGTATGATCTCGAGGTCGAAATCTACGGAATCGTATACATTTACAATCCAGTGGATCGAGCCATCTTGGGCTATGAGGAAGAATCAACGGAAGAGTCGGCAGAGGACCTGGATGTCGCGACGGTAGGCGGCTAATAGGGCTGGGAAACAAGTCTCAGACAGCCGAAGCGGTGGCCCGTCGTCCAATACATAGCGGCGTGATTTTCTCAGACGAACTATGCAAAGACACTTTTGTTCCCCATTCCGGAAAGAGGGAGATCGAAAATGAAGGCCAAAATTAGTCTAGGCGATGGCGGTATCAAAGGTCTGTTAGCACGTCACGTGGAGAAGATTCTGTTTGCATTGACGCTGCTGCTCGCTTTCATGTTGGCTTGGGGGGGACTTAAGAAACGCGCGGCCATTGCGAATGCCAAGCAGGCCTCCGATGTCAAGAGAAGCATCAACGAAGCCACCAGCCACATTGACCAGGTTGCGTGGGATGGTTCGTTCAGAAATCGGGACGTGGAAAAGAATTTTCGCGAGCGGGCAAAGGAGACGCAGAAGCAGGTCGAGGTTGCCAGGTATAGCCTGCCACAGCTGTTGAGCCCGCCACCATTGCCCCCCAGTTCACGCCGGATCGATCCGGAACTATATCCCGCCCTCGATCTGCATGTGGTGAGCGGGTATGGAGCCCATCAGAAGCCGGTGGAAAGGGGAATCGATGGAATGGGAATCGATGGAATGGGCGGCCGCCCACCGACCCGACGAAATCGGAGGTTGGAAGCCGAAAACGCAATGTTTGGAATCGGGCGTGTGGATGAAGAAGGTACTCGACCGTTGCCGATGGGGCACCCGGCTACCAGGGGCGGGGCGGACATGGGCCGACTCGGCGCCGGGGCCATGATGGGTGGCGAGGACCTGGAAAGTGTGTTCTTCGCATCCGTGACGGCGCTCGTACCCTACAAAACACAATTCGAAAACTTTCAAACGTGCTTTCCAGAAACCAACCGTGACTTTGATCCGAATCGAGATCGTCCGAACTACCTTGCATGGGAATTACAGCGGGCATTGATAACGGACCCTTCCGCGGAACCTCAGTGGAAACTGTTAAAGCGCAAAACGACCAGTTCGAATGCACAAGTTGGCTCGGAAATGATCATGTCCGGGCCGGCGGGCGAGGTGATTGATCAGCGATATCGACACGATTTGTTGACTCAACCCATGCCCAACTTGCTGTTGCGTGACCTCGATAGGTACGGTCGTCATCCCGAAGTTCCTCGTGCGACCAATCTCGGGATGTATGGACTCGGAGAGCAAGAAAATGCCACCGAACTAGAAACGGAGGAAGCCGATGAGGAGCAGGAGTTCATGCCAGGCATCCAAGGAGGTCAAATGGGGCTAGGTGGTGGCGGATACGGAGGAGGATACCGTGGTGGCGGAATTGGCGGATACCAGGGTGCCGGCGAAATGGGATTCGAAGGTGGAATGGCCATGTATGGCGGGCGTGGGTTCGGCCAGAGTCGCCTGCCGGACTTTCTGATGTTTCGCTATGTGGATTTAGAGGTCGAACCAGGTAAGGCGTACCGCTACCGCCTGCGGCTGTGGGTCGAAGATCCGAACCAACCGGGCCCCGGCAAACCCACGCCCGCCGCCCGATCCTTGGATCAGTCCGTGAAGGATCGCTTGGCCAAGCTGCCAAAGAGAAAGGTCAACGACCCGACGACAGGTGCCAAGATAAAATTGCCTCAGTTTTGGCGGCTGGCAGAATGGAGCGAACCGAGTTCGATCGTTCGCATCAGCCTGGGACACAAGATGCTGGTCGGCACGGCGACCCCGCAGCTGATCAAGACTATCCGAGGCGAAGGCCAATCCTTGCGATATCGCGCCCGTGAGCCGAGCGCTCAAATGATGGTGCTACAGTGGGACCGGGAGCATATTGCTAATCTCCCCGCCGAGAAACCGATGCCGCTGGGCGGGGTCGGCTACTTAAAACAAGACACGGAGTTGTTGGATGGCCAGCGTCTCAAGAAACTGGAGGACTATCGTTTTACGTCCACAACCGTCGTCGTCGACATCGGGGGTGGTGAAGAGCTGGGAAAACTCGATTTGACCGCGCCTGGTGAGGTTCTGATTTGGAATGCGCAAGGAGACCTCATCGTTTTGGATGAATTGAATGACGCCGAGGAATTTGCCCTGTTTCATTATGAGCCAGAACCACGAAAACGACCTGATCGAGACGATCCACGTGGTGAGCGGGGAGAAGGTGAGGGTTTAGGCGCGTTCGGCGACGAAAACGGCGGTAGCCGAGGGCGCGGAGGCGGCCGTGGCCGTGGCCGTTGAAACTGAGGTTCGGCCGTCACGACACCACCTCACCTAAAGAGCCGCGCCATCGGCCGAAAAGGTCTTTTTGCGACTGCGAAATCCACTGCGAAATCCACGGCGAAATCGAGGTTAGAAAGCTCCACTGGCCTGAGAAGGCAAAGAGGTGGCCAGAAGTTGGGCGGCTTCGACTTTAAAAGGCCTTCAAGACGTGGCGATTCTCGGCGCGGAATGTCCGGATTCTGGGCGAAGCACGCAGACACGTAAGCTTTCCGTATAACTGTGGCAATTCGTCTGCTCCAGACAGCACTGCCACCTTCCGCTGTCACATCCTACAAGCGAAAAAAAAGGCCTTGTCACAGCGGGCTCGTGACGCTCAGGCTGGCCATTCTGCCGACTTTCCTGGCGAAATCCCGGCAGCGCCTATCAACACATGGAAAAAGTTTCCGTTCTCCGTGAAATGCACTTGACCGTCTCGCAGCCCGCCCCTATCGTTTCGCGACTTTCGTCTAGGCTCCTCGCGGTCCCATTCGCGATAGGTCACGTCAACAATCGCTTTCCCCAGTAAACAATTGATGATGCCAAAAAACGCACGGACGCAACCGGCAACCGGACTACCCGGCCAAATGTCGGTGAAAAAGATTTTCCATCACGTCGAAGGTGGTTCCGCATGTTCTCGACGATGGTGTCTATTGTGGTTCGCCGCCGCGTCCTCGACGGTAGGAATGATGCCGACGACCGTGGCCAGCGGGGCCGATCCTCATGCGATTCAAATGGCCACTGTGAGCTACGTCAGCGGTCAATTTCGAGGGTTTTCGGACCGAAGAAAAGCCGAAGATCTAATCCGAAAAGCACGCGAGTTGGTCAACCAGGGACACGAGCAACTAAACAATGGACGACTGGACTTAGCCGACGAAAAACTGAAACTAGCGGAGTGGTATGCCGCACGGGCCGAGAAGTTGAACGTCGACTATAACAGTTTCCTCGGACGAATGGCCGATACCCCGGCCCGAATCCGTGAAGACATCGCCAAGGTTCGTAGGAATCAACCTCGCGCTCAAGCGGGTGACCGCCGGACCAGCGTGACGGCCCAGACGCCGTTGCCCCCCCCCGTCAACTATCCGCCGATACCCACGAATCAGTCACCGGCGAATTTCGCGCAACCCAGCGGTCAGTTCGCTCCACAATCGTTCGCCCAACGGTCGGCGTATGCCGCCTCTGCATTCGTCGGCGATCCGCGTCAAACCGGACCAGTGGCTTCCGTGGAGCAGCAAGCCGAGTCGCTCGCCGCCTCGCCGCGGAATCAGGCGATCGAGGCACTCAGCCGAGGCCGACAGGCGTTGATTCAGGGCAATCAGGTGGCGGCTGTAAGTTGGTATCGCAATGCAATCGCCATCGGGGCTGAGTTCTCCCCGGACGAATATGGCCCAGCGCACCTGGCCGATGAGCTGGTCGCAGCCGGCGTAGACGAAACCCTGCTCGTTCCCCCACTTTCGCAAGGACCGGCAGCCGTTGCCTCCGCCGAGCTACTGGACCCTGATATGTTCGCTCGCCAGGAATTGCAGATCCCCACCGTGCTTGGCGATGCGACTGAGTTCGCCCGTCCCATGGTAGCGCAAACCAGTCCTTTGGCAGCCCAAGCCGGTCCGGATCCAGCGCAGCTGGCCACACGTGACTTGGCCAATGTCGCCGACGCCAATGCCGAGGCAGAGGGTGCCAACCAACGCGCCGAGTCACTCCGATTCCTTTCGGCGGCACAAGCCGCACTGGACCGAGGTGACCTACAAGAGGCACAAGAGCTGGCCGTGGCCGCCGAGCAGATGGGCGTCCCTGATTCCGCATATCAACCGGGCGAACCGCACCCGTGGATGTTGCTCCTGGATATTAACAAAAAAAGATCCCGCCAAATGGCGGTCAACGATACAAACCATCCAGCGGGTCTCCCACCGATCAACACCGGCCCACGGATCGCCGTGGCTGCATTCGAAGACACATTGCCGGCTCCAACTCGTTCAGATGGTTCGTTGCTGGACCCATTCCTAGTGGACCCAAGTGTCCCGGACGAAACGTTGCTGATCGACCCCGAAGAGCTATTCGGGGCTCATTCGACTGAGCAAGCTTTGTCCGATCCACCACCAGGCTTGGATTTCGACGACGACCAGCAAACGTCACCCAGCACGGTACCCGCGATCCCACAGGAGTTGGAACACCCAGCGGCACAGCCGATGATCCCGCCTTATGCGACGCAGCTTGGTGTCCAGCCATCGCCCGGTCCGCCACCAGAGACCGCAATGGACTTGTTCCAGAGGGGCGAAGCCGCTTTGACCGACCACAATATTGGCGAAGCTCGCGAACTGTTTCACGAGGCGTGGCAACAAGCCGGCCAACTGGATCCAAACACGCGGCAACGACTCTCGGATCATTTGCAGATTATCGGCGGCAGCGAAGTTCTCGACACTCAACAGTCCCAGCCCCTCTCGACGGCTGGTTCGGCGATTGGCGCCGAGGAGCAGGCTGTTTTGCGGCGGCTGATGGTGGAGATTGGCCGCGAACAAGCGGCAGCCAACAAGATTCGCGACGACAACCCCACGCTCGCCTGGCAGCAACTCAAGGACCTTCGTGTCAAAGTGGCTCAAGCCGACATCAACACTGAGAGCCGCCAACAGCTGTTCACTCGGCTGGACCGCGGTATTGCCGATATCGATTCCTACATCGAGCAGAATCGTCCCATGATCGAGTTGGACCAACGCAATCGCGCCATCCTGGAAGAGATCGACCGTGAACGCGAACAGACTCGACGCAACCAACAGACGCTGGCGAACTTCTTGGAGGAGTTCAACAAGTTTATGGACGAGCAGCGTTATCCAGACGCCAAAATCATCGCCAAGAAAGCCAAAGAGTTGGATCCGGATAACCCGGTGGTGCTCAATATGATGTGGAAAGCGCAGACCGCGCAACAGATCGCGAGCCGCATGTCACGAGAAGCTGACTTTAGGTCGAGAATGTTGGACACTCTAGGTGACGTGGAGCGCTCCGGTAATCATGTTGTCGACGATTATGAGTTCCCCGCGGCAGCGGAGTGGAGCGATCTCACGAGCCGCCGCAAACGGCTAGCCAACGACCCCACGCGACGGTACACCAAGGTGGAGATGGAGATCTATCAAGCACTCAAACGAATGGTGGATGTTCGCCTCATGGAGCAACCGTTGGCGGTTGTGATTGAAGACCTTGGCAAGATGGCTGGTGTGAACGTGTTTCTCGATCCTGAAGGATTGGCGACCGAGGGTATTTCCAGTGACAACCTGGTGAGCATCCAACTGCGGAAGCCAATCTCCCTACGAAGTGCTCTCAATCTGATTCTCGAACCACTGCACTTGAGCTATGTGATTCAGAATGAAGTATTGCTAATCACCACCGAGCAAGACCGTCAAGGAGATGTGTACCAATTCGTCTATCCCGTGGCCGACTTGGTGATACCGATCCCAAATTTCTTGCCCGATGGCGACATAGGTCTACCTGGAGCGATTAAAGACGCCTATCGGACCGCTGGGTACGGCTATGTTGGCGGCGCGGTCCAGTCAGCGCCGTTTACAATGGCGTCTGATGACGCAACCGAAAAGGGCGGCAACCAGTCGGTATTGGCCCAGATGGGTGCCACGAACATGATTCCGGGCATGCCCGGCGCGGGTGGGGTTCCCTTCGGATTCGGAGCCGGTGGGACTCCTCAGGGCGGTGGGTCCCAGGCGGACTTTGAAACTCTCATTGACTTGATTACGTCCACCATCGAACCGGATTCTTGGGAAGACGTGGGGACGGGAACCGGTTCAGTTCGCGGCTTCGATACCAACCTGAGCCTGGTCGTTTCCAATACCCAAGAGGTTCACGAAAAGATCGCGGATTTGTTGGCTCAACTACGCCGTCTGCAAGATCTTCAGGTCACCATCGAGGTACGTTTCATCACGTTGGCGGACGATTTCTTTGAGAGAATCGGTGTCGACTTCGACTTCGATGTGGACGACAACACCGGAAGCAATTTCACGCAAGTGCAACTGTTGGACGATGACGGCCCGAGTATCACCGTGGGGTTGGATCCGGGCACCAATCTGCCAACGGCGGACTTGGACATTCAGTTTAATCAGGGCTCATTCGGCGCGACGACCCCCGCATTCGGTGGTTTTGATGCGAATGCGGCCGCGAACGTTGGCTTTGCCATTCTCAGTGACATAGAAGCGTTCTTTGTCATTGAGGCGTTGCATGGCGATGACAGAACCAACGTGCTCCAGGCACCTAAAGTCACACTCTTTAACGGCCAAAACGCCACGGTCTCGGATAATTCCCAGCGCCCGTTTGTGACGAGCGTGATCCCCGTTGTCGGTGACTTTGCCGCCGCGCATCAGCCGGTCATCACGGTGTTGTCGGAAGGTACAACGTTGAGTGTCCAGGCGGTCGTATCCAACGATCGCCGGTTTGTCCGCCTGACGTTGGTTCCATTCTTCAGCCGCATTGGAGACGTGGACACGTTCACCTTTGACGGGACCACGACATCGGACACTGGCACGACCACCACGGTCGATCCAAACAACGATTCCACCACCGGTCAGAACAACGCATTTACGACCACGACGGGTACCACCGTCCAGCTTCCAACGTTTGCGTTCACAACCGTCAATACGACGGTCAGCGTGCCCGACGGCGGTACGATTCTGTTGGGTGGAATCAAGCGATTGGCCGAGGGACGTAACGAACGCGGTGTGCCGATTCTCTCCAAGGTCCCCTACATCAATCGGTTGTTCCGCAACGTCGGTATCGGCAGGGAAACGGAAAGCCTCATGATGATGGTCACTCCCCGGATCATTATTCAAGAGGAAGAGGAAGAGAAGCTGGGTCTTTCACTTCCATAGCGGTAGCCATTTTACCTGAGACCGTCACACGCCTTTGCGTCAGCTAGAATTGCTCTCGACTCAGGGTTGTGATCCCTACAAATCGCTTGCCGGAAAAGAATTTTGGAGCGATAAATCCGTTCTCCCCGGCGTCGACCGAGACCGTGACCACAAGCTGCTCGGTATCGTTGGTGATCTTGGATGGATTAACGACTACCTCCACTCCCTGGGCTCCGACACTGTTCATGATGCTATTCGCCGTGGCCTCGCAGTCACCAGCGGTGGCCTTGGGGACCATGCCACGTCGACAGGCTTCGTAGGCGGCGTTGTCCACCGTGTGGCGAATGACGTTCATCCGGCCAAACTCAACGGAGGCGAACACCACTAGAAACAGCACGGGGGTCACAATGGCCATTTCCGCGGTCATGGCTCCCCTACGCGATCGCCGACGATTTTGTTTAGTTTTCATGGTCGCTTGCCTTTGGTGGTGCACCGGAATGACGTGATTCGGCAATTGAACTGAGCGAGATACGGGTGGTTGAGCTCACTGGGTCAGTACAACGGGTAAGGTGGCTGCGATAACTTTGAATGCCTCCTGAAGTGCGGCAGCGCTGGGTGCGTGAAAGTGTTTGCCGCCAGTTGCAGTTGCCAACTCTTGCATATCCGTCTGATTGGCTGCGTCGCTGAACGTAATCGTATGAATCGTAATCTCCTCACGTACCGCACGCGGGGCCGTTTCCACCGGATCACCTCCCCGGTTAAACACACCGTCGGTCAACACGACCATGGTCCTCTTAGCAAATTCACGGCTCCGACTTCGGTCAATGAGAATATCGATGCCGGTTCGCACTCCCGCCGTAATGTTGGTGGCCCCCAAGACCGGGTTATTCAGCATCCGATCCATGGCCGCCTGGCTGGCTCCAAAATCTTGGTCCAAGCGTGCTTCGACGCTGGAGTCAGTAAACTCGAGACCGCAAGAACTTCCTCGGCTCGAGTAAGACGCCAAACCGAGTTGTTCCTGTTGAACGGTTTTGTCAAGCTCGGCGATGAAGACACCAAAGGCATTGTGCAGTGCCGCAAAGCGGCTGAGCGAAGGATGAGGGTGTTCACAAACGTTCGTTCCCTCGGGGATGCTGTTATTCTGAATCAAAAAATTCATGGATCCAGAACGGTCAACGACCATGCAAATATCCCGATCCATGTTGACGGCAATAGACTCAAAAGTGGGTTGAAACACGTCCGTATCGAGGATGTTTCCCATCAACAGCGTGACCGGACCGGACCTCGAATCTACCGTGCGGCCGGCGAGCACCCTGATCGCGGGAACCGTATCGGTTCCGCCGAAACCATTGTCGATTTCCTGCTCTTCGAAAAACACATCGTCATTGGCCAGCAACATCGGATCACCGGCGACCTGATTCAAAGCGGCCACATCCATGGCCGCGGCGCGGGCCTCTTTTTCGGACTGAGTTCTTGAGAGAGCCTCCGCTCCACCGCGAGCGGCCGCGTCGATGGCGGTCCGCAGCTCGGTTCGAGTCAGCTGCATGTAGGCGACATCGGTGGAAAACACGGCAAACACCATCAACACAGTCAGCATAATGAGGACCAAGATCAGCATCGCTCCCCTGCGAGGTCGTTGACGTGATTTGGGAGGACGGTTAAACGGTTTCAACATCGGTAAATCCATGTGGCCTCGACGAGTCGCGAATTGATTAAATGGTCTGACGCGAGTGAGCGATCACTCCTTGTTCATGGTCGCTTGAGCCGAAAGATCTCCGGAAAAGAATTTCAGCTTCATTACACTATTCGCGTTTGCCGACGCGGTCACATCAATCGTGACGACCTCGCCACGCTCAACGTCCGCGATGTTAGTAGGGTTAATGGAGAATGTGGCTTCCTTGAGTTTTCGCTCCTGGATGACCTGGTCGCAGCGAGTATTCACGTCGCTGGTTTTGACGTTCGGCCGGATGGCTGTGCGAACGCCTTCGTAAGCGACGACATTCAGTGACTGCATGACAAAGATCATGCTGGCACACTCGATGGCGCCGAAGACCAGTACAACGATCACGGGAAGGCATACGGCAAATTCGATCGTGGCGGAGCCGCGCCGTCGACGTTGTTGTCTTTTCGTTGACTGGAGATTCTTCATGAGGGCTCCAAACCCGCTGTGCGGGACGCGGATGAAAAAGGTCAGACGACAACCATCAAGATGCAGGCGACTGCTGGTCTTGGTTGACCTGATTCAGCCCCATGCGGTCCGCAATGGCATTCACATCCCCGGTCAATTCCTGCCAGAAATCCCGGTCACGGAACTTCAGAGGCCGTACAGCTTCTCCTTTCGCCAACGATTTAAGACAGTGTTTCAGATTGACCATGGGTCCAGCGAATCGATGGCTAAGTCGAACGGCATCGTAGAGAAAGACGGGAAAGAAGGTGACGGCCACTACAATCAGCGGAGCATAGCGTTCCCAAATCGCCACCATGTGCTCGGAGATCGATCCTTGCATGCCCGACGCGAACATCTGCAGTACGAGGAAATAGGTAAAGACGACAATGTTGGCGATCACCCAATGGGTCAAGAGGGCCTTGATCACAACTCCGGAAAATACTTTCACGGCTAGCGAGCTGTCGGCCAAATTTCGGTAGCTGAAGCTCGGAATGACGGCTTGTGAGATGATCCGCCCTTGATGCCGACGCGTTTTTGCCGGCTCGGCGCATACCCCTCACGCCCCGATAGCGTACCACATTAAAAATCGGTTCAAGCCGCCCTGCCTCGAGGGCGAGCTGGAAACGATACGCGGTCCAGCAACCAGCTAAATAGATCTCGCGGCGGATGGCCGTAAAAACGCTCCGCGGCTGTGCTGTCATCCGGTCGGCGAATAAAGTAATTGTGCAATACGGTCAGTACGCTCAACTTCCGGCCACTGAGCTGGTGCAACGCGTGATGCTTCAGTGCTAGGTGACCGTTGCGGCCTTCCACGCACGAACTGCTCCGTTGGAACAATTCCGCACAAAGACGGGCTCGCTGACGTAATTCGTCTTGCTCTAAATTACCCAAAAAACTCCACACGCAGTCCGGTGAACGTCCTCTCGCCTCGACCGTTTCAGCTAACTCTCGCAAACGTTTGCGTTCCTCCGCCGTGGAAGCCTTCTCGGCTGCCAGACGCAAGTAACAAGCAGGAATCAATACCTCTCGCATCAGCTCCGCCACCGCTGGAGGTAAACGCCACTTGACGAACCAACTCAGCACGGTCGTCCAAAAGAAATCGATCGTGGCTTGCATGCGAGGTTTCACACGGCGGGCCTTGGCCAACCGGTCGCGAGCCCCTTGCGAAAGTCCCGCCTCCTCCGCCACTTGGTCTAGTTCATCGAAGCAGTCGTCCAGTCGCCGCGCGACGGTCT
>Ga0310121_10002186_pt1 | contig 19007 bp, 35 predicted proteins | sample CB27_Tmax_986_MG_FD_203504 | JGI IMG/M metagenome (GOLD analysis project Ga0310121, IMG submission 203504) | Marine microbial communities from Western Arctic Ocean, Canada - CB27_Tmax_986 | ecosystem: Environmental > Aquatic > Marine > Oceanic | place: Canada: Western Arctic Ocean | collected...
AAATAATTGTGTGGGTCTAGAAAACGTGACTTTAAATGAAATAGCATTGTCCAATGTTAATGAACAAAAGGTGATGACAACAAAGGATAATAATTCGGGTATGTCTACGCTGATGATTCCAAAGTGGAAGTTGCCGAAATATATAGTGATAGTGGAGACTCGAACACTAGATAGTTACAATTATCCTAAAATGGATTTCATTAAGATAGATGTAGAAGGATGGGAAGAACAGGTTCTAAAAGGCGGTATGGATACTATTCTAAAATATAGACCTAGAATGTATATTGAAATATGGTCGAAGCTATATGAAAAAGTTTCTGATATATTGGGGCGTGAAATGGGATATACTCTCCAACAAATCGGAAAAGATAACTATTTTTGTGAACCAGAATAAGGTAATTCACCGAAACTATAAATAGTTATTTTGGGGGATGGCACATAATCTGAAACAGAAAGCGAATTGAAATGATCGAACAAAAGGAGAATCTAGTACGAAAAAGGGACGGTGCCCTTGAGACTCTAGATTATGATAAAATACACAAAATGTTGGAATGGTGTTCTAATGGATTGAATGTGTCCGTTTCTGAAACTGCTATTACGGCCCATATTAAAATTGTTAATAAAATTTCTTCACGAGATATTCAACAAACATTAATTAAGTCAGCCGCAGAAAAAATAAGTCCTGAAATGCCAGATTACGATATCTTTGCTGGTCGTCTACTTATGATAGATATGCGGAAGCAGGTATACAAAGACATTAAGCCTACTCCATTTCTCGACTATATAAAAAATCACGTAGAAAGAAAACTATATTCACCAGATATTCTGAAGAAGTATACAGAAGAAGAGATAACAGAACTTGGCACATTTTTGGATTATGATAATGATATGAACCGTGGATATGCTTCCGTTGTTCAATTAGAATCCAAATATTTAATCCGAGATGCAAAGAATAAAGATATACTTCTTGAAGCACCACAGGAAACTTTTATGATTATTCCTATGGTCATTTTTGCCGATGAGAATTCTAACGGCAATGGGAAAAGAATGAATTTGGTTATTGACTTCTACAATGCTTTAAAGAATGATGAGATAAGTCTACCTACACCTATTATTTCTGGTGTACGGACTCAATTAAAAATGTTCAGTTCTTGTTGTAAGATTAAGATGGGCGATACTGCCGAATCAATTCTCGCAACGGAATACGCAACATCTTTAATGACAAGTCAGAGGGCAGGAATTGGAATTGATATGGGCTTGGTTCGAGGTGTATTAGCACCCGTAAAACAAGGTACAGTCAAGCACACAGGTGCATTACCAATTCTTAAAGCAATAGAAAGTGTATCAAAACAGTTTACTCAGAACTCATTGAGGACTGGTGCTACTGTAGTTTGCTATCCTATTTTTAATTGGGAGATTATGGATGTTCTTGAGTATAAGAACAATCAAGGTTCCAATACAACACGAGCGAGGTTCATTGATTATTCAATCGGTGTTCCGAGTATCTTCATTGATCGGGTGATGAAGAAACAGGACTTTACTTTGTTTAGTTCTGAAGATGTACCCGAATTGTTCGAGCATTATGGGGACAGTAAAAACTTCGATGAAGCGTATCTCAAATTTGAGACTAAACGTAATATACGAAAAAGATCCGTCCCAGCAGTAGAACTTTTCAATAAGCTAGTTAAAGAACGAGTCGGTACTGGTAGAATCTATATCCATTTTATTGATAATATCAATAATCAAGGGATGTTTGTTGAGCCTGTTACGCAGACAAATTTATGTTCCGAGATATTCCTTCCAACTAAACCGATGAAGTTTGAGGGATTAAAGAGAACGAAGAAAGAAAACATACACGATTATGATCCAGATAATGGAATGATTAGTCTATGTATTCTTGGATGCGTTAATTTCGGAAAACTAGCAACCATCACACGTCTGGATGCTTTAACGAGTATGATGGTCCGCTTCTTGGACAATCTAATTGACATACAAGAATATCCATTGGATGCGGCTGAATATCCTACGAAAGCATACAGATTTTTGGGTATTGGTATATCTGATTTTGCTCACTTTTTAGCGAAAAATGAGGCGAGATTAGGAACCGTTAAGAGCCAGGAACTCTCACACAAATGGGCGGAAAGATTCCAATATGGATTAATCAAAGCATCGATGAAGTTAGCAAAAGAACGTGGCCCGTGCGAAGCGTTTCATTTGAGTAAGTATTCCGAGGGTAAACTGCCCATAGATACGTACAATAAGAATGTCGACCAACTTACTGATATGAAATTATTATGTGATTGGGAGCAACTAAGAAAAGAAATTGCGGAACACGGAATGCGACATACTACGTTATCAGCAATTCCACCAACCGCGAGTAGTAGTCTAGTATCCAATTCAACTCAAGGCATCGATCCAATTCAATCAGTAACGGATACATTTGAATCAGCCGTGTATACAGTAAGAAGTCTAGTACCCGATTACGATAAAGAAAACTATTATATGAAAGCGTGGGAGTTTCCTAATAATGACAGTTCAGAGTATATTAAACTAATGGCTATTCTCCAGAAATTCATTGATCAAGGAATGAGTGTCAATCAGTGGTATGATCTAACCAAAATAGAAGGAAAAATACTAGATGCTAACAGAGTTAAGAGAGATATCCTTACAGCATACAAATATGGACTGAAGAGTTTGTATTATATTCGTTCTAAGGATAGAGAGAATACAAGTGAAAAGATTCATACTTCTTCCACAATCGAATTAGAAGATATTCCGATGACAGATATGGAAGCCTGCGAATCTGGAGCTTGTGCTATATGAGTAAAATATTTTCATTAGGCGATACGGTCAACTCAAAGAAGACGCGGCTGTTCCTTGGTCCGAATTCGGATCACAGAAATATACAGTCATATCACGATCCAAAATACAAATGGATTTTAGATTTTGCTGAAGAGCTAAGAGCTATTGGCAACTGGAGTAAAAATGAAATTGACCTGTCCAAAGAAAAAACGGACTACGATGGACTAGACGAAGCTGGGCGACATATTTACGAAGCTGGGCTCAAGTTCGCAATTGCACTAGATTCTTGTGCTGGAAGGGGTTTACTTCAGTTATTCAACGACGGCGGAATCTCTAACAATCCAGAATGGGAATTGTATATCACGAATCATCAAAACAACGAATTACTCCATTCTGAATCATACACGGAAATGGTACGTGCCATCTATAATGATGTTGATGATTTCGTTGAGTCTATTATAAAAGATAAACATATACAAACACGAGCAAAAACGATATTATCCAATTTCGATTATTCCAATGAAGTCCTTGAGAAAAATGATGCTAACAATACGGCCATCGCTCACGGCAAGAAGCCATTGTTTCCTGAAATAGATGAGAAGGCGATAAAGACTGCGATTTACAAAGCGGCTCTAGTTATCAATATGTTTGAAGGAATTAGATTCTTTGCGACATTTGTTGCTAACTGGTCATTCTCCGAACAGCCTGTTAAATTAATGCAGGGCAGTTCCAACGTATTTAAACTGATTGCCCGGGATGAAATGATTCACCTCGATGTATTTCAAAAGGTTATTAATATGTTGAATACTGATACATCAGAGGGATTCAAGGAAATAGCAAAAGAATTAGAACCAGAAACATATGCAATGTTCCAAGAAGCATATGAGGAAGAGAAAGTATGGATTGAATATCTATTCTCCAAAGGTTCTCCTCTCATTGGGATGAACGCTCATATTCTACAAGAATATATGGACTATATTTTTGCAGTTCGTATGACGAACATCGGCCTAGATCCAAAAAAGATTGGGCTATCTATAAGCAGTTATAATCCTGTTCCGTGGGTAGATAACTACCTAGACTCTAGCAATGTTAAATCGGCACCACAAGAAATAGAGTCTGTCAACTATATTGCGGCCATTGACAGTAGTAAAGATACTGATTTCACAATGGACGAATTATGAATACCGCGGAGAAAGAGACTGTTTATTTGTTAATATTATGGTTAGCGATTTGGTCGAACTTCTTCATAGGACTATTGTGAAAGAACACATAGTATATTTTTTTATGCTATGTACATTTATAATATTTATTTATGCCTCAATTATCCAAACCACAATTAGGTAAAAATCACCTCGGATTTAAAGACCTCACATACACCAATATGTGCTATAGGTGTGACTACTGTGACCAAGGTTACAATCAGATTTATTGGTTGCAACAAATAGCCATGGAATACTTCATCTGTGATAATTGTAAAGAGTATTATAGACTGACTGTCCACGACTTATTTGAATTACAATATGTAGAAACCAGGAAGGAATGGCAAGATGCTGATTGCTGGCCGAATAACGGATTCTTCCCCTACCCAATAGGATTTGATGAAGAAAACGCTTGACAATGACCTAGGGATAGCGTATAATATATACATAATAAAATAAAATCACTTGAAATGAAAGAGGAGTATATTATGAAAAAATTATGTCTAGGTTTTCTAGCCCTAACAATAGCAACCGCAGTTCTTGCGGGAGGAAATACTGCACAATATGTTACATACGCTAAGATCGTTGATATTGAAAAGGTTTACCGTACATCCAAAGTCAAACGTTATTCTGATTGTCGTGAAGTTACCAATGATTCGGTTACTTCAACTTTATGTGACAATATAGAGTGGAAAACTATAAATCAAGCCATAGATCATTATCGTGTGACTTACGAGTTATATGGTAAAACTTTTTCTATAAAGGAAAAGACACGTCCTATTGGTACAGAAAGGCGTATGAGAGTAACAGCAACTCCTTATCGCTAGATTGGAAAAGGTTGTATATATAGTAATGTTAGATAAATAATTATTTAACAATGGAGATTGACTCCATTACACACAACACACACACATAGGAGATGATTATGGCAACCCCATATGAATTAAGATTTGATATGTACAACACGGCTCTTGAACGTCTGAAAGAGCAGTATTGGGCACAAAAAGAACGTATCGATGTAGCCCGGGAAACAGAAGGAATGAAAATCCGTGAAGGAGATCATCCTGTCTGGCCCACACCCGAACAAGCCATACAAGAAGCAAAGATTATAATGGATTTTGTTAATGGCTAAATGAAAACGGCGTAAAGTTGTAAGTGGATATATTCAAGACGAGGGTGCGATTCCCTCCGCCTCCACCAAAAAGATTTTATGAAGAAAAAACGAGTCGGCAAGCGAGGTAGACCTGGGTGGCGGAAACGCAGTCCACGATGTACTTTGTGTACTCCGATTCGGTGGATGGGTAACACTAAAGGAAGACATCCTATGAGTGAACTCAAACAGTTAGAGAAAGAACGAGTAGAATCTTATTGAGGGGGGCGTATAGAATTCGATTGGATAGTTGAAGTTTATAATCGCTCAACCAAAAATACAAAAGTTGTAAAACTGAGTATAAATAAACGTAACTGCAAATAACAACGACTACAGTTCGTATATGGCTCTCGCGGCATAGACCGTGGGATGAGGATTTCCTAAGGGGCTTACCTTATCACCAAAAAAGCCCCCACGTATTAAGTCCGGGGGCAACCCCGGCACCAATTTCTTTGATGCTTAACAGATCAAAGAAATGGAGAGGTTCTCATAGTGAGGCCTCATAATTAAATCTTGCTTAACTTAAAAGGAGAATAGCAATGGGAAACAATAGACAATTAACTACCGCACGGGATTTTTTCGATCCCTGGATGCACCAATCATTCGGATTGGACAACATCTTCCACGCACTACGGCAATTCGATACTCATCAACCATCAAAATATCCACCTCATAATATTATCAAAAGTGATAATAATTATATTTTGGAATTCGCTTTAGCGGGTTGGAAAGAGGATGAAATAACAGTAGAACTTGAGAAGAATATTCTTAAGGTTACTGGACAGAAAGCCGACAGTAACGATTTAGAAGAAGGCGTAGACTTTGTTCATAGGGGAATTGCAAATCGCAGTTTCCATAGTCAATTCACAATAGGTGACAACATCAAAATAGTTGATGGTAATTTAAAGGATGGTGTATTGACAATTAATATGGATGTAGTGATTCCTGAAGAGGATAAACCAAAAACTATTAATATAGTTTCCTCTTAAACTGAAAGGGGCTCCTCTCGGAGCCCTTTTTTATTCACAGTCGCATTGATTTTCTTCTGTACATTCGCAGGGATCACAGGTACAATTCTCTGCTTTGCAATGTTCGTTATCGCACATTTTTCCTTTATTTGGTTACAAGACCCTTTTTATAAACGGTCTTTCCTTTTTCTTTAACAGCAGTTAAAATTTCCATTCTGTTACCCATCCTATTATAACTACAATGTACCCATCCATCACGTGGATCTGCCCCCGGATACTCTAGGATAAGTTGATCGAAACATCGATTATTTTTTATCCACTTAGCGAGTTCGGAATTACTCACACCAGCTTCAAAATCAGCCGCTTGTCCCTTAGTATGTTGGGACTTATCTCCGCTACCTATGGCACGATTCAACTCTAAGACTCTCAAGCCAGAATTGATACCAATAGATCCGAATTTATCTCTGCACGGTTGAAGTATCTTGACAGTCAGGGCAACTAGATTCATTAGTTGCTCCTGATCTGGTTCGTTTGTTATACCTTTCCTTATAGCCGTCTGACTTTTGGTCAGTTCTCTTAAAGAAAAGTTTTTGCTTAATTGCATTACTCAAGACTTAGCTAAACTTTTTTCATAAGCCTTCAGTATTTTATCATCTACTTTATTCTCAGTCGATTCAACCAAATGCCTTAGAAGTATAAGTATCACCTGTTGGAGTAACTTTTCCGATAGAAAACTCCCACATAGTGTTTTAACGATACCACCAAAAATTGGTGCAAATGTACTCGCCATTTTAATTCTCCATTATATTAATGTTATATTCATAAATAGGTTATTTCTGGTATATGCCCCAAAGTACCCAAACAGCAACTAAGCCAACTAATCCTTCAGAACCTAAAGATTTTACAAGACCAACTACTGATCCCATAACATCCATTGGCATAAAAGGCACTACGGATCCAAATAAAATTTGAAGTACAACTCCTAGAGCAATAAGCCCCAAGCCGATGTTTGTTACTTGTTTAATCCATCCTGAAATTTTATCTAACATATCTTTTTCTTATGTTTAAAGTGTTATAAAATCCACAATACAACAACATAGCCTATTGCGATTCCTACAATGAAAGGGAGTGACCACCAGGACACTCTCACTATAATTTCTTTCATACTGTTTTAGTTTGGACCATAGCGACTAGGGCGTCCATTGATTTTGTATTTGCTTCTAAAGCGGCGCCCATTTTATTAATGGCGTCATTACTTTTTTCAGCTAATGCAAATGCCCTCTTATCATTTTCCGCGTCCCTTGCAGTAAAATCATCAATGATTCTCTGTCTTTCTTCTCTACCCCTTGTAGCACCCTCCTCGGCTTTGATAAATTGGAATTTGATAAACCATAAGGCTAGAAGGCTGTATACGACTGGTGCTCCTAAATTTTTGATCATCTCGATTATTTCCATCGAAGTCATTTGGATCCTTTATATTGGGGTGGGTTAATGCATTTATATTTATACTCATATTCATATTGACTTCCAGTCTTAAATTTCTTTTATTTGCCTTATTATTCCAATCAATAGAACTATTTATATAATAAAAACTTGACTTTTACCATCTCTCCTAGTATAATATACAATAATCATAAATAAAAGAAAATGGAAAAAGAAGTAGAAATTCAAATTTTTATCAATAAGAAAGAAATGCTCTATAGCCATCAGAATATGGCAAGAGCCATCAATACTTTCCTTCCTTATTTGACAAATGATGATCTTACTGAATTAGGACAAGACATTCTTGATTTGATGGATCATAGGGAAAAGAAAGAAGCGGAGTCCGTAATTGAAGTTGCCAAGCATTCTTGGCCGTATCCTGATACAAAAACTTGAAAAATGATTTAATAATAGCTTTCGTTATCCTTGTCTTAACTGCCGCGGTATGGGGCATAGTCCATTATGATCATCCATTTGAAAAGAAAGAAGAAATAATTAAAACAAAAAATAATTATCCATACATAAGATGGGGACATTAAAATATTTAACGAAAACAAATGAGTCGAATCAAGTATATTTATCAACTCCTAAAGGATTAACTGTATATACAGTAACTACTTATCTCACCTATAAAACACCTGATAATTACTATGGTTCCATAGTTAAAGTGGAGGAATATGAAAGAAAAAATTGATTTAAGCCTAGACAGAAGTTTAGAGGAACTTGTTGCTTCTTATTGGGAAGGAGTAAACGGTGAAATTGATGCAAATGCGGTGGAATCATTCGATGCGTTAGAAAATTATCTTAATAAATTGGGAGCTTTGGTAAGTCGATACAAGCTCCTAGGGAAGCAATATAATAAAGTCAAATTTCTTTAAAAATGTAAAAGTGCATAAATATAATTTTGAAAACGCTACCGAGAAGAGAGAAGCAGACAGAGTAATGGGTCATATTACAAGTCCTCATCCTGATGGCCAGATTAAACATCCAGAACATCTACAGCAACACGAAACGCTACAAGTCCTTCAGAGACAAGCATTAAGTGGAAATTGGTCTGTCCTTAGAAAGATGATCGCGGAGCTTCCCGAACATCAAAGAAAGGATACAATCAATATGCTGAAAAAGACTGTGAATGATCCTTTGATTGGGAAGAATTTCCCTGACGAAAATTGGTTCCGAAAAAGAGCCGATGAAAATGTAAATCTAAAAGAATATGGAAATAAAAGAATCTGAAGTAACTTTATATCTAAGTACAAAGTCTGAATTTTATAAAGCAGGTTGGATGGCAGCCGATAAGGGTGTGGTCAGAAAGGAGCCCGAGGGTGATAATCCTTTTTATGCAGAATATGAATCTGGATATGGAGACTGCATTTCCTCTGGATACAGAGCCTCCACTATCACGGCTCCAGGGAAGGATAAAAATGAAAAAAGGTGAGAAAAGACTTGACATTTTCAGCTGGATTTGATACCATAGTAGTAGAGAATGAAAAAAGATTTCATTCAGTTTAAGTGAACCTAAAGAGGAAATATATTATGAGAGAAGCAATTGAAAAAGTACTGGAAGCAATGAGAGAAGACTACCGAAGATGGACTATGACTGGTCGAGAAGTTCACCAGAATACAGAGGAATTCTGTAGAGCAATAGACATTCGGGAGAAAATGACCGAAGAATACTGTAACGGACTTGAAGTTAAAGAGGGTCCTAGATACTGGAAAATTATTGCTTCAAACGGTTCTGGATCACAGAAATCAGTTGCTGGATTTGTCGCTAAAGCGGGAGATAAGAAATTCCAAGAGGGCGACTTATTGAAAGCCGCTGGATGGAGTGCACCAGCACGAAACTTCCCTAGAGGAAATGTACTGACTGAATCCTGGTGTTATCAGAATGTTCGTTGGACAGGGATTGGATAGTCTATGTTCTTACTTAATAGCACAATACTAAAATGGAGTATCACATTGTTTATCGTGTACTCCTACGTTTCATTCTTTGATAAGTGGAATTGGTACATAGTCCACATTATCGCTGGAAATCATAATCACCTTTTTTAAATAAAAGACTTGACATTTTCAGCTGGATTTGATACCATAGTAGTAGAGAATGAAAAAAGATTTCATTCAGTTAACCCAAACAAAAGAGGAAAATATGGGAATGAGTAAAAAAGAATTCACCGAGCATAAAATTGCCGTTGAAGAAACAGAGATGGGAATAGCCCATTTGATGAAATGGGGAACGTTAAGTTTCAAAGATTTTACTGGCGAATGGGTTGAAGTTCGCACGTCGGGTCAATTGAATCTTTTCTCTGATGAAGTTGAACCAATTGCACACCCTGTAGGATAAGGAGATATATGATTAAGTATATAGCAGTTGGAATATTAGCTTATATGTTTTACGCAGGAGTATTCAAAGTTGGATTCTCTGAAGCATATGTTGGAATCGGATTCAATCCTACTAAAGTTATTAATAGTGTTGTGTCGGATTTTGAATCAATAATTGAAGAATTGAATTAGGATATATTATGATAAGTGTAATTGAGAGGGGAATTTATCGTGTATTATTTCTTACGATGATATGTTCACCAATATTAATAATGGGAATGGAGATACTATGAAAAAATTAACATTGATGTTTTTATCACTTACTTTTGGAATAAGTGTCTATGGAGCAGAACCCAAATGGAAAGTTGGACAGGAAGTTAATGTGATGGGAGTTGTCCTTATTGTCGTAGGAATCTCCGACGTGACAGGTGACCCATTCTTCAAACCAAAGTCTCTTGTGGAAGCACAGGGATTAAAATTGACTGTAGTAGATACTTCCAAGAGTATATCTGGATGTACCAAAATTGCAGGATGCCCGAGCGAATAATTATGGAAAGAAATGAAACAGTAGAAGAATTCCTCGCTAGAGGAGGAAAAATTGATCGAACCGAAGCAGTCCACGGCACACAATCTTTAAATATGTTTTCCCGACATTCCGCGAATTATCGAGCGGGGCTGGGAAAGATGAGAGAGGGTAAGGGAGTCGGAACTCACGCTAGAACTGAGGGATGGGCTACGGATCCTAGTTAATAGAATAAATGGAGATTATATTATGAAAATGTGGGAACAACAAAGAAATTATAAAAAGTTCATAGAATCACTAAAGGACCAAGAAGCAAAATGGAAGAAAAAAACTCAGGAGATTGTTATATGAAAATGTGGGCAGAAGAAATCGTTACGGCGATATTGTTATTTAGTTTTGCGTGGTTAGGAACATTGTTTTTAATTGCACTGGTCTAATGTACAAACCATTGCCAGACTCCGTGTTTATTAGGGAATCTGAGATACACGGATATGGACTTTTCGCAAGAACTCCCATCAAGAAGGGGACTCATTTAGGCGTAAGTCATATTTATGCTCCTGGATTTGAGGGGAGTCATATACGCACACCAGTGGGTGGTTTTATTAATCATAGTGATGAACCAAATTGTCATAAAGTAGAGTCACCAGAAGAATCAATGCTTACCTATTACTCTTTAGTTACTTCAAGAGATATACCAGCAGATACAGAATTAACACTTACTTATACCCTATATAATGTGGAAAAAGATAACTGAGTTTTTCATATCTTCCTGTCACCTCTTTTTATTTGCTATAAAGACACTATGGATAATAATGTGGACAGATATGAAAAAGGAATCCCAGGAACAAAACGAAGAATACGAAAGAACCAAAAATGAGCGAAACATCAAGAAATAAATTTATCTCCCAATGCGTGGCAATGTCGCCTTGTGTAGGGAAGGATGATATCCATTGTAAAATGAATGATAAGAACACCGCCTGTTTGACTTGTAAACGGACACTCGCAGAAATCAAAGGATGGGAAATGGATTATTCCTTTGAGGATAGAGAAAAAGTATGCAAGGAATTACTTGACAGATAACGTTTTTTGTGTTATAATATTTAAATCGAATTGAGAATGTTGCGTTTCGGGGAGGTACAGATGACTACTGTCCATTTAACCGGCGCGGCGGGTATTAGTCAACCGCTTAAAAACCTCTTATATCGTTACACAAAACAAAACGATTGAGGAAGTATAGCATTCTCATTTTTTAAGGATAATTATGAAATTTGAAAAAGATCATCCATATATGAAACGGTTGGATGAAGTATTAAAACAATTCTTAGTCGTTAAAGTAGAAGATATTGAAGAGGTGGAGCGTGGAGAAGACTCTGAGGACTATGAGGAGATGAAACAAGTAATACTGGATGCTCTGTTTATGAGATATGCTGGTGAAACCATAAGGAAATAATGATTAAAGAAGTAGAAATTGAAGGAGAAAAAGTTATTATTGATTTTGAAGGAGCTCCATTCTGGAAATATTATGTGCTTCAATTGGTTTTTATGATTTTCTATAGAAAAAAATTGGTTGATTATAATGATTGTTGTGAATGAATTTCCAAGAGCATCAGAATTAAATTCTTTGTTATATGATATAGTTTGTGAGAATCTTTCTGGTGGCGTAAAGCCAGGCGTTTATGGCGATGGAGGAGGTGGCATCATAACAGATTATAAGCTCCATATTCAGAATATTAAAGAGATTGATGAATTAACTTCTTGGATAAGTCGTGTATTACCTGATGTTAGTAAGAACTTTGCTACAAAACAAAAACCTCGATTAGGCTTACATTCTCACGAAGATGAAAAAGGATATGATTTCGATATAAATGCCTTTCAAATTGAGGCTTGTTGGGGAATACATTATAATGGGAAAGAGAGTCTAGCAGAACATAATCATTTTCCAGCTCTACTCGCTTTTATATATTATGTAAGAACACCGAAAGGATCTGCACCGATAATGGTTGGAGACGAGTTACATAACGTAGAAGAAGGACAATGTATTTTTTTCCTTGCTTCTCAATATCATAGTGTGGATCAGAGTCAAGGCTCTGGAAGATGTGCAATAGTTGGTAATATTATATATACTGGTTACAACGGATTTGGAGGATAATTGAGAAAAGTGAATAAGCAACAGGCTTTTCAAATGTTAATGGAAGAGAGAATGGCCACTGGAGAAACATATATTGATGCAATGACAGAATATATGACCGAACATCAATTAGAAGCAAAGCAAGTGGCTAAATTAATATCACCCGCATTCCTCGAAAAAGTAACAGAGGAAGCAGAGCGGAACAACGTAATCAAAAAAGATAATAATAATGAGGGTAGCACTCTACCGCTGTGACAGGATTTGAATCATATAAATTATATCTTTCTGTATGGCAACATTTCAGCCTTAGTAGGGATTATAATTATTTTAAATACAAGGGTAAGTTAGGTAATATTACCGGTAAAGCATATGAAAGTAGGAAAGACAAATACTTTTTTGAAACATTGGGGGCACGAAACAAAGGAGACCTACTCCAGTATTATGTAGCGAATTTCGCCCATCACGGTTCTGAGGTGCAGTGGATAGGTGATCTACACTCGAAAGAATCGGAAGATGTTTATGTTGCCTGGCAGAAACGGGTACAATCGTTAACATATATATTTGAAGAAGACCTAAAAGAAGTGGACGAATTTCTAATCGCAAGAGGATTAGAATTTGATAGATTATTTGATGTAGAAGAAGACGAACATCCTCTTATTTTTCGGTTCGTTCAGCAAAGAATGATTGAAGTGGAAAGTTACATTATTATGGATAAGATTCTCGGATTCAGTAAACAAATCGCCAAGAAAATAAAAGACTCATATATTTTTCCATCCGAGCAACATAGATATGACAGATACGCAGAATTTTTGAATCTAGAGAGTGATAAATATATTAAGATTATGAAAGGGATTTTTGATGCTACAACTGAATGATACCGACCACACCTTAATCGATCTATCCAAAAAGAATCTGACAGGTATTAACTTCCATAGTATGGATGATGAAATTACTGTTAAATTCAAATTGAATGATGTCATTGTGGAAACAACATTTAAATATGATACCGGCTTCAAAGCTCGGGCAGATTATGAAATGCTTATCGAGATGGTAAAGGATGGACCCACGCTATTACAAGAAGAAATTGAAGCGTATTGTGATTTGAAAGATTTTTGAAAAAAGACTTGACAATGTTTCAAAAATGGACTATAATAATGCTTATAAATAAAATGAGAACCCACTTGGTGTGGGTTATAATAAATCATCAATCCCATAGGAGAAATTAGATTATGGCTGATAAGAAAGAAGAAAAAGTAAAATCAACTGAGCCGGCTTACTTTCAGAAAAATACTGTACGTATTGACGGAGCAGATTACGAAGTGGAAACATTACCAAACGTAGCAAAGATTGCTATTGAGCATCTTGTGGCGATTGATAAGGAAGTCCAACGACTTGAAATGTCAAGAGCAGGATTTGCTCAAGCTATCAAGGCCGTTATGGAAGGTGACGAAGCACCGTCACCAGTTGAAGGGTCACCTCTTCCAAATTCTAAGAGACCACCCGAAAACAAAGTCGCAAGATCAGAGACAAAGGGAGCAGATTTAAAGATAGTTCCAGATCCCTCTGAGCAACGTGACCCAGTTGCTCCTGTGTAGACAGGATAAAAACTAAACCAGGTAAGTGATTGCATTGTGTAGTCACACCTTTAATCTAAACAAAACAATAGGAGTAAATTATGAGTTTTGCCGCTCTAAAGAAACGTTCTAATTCTAAAAAGGACGTAGGTCAAATGATGGAAAAGTTGAACGCCGCAGCCGGTGCGAAACAGTCATACGTAGACGACCGTTACTGGAAGTTAGAACGGGACAAGTCAAGCAACGGATATGCTATTATTCGTTTCCTTGATTCGCCCGCAAAGGAAGACTTCCCGTTTGTAAAAATATATACACACGGTTTCAAAGGTAAAGGTGGATGGTATATCGAGAATTCCCTCACAACTATTAGTCAACAAGATCCAGTATCTGAAGCTAATTCAGAGTTGTGGAATTCTGGTATTGACAGCAACAAACAGATTGCACGAGATAGGAAGCGTAGGCTTCAGTATATCTCCAACATCTATGTTGTTAGTGATCAAGCCCATCCAGAAAATGAAGGGAAAGTATTCCTCTTCAAGTATGGTAAGTCTATATTTGATATGATACAGGCCGCAGGTGAACCACAATTTGAAGATGAGACACCTGTTAATGTGTTTAATCTATATAATGGTGCTAACTTCAAACTGAAGGCCCGCAAAGCAGACGGATTTGTGAAGTATGACAAATCTACTTTTGAGGAATCATCTCAATGGTTGAAGGATGAAGGCGAAATGGAGACCCTTTATAATGGACTCTATTCACTCGAAGCTGAGATTGCCGAAGATAAGTTCAAGTCATATGATGAGTTGAAGAAGAAGTTTGCCCGAGTCATCGGTGCTTCGGCTGATACTTCATCTTTCACGGCCGAATCAGTTTCAACACCTACAACTACGATGTCTGAATCTGAGGATTTGCCTTTTGATGGAGAACCAATAACGACGGATGATACTATGAGTTACTTTAGCAAATTAGCTGAAGCATAATTCATCGGAGATTATTCTCAAGGGGGCTCCGAGAGGAGCCTTCTTTATTTAAACAATTTTATTATGGAAATATAATGTTACCAGTATTATTATTCAATGTAATTGCAGGTCTTGTAATAGACAAGGCACAAGATTTAGCAGTAGAACACGTGGAAAGTATGATTGATGATTTACTTCCAGATACTGCAAAAAAAGAATTAGACAAAGTTATCAAATCTGATCCAGCACACGAATTCTCAAATGCTAAAGATGCTTTGGTGGCTGCGGTTGAAGGAAAATTACCTATTGTCAATTTAGATGGCTCTCTTAAACCAATAGAAGTAACCTTTACAGTAAAATTTGACCCAAACACAAAAGACATATCGATTGAACAGGGATAGTGTTTGAACTAGACAACAATTTCAAGGTTACAGCATTCAAAGATATTAAAGGAAGATCAGCCATCATTGTAGATGATTTCTACAGGGATCCGGATGAAGTTAGAGAACTTGCTAAAAGGCTGAAATTTGAAGAGGAGTTGATAGGAGGATTGCCTGGAATTAGAAAATCTTTAGACACTACCGAAGTAAAAGAAAAATTATATGATGTATATTTTAATCTATGTAGTATGTATTTCGGTAATTTTGATGTGTTTGAATTTAAGAAGAATTGGGATGTACAAGGGTTTATGATCAATTGTACTAATGATACTTCTTTAAAAGAGAATCCTTTAACCGCAGTAATTCCCCATCAAGATTATTGGCCGAATTTGCCTAGTGGAGGTCATACTCTTCAATTTGGAAGTGTGGTTTATTTAAATACTCCAGATGAATGTGCCGGCGGGACAAATTTATATAGCTGGAACGATGAAATGAGTATTACTTTAGATACAGCACCAGAATGGAAAACGAGACAAGAGACTCATTTTGATATCGAAAGTCCGGTATTATCCACTATGTCAGATGAAGATAAGTTTAATTTGCTTAAAGACAGACTGGAATCATTCAATTTGAAAGTTGAATTTAAAGCTGAAATGAAATATAATAGAATGGTATTATATCCAGCGGATGTTCTTCATTCTCCTGAAATAGACCTTGGAATGTTCACAGATTATAATAGAATAAATCAAGTATTATTTTTATAAGAAATCGTGTTTGAACTAAATGGAGATGCGGAAGTTAAAGCATTCAAAGATATTAATGGACGATCCGCAATCATTGTAGATGATTTCTACAGGGATCCAGATGAAGTTAGAGAACTTGCTGTATCTTTAAATTATGATGATGGAGTGGAGAAAGGTGGATTTCCTGGAGCTAGAGGATTTTTAGATACTCCCGAAGTAAAAGAAAAATTACATAATCTATATTTGGATCTATGTAATAATAAAGTATGGAAGATTCGTTATAAACCCACTCAGTTGTTGTCAGATGGGAGTTTTAAAATTCCATTACTTAAAAAGAATAGACCTTTTAATATAGTCGAATTTGAGAAAGAGTGGAGCAATCAAGGGTTTATGTTCAATGTTACTAATGATGATCTTATGGTAAAGAATCCTATAGGTATTATACCCCATCAAGATTATTGGGAAGATGAAGCACCCACAATGCAATTTGGAAGCGTGATTTTTTTAAATACTCCAGATGAATGTGCCGGTGGAACAAATTTATATAGTCGTAATGGTGAAATGAGTCTTCCCAAAAGAGTTCAAACGTGGGATTCAAGGATGGAATCCTGGATGCGAATGTTAGACGGAATAGAAACAGATATCGAAAAGTTTAAATATATTAAAATGAAAGTTGATGAGGGTTCACCATTTGTTGCCGAATTTAAAGCTGAAATGAAATATAATAGAATGGTATTATATCAGTCAGATGTTTTTCATAGTGCAGATTTAGACTTAGGTATGTTTACAGATCATAACCGAATCAATCAAATATTATTTATGTAACAGGTGTTTAGCTCAGACGGGAGAGCAGGTGTTTTACAAGCATCAGGTCACTGGTTCGACTCCAGTAACACCTACCAAAGAAAAGCTAAACGGGAGTGGATTTGCGCCAGTCAAACGAGCCTGGCTTTTTAAACCCAATAGGGAGGAGTAATTACCTCTATCAAGGATGGACTAGGTATACTAGAGCATATTAGACGGGGTCGCCCAGAGGCTCGGAGCGAGTAAGACGTTCATCTTTCCCCAAATGAAATTATTATGAAAAATATTACAATAGTTGGAGGGGGTTCAGCAGGATGGATGACCGCTACTACATTATTAAATCAATTCCCCGATAAAAAAATCACACTTGTAGAGTCTCCTAATGTTCCTAATATTGGCGTAGGAGAAAGTACGGTAGCCGGAGATCAAAGCGGATTTTCCGGTATTGTTGATTGGTTAAAATTGGTGGGCATCAACGGCTTTGATTGGATGTCTCATTGTGACGGTATTCATAAACTAAGTATTGGATATGAAAATTGGTATCGTAAAGATTCTGGAATATTTCATTTTCCTTTTGGTCCGGAATATTTACAACACAATAACTATGAATTTCAATTAAATGATTGGCATCTTAAAAAAATATTTTATCCTGAAACATCAGTAAGTGACTATGCAGAATGTTTTTATCCAGGAATAGCTTTAATAAATCAAAATAAAGCAATTCATTATGATACACCGATTTGGCAAAAAGGCGATAACGAAGTTCAACAACGCTCGGGTTGGTCTTTTCAATTTGATGCTACTAAATTTGGATTCTATTTAAGGGATTATTACTGTCAATCAGATAATTTTACCCATATTCAAGCAGAAGTGGAAGAAACTCCTTTAGATGATAATGGACTTAAACATCTAGTATTGGACAATGGACAAAAACTCGAAGCGGATTTATTTATAGACTGTACTGGATTCAAATCTTTATTATTGACTAAAGCCTTCGGCGTAGAATTTAATTCTATGGAAAAGTTTATTCCTAATAATTATGCTTGGGCTACTAAAATACCATACAAAGATCCAGAAACACAAATTGTAAATTATACAATGTGTTCAGCTATTGAAAATGGTTGGATATGGGAGATCCCATTGTGGTCTAGAATGGGATCTGGATATGTATTTTCGGATAAGTTTATTTCGACTGATGCCGCATTACGAGAATTTAAATACAATCTAATAAAAAAAGGATATGAAAATGCCAAAGAATTAGATTATCATTTAATTCCAATGAGATGTGGTATTCAAGAAAAATTGTGGGTTAAAAATACTTGTGCAATAGGATTAGCGGCGGGATTTGCAGAACCATTACAATCTACTGGATTACAGACTATATATCAATTTCTCTTTAATTTAATTCGTACAATGTCAAGAGACCATATAAGTGAATGGGATAGAAGAGAATTTAATTCTAAATGTCACGATGATTTTTATGCGTTTGCATCTACGGTTGCTCTCTTATATGCACTTTCACATAGAGATGATACGGAATATTGGAGAGATATTCAAAATAGAGATTATCCAACAGACATTTTTTCACAACAAAATGAGCCTGGATTTGCTAAATATTTTAGACAAATGTATATTGAAAAAAACTTTAATACCGAGTTTAGGAAAGGAAATGCTGTTCACGCTTTGTCAGCTGGTATGAATTGGAATCCAATATATAAATTGAATCCATTGCTGAAGGGGAACGATATAGAGAAGACAAAACAATGGGTGGAAGTTTTCGTAAAACAAACTGAAGAAAGAAAAAAGAAGTGGGCTGAAGAGATTAAAGATTTTCCAAGTCCCTATCAATATTCAAAAGATAATATTCACAAAAACACTTGACATTTACCCTCAAATCGTGATACAATACTACTAGAGAATGAGGGGAGGCTGAGCAAGTGGCGAGCCCAACTGACTGTAAATCAGCCGTCTGAGAC
>Ga0310121_10002187_pt1 | contig 18982 bp, 8 predicted proteins | sample CB27_Tmax_986_MG_FD_203504 | JGI IMG/M metagenome (GOLD analysis project Ga0310121, IMG submission 203504) | Marine microbial communities from Western Arctic Ocean, Canada - CB27_Tmax_986 | ecosystem: Environmental > Aquatic > Marine > Oceanic | place: Canada: Western Arctic Ocean | collected...
GCCATGCTGTGACTTCAACATGTGGGTCTCGTTCGCCGAGACTTCCTGGGAATACTTCGAAATCGATTTGGGTCAGAATTTTACGCTGGGCACTGGCGCATTGCGAGTCTGGAACTATGATCACACGACACTGACCAATCGCGGCGTCAAATCGATAGGTATTAAAACGCTCGCCGATGACGGCACACCGTTTACACTCGGCTGTACCGGAGACGGCACGGAGAACGGAGGCCCTTGTACTCACCCTGTTAACGAGGCTGGGTATACGTCGGTCAACTTCCAAGTCAACGGCGGGGGATTCGCCCCCAATGGGAATTTGTCGAAGGCTCCAGGCACGACAAACCATCCTTCACCGACGTTTGATTACAACACGCCTGACACAATTGATTTTGAGAATCCCATTTCAGCGCGATTCATCCGCATTACGGCGCTAACTTCCAACGATTGCGTCGGGTGTGAGCCAACGCACGGGAGCACGTTCGGCAATTTGGGGCTGGCTGAGATCAAAGTCTTTTCCGATGTTGGTGCGGGTGCGGCCACCTTCAATTGGACCGGCAACTCAGGAAACTGGAACGATGCGAACAATTGGAATCCGACGGGTGGACCTCCGGTGAGTGCTGAACATACGGCGGTCTTTGCCTTGGACATCGGGACCCAAACCGTTTTCACGAACAGCAACGTCTCAGTCAACCGCGTCGAGTTTAACAGTGCCAGCAGCTACAACATTTCTGGCCCGTCCGCAGTCGGCGTCACTATCGACCGCGGCACGGATCCTCAATTGGCCGACACGGGCATCTTTGTTTCCCAAGGCAATCACGAATTCCAGGCGACCGTCACTCTCCAAGACAACGCAGAAGTGAACGTCCCTGGTGGCTCGACCTTGATTTTTAACAATGCTCTTAATCTCAGCGGCAACACGCTCACCAAGTCCGGCGGCGGAGAGATAGGGATTCGCAACGACTTTGTAACCGGCGGTGGAACGATCGTTATCGACGGTGGTACCGTCTCCGGAAATGGCACGGTCGGCGGCGACCTGGACAACTCTGGCGGAACCGTTTCGCCCGGGAATAGCCCAGGCGTATTGGAGGTTTCGGGCGACTACACCCAGGGCTCACACGCTGCTTTATCCATTGAGATTGCAGGAACGCAAGCCGGCGTGGACCATGACTTGCTTTCCGTGGGAGGCACAGCCCAGCTATCGGGATTGTTGGAGGTCAGTTTGCTCGACGGTTTTGATCCCCAAGTGGGTGACAGGTTTGATCTTCTGGATGCCAGTGCCATTTCGGGTGGTTTTGCTGACGTCGTGCTGCCAGCTTTATCGGCTGGACTTTCATGGGATGACTCGGCACTTTACTCAATAGGATCTTTGTCAATCGTGCCGGAACCCTCGTCCACAGTTTTGATGGGGCTCGGCGCGGTGATGTTGTTGTTTCGTCGACTACGTGACGACTGGGTATTTTGCTAACTCACACGAAAGGGGGTGAACTCTTCTCTGGTTCAAAGCTGCGGCGCGCGAATCTTTGATGGCCACGACGCGCGTTCTTTCTGTACTGTTTAAATTTTGTTTCTTGAGTGAACTACTGTTTTCCAAAAAAGGGTGATCTAATGAAACGTTATGTAAGTATTGTTGGTTTGGCGTTAACGTCCATTGTTGTCCATTCGACAACGGTGGAGGCGATGAAACTCACTCCGGTCGGTGCCAGCGCAAGTTCGACATTCACTGGTCCCGGCTATGATCCTATTGTGGTAGTAGATGGGACGGGCCTTGGTCAACTGAACGCAACGTCGGAAGACCCCAATGGCCTCTACCACACCAACCACTGGGAGTACGTCTGTAGCAACAACGCGCCCTGCACCTCGGCTGCAGCAGCTAATCGAGCCTTTCTTCCGAACACATGGATGGCCAACCAGTATGAAATTAACGGCGCCTACCTCGAGATCGATCTGGGCTCCGATCAAACACTGGGGACGGATGCCCTGTGGGTCTGGAATCACAATCAGACGATCTTGACGAGTCGCGGTATGCGGAACATCACGGTCGACATCGCACCGGACGACTCGGGTCCAGCGCTTACGTTCCCCAACCACCCCACCAGCACCTATCAGCCAGTCAGCATCTCGATCAAAGACAATTCGGGTGCCGTCAAGGGTACGCAGGAACTGACCGAGGCCCCCGGCGCGTTAGTCGGGGACTGGCCGAATTACAACTACAATACTTTTGACCTCATTGATCTGTCAGACGGGGCTGGGGGAGATGTGACCGGTCGCTACATTAGGATAACCGCATCTTCGAACTGGGGAGATCCAAACTTCAATGGACTTTCCGAAGTTCAAGCCTTTGCTGTTCCCGAGCCTTGCTCGGTTGGCCTCTTGGGCCTGGGCATGTTGGGACTGGCGGCTTATCGTTGGCGAAGACGGAAGCAGTGAGCTGAGGTTTCAGCGGAACGTATAAACACAGGGCATTCGGCGCAGGCCGAGCGCCCCGCTGCACCCTCGACCGAGGGTCTCTGAGATAGTGGAGACCTTCGGTCGTTTTTTTTTGCGGCGTCCGGAGACCCGTACGTGTTCAGCGTGCTTGTATTGATGTAGCTTCGCCGGTCAGAGCATAATGGCGGGTCCTTGCTCCATGGTCCTGGAGAAACGTACAAAGCACGGACCAAGCATCCACTATCCGACGTGCCTGGACCTTGCTCCGATCCGGTAACGTGTTACGAATCCCTCGCAGTCATGCGGAAACCGCTCGTCATCATTCTCATCGCCGTTTTCTCCTTAAGCCTCCTCGTTGTCGGCCTCTGGTGGGCCTGGCGGCAGCCCGAATTCAACGTACAACATGTCGTCTTGATCAGCATCGACACGTGCCGTGCCGACCACCTGAGCTGTTACGGGAACTGCCGCATCACCACGCCCCACATCGATCAACTCGCCGGCGAAGGGATCCTCTTTGAAAACGTCATTTCGCCAGCCCCCATGACGCTGCCCTCGCATAGCTCGCTGCTCAGCGGCACCAATCCCCCGTACCACGGCATCCACACAAACTACGATCACCGCCTGGGCCCGTCCAATGTCATGCTCGCGGAATTACTCCGCGAGCGAGGGTTTCTCACTTGCGGCATCGTCAGCGCCTACGTACTGGATGCGCGGTTCGGAATGGACCAGGGCTTTGATAACTACGATGACCAAATCGAACAAGATCGTGCTACCGGTTACATTAACGAGCGGTCCGGGGACGCCAGTGCACGTATCGCGGTGGATTGGCTCGACGAACACCAAGTCGAGCGGTTCTTCCTGTTTCTGCATTTGTTCGATCCTCACGCCCCGTACGCCCCACCCGAACCCTTCGCGTCGAGGTTCGCGGAACATCCTTACGACGGCGAGATCGCATTTGTCGATCAGTGCATCGGCCAGGTGGTTGAGAAGCTCAAGACATTGGGACTTTATGACTCGACATTGATCATCATCACGTCCGACCATGGCGAAAGCCTTGGTGAGCACGGCGAGCGGACACACTCCTATTTCATTTACGACAGCACCATTCGAGTTCCTCTGATCTGCAAGCTCCCCGGTCAGCAGCGGCCCAAGCGCATCGAGGAGGTCGTTGGCTTGATTGACATCTTTCCCACCATCTGCTCGTTGCTGAACATCGAGCCGCCGCCCCAAGTGGTTGGTGAAGACCTTTCCGTTTGCTTCGGCCGCCGAGGTCTGCCCCGCCGCGAGCGATACCAGTATTGCGAAAGCTTCACCCCCCGCAATTACGGCGCCAACGTGCTGTTGGGCCTGACGGACGCACGATGGAAATTCATTCAGACCACGCGCCCGGAGTTGTATAACTTGGCGGAGGATCCCAAGGAGTCGCGCAACCTGCTGGACTCCATGGGCGAGCAAACCATGCGCATGGACCGGCGTCTGCAAGAGATGTTGCAGCAGCAGATCCGTGAGGATTCCAAGAGCGCGGTCAAGTTGGATGACGAGGCCATCCGGCGGCTTGAATCCATCGGTTACGTCGGTGGCGATGCCGGTCTGTCGGATGAAACCGACTACGACGATCATCCGGACCGGGATGACCCCAAGGACCTGCTGGACTTTTTCAATGACCATTCCGAGGCCAGCGCAGCCATCGCGGAGAAAGACTACGAGCGGGCGCGACAGCTCTACCTGGAGCTGGTCCAGCGGCGTCCGCAGTTCTTATCCGGTCATTTGAGCCTGGACCGCATTGCCAGAGAGCAGGGTGATCTCGAAGCGGGTATTCCCCATTTAATCCGGGCCCTGCAGCTCGATCCGACACACAGTGGATCGCACAATAATTTGGCGATGGCTTATAAAACCCAAGGAGAATTCGAGAAAGCGATTGCCCATCTTCATCTGGCGCTGGTGGACAATCCGTTTGATGAGGAACGAGCCAAGGTCCACGCCAATCTGGGTGATATCCTCGCATCGCTGAACAAAAACGATGAGGCCGTCGACCACTATCAGCGAGCTCTCGTGATCATGCCGGATTATGCTCGTTCTCATTTTCGCCTGGCGCAACTGCTTCATTCGCAAGGGCGAGCGGAAGAAGCGATTGGCCATTTTCGCGAGACGATTCGATGGAATCCGCAACATGTCAAGGCGCGGATCGAGTTGGGCGTTGCCCTGCAATCACAGAGTGACTTAGATCAAGCAGTCGAGCAGTTCCGTGCAGTACTCGACGTCCAACCGAATCACATCGTAGCACTCAATCGTCTTGGAGACATCCTCGACGTGCAAACTAAGTACGCAGAAGCCGTCACCCACTACCGTAGAGCCCTTGAAGTGGACGAGAACAACATCGAAGCGCTGAACAATCTTGCCTGGTTGCTGGCTACTTGCCCGGAAGAAACCATTCTCCAGCCATCGGAGGCCGTCCGCCTGGCACAGCGCGCAACCGAAACGGTGAACGAACCACACCCCAGCCTCTTTGACACCTTGGCAGCCACGTACGCAGCGAACGGTCAATACGAACTTGCCGTGAAAACCGCCGAACAAGCCTTGCAAATGGCCACGGAATTGGAAGCTCAGGCGTTCGTCGATGAAATCCGCCGACATCTACGATTCTATCGAGAGGGCAAGTCGTATCGACAACCTGTATTGCATCCTGAAAGGTGATCAACAAATAGGTTTGCGTGTACTAGCTCTGTTTTAAAACTTGAGCCGAACATATCTGTGAACGATCGTGATTCCTGTGGAACAAATTGAGCGCATCCAATGGTGGCGGAAATTGTTTTGCCCTTACAGGGCAAGATTCTCGTATGAACTATTCCCCGTGGCGTCGCTAGAATTCGTGTTACTCGTTCTGGAGCAGAATCGCCTAATTCGTGGCTGGGGCTTCCAGCCGCAGCAGAACCAATCTACCGATCCGCTGCGACTGGAAGCCCCAGCACGACCGAGTCAATGTTTCGTTTGCTAAAAGGATCTCACCCTCATGCCAACACAACCACCTGTCCAAGCCGTTCTATTAACTGTCTTTTCCATATCACTCGCCGTAGGTCACTTCACAACCGTTCATGCAGACGCCAATTATTACGTCGCCACCAATGGACGGGATGATTGGTCCGGCAAATCGGAAGCTCCCAATGCCGATCAAACCGATGGCCCCTTTCGAACGCTGGGGCGGGCACGTGATGCCGTTCGTGCGCACGTTGCTAAGATCGGGCTCGATGTGCCGTTGGCCGTGAACGTGCGCGGTGGAAAGTACTATCTCTCGGAGACGATCAAACTCAGCCTGGCCGGTAGCGGCACGGCCAAGAGCCCTGTTATCTGGCGAGCTTGTCCTGGTGAAAAACCGATTCTCAGTGGCGGCTTAACGCTTGGCGGCTGGGTAACGCATCAAGGTCAGATCCTGAAGACGAAAGTGCCGAACGGCGTCACGATTCCGAAGCCTGCCAGACAATTGTTTTTCAATGGCAAGCGGCAAACCCGGGCAAGATGGCCGCAGGAAGGATGGGCGCAGGTCTCAGGTGCCGCGTCGCCGGGCAGCCACATCGCCTTTCAGTACAAGCCCGACATGTTTCCCGACAAGTTGGCCAGGCCGAAGCAGATCGAAGTCAACATTTTTCCCTACGTCGGCTGGACGAACAACATCGTTCCGATCCAATCGATCAATCGCGAAGGACGCGTCGTATGGCTGACACGTAAGGTTTGGGACGCGAGCGATGTCGCACCCTGGTTTTGGGGAATGCCAATCCTGGAAGAAAACCGCTACGCCTTGGAAAACGTTTTGGAGGAATTGGACCAGCCCGGGGAGTGGGTCTTGGATGCGGAAGACCGTACGGTCTATTTCTGGCCTCCCGAGGAGATGGATCAAAATAGCGAAGTCGTCTTGCCGGTACTGGATACACTGATCGCGCTGCACGCGGCCCAGCACATTCACATCGTAGGCCTCACCTTCACCGAAACCACTGGCGGCGATAAGTACCACCGCCATGGACTGGACGGCTATGGTGCCATGTATCCCATTCGCGACTGGAAATACTGCGGCGAGGCGATGCACATGAAGGATTGTGCGCACTGCGTCATTGCCAAGAACCATTTTGACGCCGTGGGCGGAAACGCGATTTATCTGGAAGGATACAACCTGCGCAACCAAATCAGCCGTAACGAGCTGAGCTATGTCGGAGCCAATGGCATTTGCTTATTGGGAACCAAGGATCGGCATCCGATGTTTAACCAGGTAACAGACAACCACATTCACCACTGCGGAGCCATCAACAATTACATAGGAGGCGTCTTTCTCGGAGTGAGTGACGGCAATATTGTTGCGCATAATTCGATACACGACATGCCACACCATGCGGTGAACCTGGCCAGCAACGGATACGGTCGCAACTACGTGGAGTTTAACGATATTCGGCGCGTATCCACCGAACTCTTCGAGAGCCCCGGCATCAACGGCTGGATGGACGAAGTTGACGTTTCCAAAAGTCATGTGCTGCGGCATGCCGAGCGGGCGGGCCATATCGTGCGGCATAACTACTTGGAGAAAACCCAGGGGATCGCGTTCGATGACTACGCCAGCAATTGTGTGGTTTACGGCAACATCATCGTGGGCCGCATGGGAGTTGGTACGCACGGTGGCAAAAACAATGTCTTCGAAAACAATATCCTCGTCGACTGCTCGCAGTACGCCGTGCTGTACTCGGATTCCGTCTCGGGCCGACCCGCTTGCTGGCAGATGCAGGGATTCCATGGGGGGATACGATGCCGCAACAACATTCTCTACTGCACGAAAGCTGCCGAGACGGCGGATCTGTATGCGATTTATCATTATTCGGACCGCATGATTGCCGAATCCGACTACAATCTCTTCTTCAACGCGCTGGGCCGCTACGTGATCCACGAGGACACGTCGACGTTTGGCGCGACTGAGATCGAACTCGATACGTGGCAGGAACAATCCGGCCATGACAGGCATTCGATTGTCGACGATCCGTTGTTCGTCGATCCGGAAAATGGGGATTATCGGCTCAAGCCGAAATCACCAGCGTGGAAATTGGGATTTCAACAGATCGATGCCAGCCGAATTGGAATTCGTCCGGAGATGTAAACTAGCGTGTCAACGCTAAAACAAAAAGCTATCAGGAAAGAAACCACGAAAAACACGAATAGTTTTGTGATACGCCACCTGCAACATTCATCGAACGATCCGATCTGCCTTATTTATTCGTGTTATTCGTGTAATTCGCGGTTTACCTCTTGTCATTTGAGGCGAATATATGACTCCGAAATGTGCACATCCTCTGCCTTAGAAGCATGTCGAAAAACTCTTCCTGGAAAAACTCGTCTTAGGACTATCTTGCCTGGCGACGATGAACACCCACGTCGGTGCCGATCTTCAAACACCATTGCAACCCAACAACGCCACCATTTCCTTTCGCATTGGCACAGCGCGTTGGGAATCGGAAGAGCGGTTCGACGAGGTGCTGGAGCTATTTGAGCGATATAAGGGAGTGACGGACGAGATCAGCTTCTTTCACTCGACAACACATGCCCCCCTGCCGTTGGATGAAATTCGTCGCCGGGCGTGCATCTTGGCTGATCGCATCGCAGCGGCAAAGCAGCATGGTTACCGGGCGGGGATCAACATTCTCACGACCATCGGCCATCACGAAGAAAATCTGCCGAACTCACTTCAAGGCGACTTCACTCCGATGACCGATCCGATCGGCAACATCTGTAAGGGTTCCTTTTGTCCAAATGACGAGAACATGCGCGGCTACATCCGAGAGTTGTATGAGATCATAGCCAAAGCGGAGCCCGACTTCATCTGGATTGACGACGATGTACGTCTAGCTGGACACATGCCAGTTGGCCTGACCTGCTTTTGCGATCATTGCTTGGAAATCTTCGAGCAAGAATCTGGGACGCTCTATACCCGTGGCGAGTTGGGAGCCGCCTTTGTGACAGGAGATTACGCGGATCGGATCTCGCTGCGCAAAGCATGGATCGAACACAATCGAAACACGTTTGTTCGCCTATTAACGTTGATCGAAAACGTGACACACGGCGTCCATCCGGATTTGCCTTTGGGGTTCATGTCAGGCAATCGAGTTTTCGAGGGTCGTGACCATGCGCGCTGGGTCGAGATACTCGGTGGCACAAATCACGTTCCGGTTCGTTGGCGCCCCGGTGGTGGATTCTATCAGGACGCGCGACCAGCGGAATTGGCTGAAAAATCACACTCGCTTGGCCGACAGGTGTCGTTACTTCCCCAGAAAGTTGGGATCATTCAATCCGAAATCGAAAACTTCCCTTACCAACCGTTGCATAAATCCGCTCGCATCAGCCAACTCGAAGCAGCCGCGCACCTTGCCGCCGGTTGCACGGGCGCCGCATTTAACGTGTTGTCCATGGAGGACAACCCGGTTGAAGAATACGAGCCGATGGTGGCCAAACTTCATCAAGCTCGACCCTTTTACGACTTGATCGTGCAACGGATGGGGCGCCGGCCGCTGACCGGGATTTATCCAGCCTGGGGACGGGAGTCTGCAGCCACCATGGACCTGGACGGAGGCAATTGGTATGCCGTGTTTGATCTTCTCGCCGGCAAGGTACCGGAATTCATTCGCATTGGATTGCCGTCGGCTTATAGCCCGGAACAGGCAACGGTTACCCTCCTCTCCGACGACAATGCGAATGCGTTTAGCGATGAAGAACTCAAGAAGATTCTGTCCGGTGGAGTCTATATGGATGCTACGGCGTTGATCACCGTGAATGAGCGAGGCATGGATGACCTCACCGGATTTGCCTACGCAGGAGAAGTGGAAGCCGATGCGTTGGACATATTGACCGATCACTCTTTAAACAGTCCCCACGCAGGATTTACGCGAGATGCGCGTCAGTCGTTTTCTCAAGACACGGCTGCCTTTTATCGGCCAACCAATGAGAGGGCGGAACCGCTTGCACGACTTATTGACTACAGCGACAAAGAACTCGCCGCATGTGCGATGGGTGTATTCGAGAACAAACTAGGTGGTCGAATCTGCGTGGCCGGCTATTTCCCTTGGGGCTACAACGGCACCAAGGCCAAATCCACCCAAATTAAATCCGTCATGCGTTGGCTCTCCCATGATAAGCTACCCAGCTACATCGCTTCGTTTCATCGGATTAATCTTTGGCAGCGTCACTTCACCGATGATCAAGTTGCCCTGGCGGTGATGAATTGTTCTTTTGACGCCGCCGAAAAGGTCACGCTGATGTTGCGGACAGTGCACGACCAACTGCGTATTGTGAACAGCCAGCTTAGAGAAACAACGGTTGCCGTGTCTGGAATTGATGGGGGCTACCGAAAATTCGTCATTCCGAGAATTGGTCCGTGGGATATCAGACTTGTCATCGAAGACTAGCCCGAATGCGCAAGCGAGGAGATCGCGGATGGATTAGCGTGGGCGTTCCCGGATTCAAGCTCGTTTGGAAGCGTCCGAGTGCGTTCGCCTGACAATCGGCGCACTCCTCGCTTGCGCATTCGGGCTAGTGTTGATACGAGAACTTTGGTTTTGAAACAGAGCCTAATCCACACTAATCATCACTAATGCAGGCTGGTGTAGATTAGCGTGGATCAGTTGTCCGAAACCATCCCTTTGGCCGGCAATTCGACTGACCGACTTTGCATCTGCCGTACGAATCCCTCGGCGAAGTCGCAGCCACATTCAAAACCGCGAAAGCGGTCCATCTGATCATGGTGTTTGAGGATCCATTCAGGCCCTTGGCTCTTGTGCGCCATGATCGCGTCATCTTTACGGGATTTAGTTGGCGTGATGTCAACGTAGTCGGTGGGGTGGAAATTGTGTGACTGCTCGCCGGTGAGCACCTCGTAATAGTACAGAGCGAAGGTCAACCCAGATTGGATCCAGGCATCGTACGTGAGCAAAGAAGCGGCTCGATGATCGCGATGCGCGTCGATGGGCCAGTGCGTGAAGACCACGTCCGGTTCTTCACCGTGTAGCAACTGGATGAACTCCGCGTACCGTTGGTTGGTCACTTCAGCGCTGCCATCGATCTGGCCAGCAAACACGGGACGGGCCTTCATGATCTCGCAGGCTTTTTCGGCTTCGGCAGATCGAAGTTTTGCCGCTTCGTCGTGGGAAGTCCCCGGCATACCGGCCTCTCCACGAGTGAGATACACGGCGACAACTTCGTGGCCCAAATCGGCGTAACGAGAAATCGTGCCACCACAGCCACTTTCCGGATCGTCCGGATGGCCTCCAACTACCACCACCTTTAGCCTTTGAACGTCTTGCACGGCGACTTCGGCTGCTCGCGACGCCAGCGGCAGCTGGGCCAGCGCCGTCCAACCAGCGGCAATAGTTGAGGCCTGTAATATGTCACGCCGCGTGATGTCGGACATCGATATTTCTCCTTGAGAACTACAATTGCAACTTGAAGATCGCTCGGTTTTTGCCGTTCGTCCGTCATCGTATCGCCATAAGAAAGGAGTTGCAACGATGTCGCGCTTCCCCGATTTGGATCTCCGATGGTTGCCTAAACGATCCGTCGAACTTATGCTACCATCAAACGTGAAAGGTTTTTGGCGAACCAACATGATCGGAGCTACTATGTGGAAGAGATTTCTTTTAGTGCTAATCCTATCAACATTCGGGCTCCTTGATGTCCCTCACTGCGATGCGTGGGAGGATTCTTCCACTTTGTCTGAGAGCAGTGCGCCCGTTACGTTATCCCCTGAGCACATCAAAGCGGTCAATCGACGTCGACGTATCATTGTCAATTATGACATCAACTCGGGGCAGCCGCATGTGTTTGGTATCGATATCGACAAGTGGGCTAAATTTAGATTCGCCTATGCCGATCAACCTGGTTGTCAAATCGACACAATGTTCTTCTGTATTGATGGTGGAAATCTGGCTCACTATCCAAGCAAGGTGATTCCCGTATCTCCTCACCCACAGATCAAGAGTTGGTTGGACAAGGGTATCGATTGCATCAAGGTGGCGGTGGACGAGGCACACAAGCGAGGATTGGAAGCGTTCTACACCTATCGCATGAATGGCTCGGATCGCACGCCCGACTTCGAACCGGCTCGACTCCCGCTCAAAGAGGAACACCCCGGCTGGCTGTTGGAGGGTGTGTGGTGGGAGCCAGGTTTCTGGGATTTTACAGTCCCCGAAGTACGCGCTCACAAATTGGATATCATTCGAGAACTGACCGAGCTCTATGATCTGGACGGGATCGAATTGGACTTCTGCCGCACGCCCCCCTTCGTGCCGCTGAATGAAGGGTGGCAACATCGCGGGGCCTTGACGGACATGGTTCGTCGAGTCCGCCACATGTTGCAGGAAAGAGGCAAAGAACGAGGCAGGCCCTATCTGCTGTCCGTCCGCGTGCCCCCGACCGTCCCTGGTTGTCACCATGATGGTGTGGATATTGAAACATGGGCTCAAGAGCAGCTGATTGATTTAGTCGTCATAGGGACGCACTCAATCGAAGTCGACTTGGACGGTTTCCGTAAGGCCGTCACAGGGACTCACGTCAAACTATATCCTTGTATGGATGACAGTGGACACTCCCCTGACGGCTATCACCGACCAGGACTGGAAATTGAGCGAGGTTTCTTCACCAATTGGTGGCATCAGGGCGCGGACGGCGTCGCCACTTTTAATTGGGGAAACGCGCCGGCCAAGATGTGCGAGGAATTGAATTTCCCGGCGGGCCCGGATTCTCATATGGTGTCGTATAACGAGATCGGCGACCCAGCCACCCTGCGTTACAAAAACAAGGTTTTCGTCGTTCAACGAAAATTTGGTGGTGGCTGGAGCATTCCGTGGCTCATCTACGCCAACGTCTGCATGCACGCACCGCTTCCCCTGTTCACCGCTCCTGGTGAAACTCCGGCGATGCTGACGATCCACATCGGCGATGACCTCCAGGCGGATGCGGAGCGAGTTGTCAGCACGAAGATGATGCTCGTGCTTTCCAATGTGGGCGAAGAGGAAAAGGTTGAGCTGAAATTGAATGGCATCCTACTACCGTCACCCGCGATCGATAAGAACGGTTGGCGCATCTACGACGCGAAACCCGAGTATTTCGCCCGCGGTCCCAACTTGGTGTATGTTCGACTACCCGACGGACAGGACTTTTTTACCATTGAAAAACTTGAGATGCGGGCTGAGTACAAAAGTGAGTAAATGACTTCGAAAAACCACAAAGGACACGAAGAACACAAAACCAAACTTTTGTCTTTGTGAACTTTGTGCCCTAGGTGGTTCTAAAACTCTCTTAGCTTATGTGATCACGGCACGGCATTTGTGAATCTCGGGAGACCTTTCCTTTAGTCTTCAAACCAGCTATCTATCTCCGCCATCGTCGCGTCGGCGAGGGATTCATCAGGTTGATGCTGGACGAGATCACGGCCTAGACGCCCGTTGATCGCGGGTTGCCAAGGTGCGAGCCGGTCGGACGACATGCGATGGAACACAAGATCCGTTAATGGCTCGCTCGGCTGTGCCATGGCTGATTTCTCGGGAGACGAACGCATGAAATCCATTGTCCGCTTCGAGGGCAAGTCGACCGCTTCGAGCGGAATCGCGACTGGGGTCAACGCTGGCGAGGACAAGGCAGCTCGAGGCGTCCTCAGCAAACTGCCAGTGCTCAAACTGCTCGTTGTCCCCGGGACGGTGCCGCCAATTCGATGGTTGCCAAAATTGAGGCCATCGACCGTTCGACCATTGGAAATGAAGACCCTATGCGCCCCCGATTCCGGGACGAAGATCGGGTCCCCCGCTGGGCCGAAGACGTCAAATTGAGGCGGGAAGGTCTGAACGAATCCATCGGACACGACCTCGCGAATCAAATGGAAACCAGGCTCTAAACCTTCCAGCCAATACCGTCCGAAATCGGCCACGGTCCCATTGGGATCGAGTCCCATCGTCACCGTCTGCGGTTCGCCGTCGTCATGGGCGCCGTTGCGATTCAGATCAGAATAAATAATGACTCCGGGCAAGCCAGGCTCGTTTGAGCCGCGCTGCCCGTCTGCGTTAATATCTTCCCACTTCAGACCGTGAACCGATCCCGGCTGAATTCTCTGATTGCCGAAATCAACACCTTCCGTTGCCTGACCGGAAACGACAATCACAAAATGGAGAACGTCAAAGGGAGGAATTCCGGTCGATGCGTCGGCCGCTGGCCAGGTTTGCACAAACCCATCTGGAATCACTTCGCGGATAATATGGTCGCCCGGGTGAAGTTCTCGCAGCCAGTACCTACCCGTCTCGTCGTCAGCCGTACTGGCAATATCGCCCATGGTTTCCGCCCGAGGTTCGTTGTCATCGAGCACCCGGTTGAAGTTCAAATCCGAATAGATCACGACACCGGCAATGCCGGGCTCATTCGGACCGCGTTGACCGTCCCCGTCGACGTCTTCCCACTTGACTCCGTGTACCGAACCTGGCGGCAACGGGAGGGGCACATTCCCAAAGTCAATGCCCTCGACCCTGCCTCCTGGCTCGACAGTGACGATATGTCCGTCACCGTTGCAGTGCGGTCCCAGGCAAAGAAGGGGTCTCGGGAAAGACTGCTCGAACCCCTCGGGCAGCACCTCGCGGACGAAATAGGTTCCCGGATCGACATTTTCGATCCAATAGTGGCCTAGCTGACTCGCCGAGCCGCTGTTGGGACCCATCGTGACCGCGTGCGGTTCGTCCGGATCGAAAGCGTCATTGACATTGGTATCCAGGTAGATCGTCACGCCCGGCAAACCGGGTTCGTTCGCATCACGTTCGCCGTTGCCGTTGATGTCTTCCCATTTGACACCATGAATCGAGCCCGGGACTGGGTCCACGATCCGCCGATTGCCAAAATCAATACCTACGACGACATCTCCGGGCTCAAGGAGCACGCGGTGGGCGCCTCCCCCACTGCCTGGCGGACGGATGGATACCGGAATGACGCCGTTGATATTGCCAAACAGATCAACAAAGGCGAGATCAAACTGATGGGGCTCACCGTCACCGAAGATAAGGATTTCGAACGTCGATGTATCTCCGCGTCCACCATTGACTTGGATGCCACTGAGATTCAGTACGGGCACATCGGCGTCGAGAGCCGTCACGCCCATTTCGACTGGCACAATGAAGAACGGATGGAGTGTTATCGATACAGTCGTTTCAAAACTTTCACCGGCGTCTAACGTGACATGAATCGACTCTGGATTGACCGTGGAGAATTCGTTGGGAAATCCTTCGCCGAATCCGGTCCCAGGATCAATACCGCCGTCCGGATGCGGAAACGTCTGCCGAAATCCATCGGGGACGACCTCGCGAATCAAATGTTCGCCAACCGGCAAATCTTCCAGCCAATACATTCCGATTTGATCAGGGTTGGTAGTCGTATCACCACCCATGGTCACGGTATGCGGTTCATCCGAATCAAACACACCGTTCCCGTTCAGATCGGAGTAGATCGTCACGCCCGGGAGGCCCGGTTCGTTATTTTCCCGCTCGCCGTTCCCATTGAGATCTTCCCATTTGACACCATGTATCGAGGCCAGTTCTGGGTCCACGATCGGCTGGTTGCCAAAATCAATGCCAACGACGACATCGCCCGGTTCGAGGAGGACACGATGGGCGCCGCCGCTGCCCGATGGTCGGATGGAAACGGGAATGATCCCCGTGAGATTGCCATTCAAGTTAACAAACTGGAGGTTAAAGTGATGAGCCCCTCCATCGCCAAAGATGTGGATCTCAAACGAAGAAGTGTCTCCGCCGCCACCATTCAGTACGACACCGGTGAGATTCGCCACCGGCACGCTGGCGTCAGGAGCGATCACTTCCAATTCGACCGGCACAATGAAGAACGGATGGAGGGTGATCGAAACGATCGTCTCAAACAACTCACCTGCGGCTAAGCTGACATGAATGGCCTCAGGATGGACCGTGGCGAATTCGTCGGGGTCACCTAGTCCGCCTCCCGTACCGGGATCAATACCGCCGTCAGGAAGCGGGAATGTCTGCCGAAATCCGTCGGGCACGACTTCACGAATCAAATGTTCGCCGGCCGGCAAATTTTCCAGCCAATACCTGCCCGCTTCATCAACTGTCGACGTCGGATCATTTTCCATCGTCACAGCGCGCGGTTCGTCAGCATCGAGCACACCGTTGTTGTTGAGGTCGACGTAGACTGTCACGCTTGGCAAGCCAGGTTCGTTTGGATCCCTTTCGGCATTCCCATTGCGATCCAACCACTTGGTGCCGTGGATGGAGCCCGTTGGGGGCTCGATGGGACGATTACCGAAGTCAAGTCCTTCAATTCTGCCGCCATTCTCCAGAAAAACAAAGTGCGCACCAGGAAGTGGCGGCGGAAGGATGTCGGGGGCCGTTGGATCCAACGGTAGTGGAGTAAAGGGATCCGGAAACGTCTGTTCGAACCCGCTCGGGACCACTTCCCGTATCGCATGGAACCCTGGATGCAGTTCTTCGAGCCAATAGTGCCCCGTCTCGTCCTCGATGGTACCGGCAATATCCCCCATGGTCTCGGTGCGTGGCTCGCCGGGATCCAGCGTCCCACTGTGGTCGAGATCGGAATAGATCACGACGCCCCCGAGACCTGGTTCGTCGGCATCCCTTTGCCCGTTGCCGTTACGATCCAGCCACTTGAGGCCATGCACGAAGCCGAGCAGGAATTCTTGATTGCCGAAGTCAAGGCCTTCGACCGCTTGCCCCGGCTCCACGATCACATGATGGGCTCCAGGTGAAGGGAAAGGAAATGGTAGACCGCCTGTCGGATCGTTCGGATCTAAGGGAATCGGCCCCAAGGGGAACGTCTGGATGAATCCATCCGGAACGACTTCCCGAATCGTATGCGGACCGGGATGCAGGCCTGCCAGCCAATACTTGCCGTTATCGTCAATGAGGTCATCGTTGAGATCTTCCATAGAAACGGTCCGCGGCTCACCTGGATCGGGGACACCGTTACCATTCAGGTCGGAATAGATCGTCACGCCGGGCAAGCCAGGTTCGTCGTCCTCGCGTTGGCCATTGCCATTGAGATCTTCCCATTTCGCACCATGGGCGGACCCCGTTTCAGGATCGACAGGACGATTGCCAAAGTTGATTCCCTCAAGCCTGTCGCCAGGTTCAAGATTGATGATGTGGGCTCGACCGGTGCAGAACGTTGCCTCGCAGAGCAAGACTTCGGGAAACGTTTGCTCAAAACCGTCCGGCACGACTTCCCTGACCAGATAGAAACCTGGATCGACGTCTTCGATCCAATAATGCCCCTTCATTTGGTCAGGCGTGCCAGCAATATTGTCTATCGTGACGGCATGGGGCTCGTCGCCGTCAAATTCGCCGTTGAGGTTCACATCCAGATAAATCGTCACGCCGGGCAGGCCAGGTTCATCCGAGTCGCGCTGGCCATTCCCGTTGAGATCGGCCCATTTGACGCCGTGCACCGAAGCCGTTTGAGGAGGCAAAGGTCGATTGCCGAAATCAACGCCGTCAACCGCTTGCCCAGGCTCCAGAAACAGGACGTGGGGCACGGGAGGTGGAGGAAAAATCGCCGGCAAAGCATCGGAGGTGGGAAACGTCTGCAGAAAACCGTCGGGCACAACTTCGAAAATGAAACTTGGCCCGGGTCGCAGGCCTTCCAGCCAATACCTGCCGGCTTCGTCCAAGTTATTTCCAGGAATATCCTCCATCGTGACGGTGCGAGGTTCGCCGGGATCCGGCATGGCGTTGTTGTTCAGATCCGAGAATATGGTCACGCCGGGCAGCCCCGGTTCGTCGGGATCCCGTACACCATTGCCGTTGAGATCGGCCCATTTGACGCCGTGCACCGAAGCCGGCACTGGATCGTCAATTGGCCTGTTGCCAAAGTCTTTTCCTTCGATGGACTGGCCGGGTGCCACGAAAACCAGATGCGCTCCGGGAATCATCGGTAGGTCCAGGCTCGCATCGGTGAAATCGATGGAAAAAAACCCGAACGGGAATGTCTGCCTGAACCCGTGGGGAACAACTTCACGAATTACATGAGGACCAGGGCGTACGTCGAGCCAATACATGCCTGTTTCGTCATGAGGCGTCGCCGTATCGTTATCCATCGTCACCGTATGCGGTTCTTCAGAATCGAACTCGCCGTTGTGATTCAAATCCGAGTAGATGGTCACGCCCGCCAGTCCAGGTTCGGTGGTATCACGTTGACCGTCACCGTTGGCGTCCAACCACTTCGTACCATGGACGGAACCGAGTTCCGGTTCGACGATGCTGCGGTTGCCAAAGTCGATTCCTTCGATGGTCTCCCCCGGATGGACAATTACAAAGTGGGCGCCCATCGGAGGCAACCTAACCTCGATGAGATCAATAGCATCCGTCGTGTGGAACCCCAACGGGAAGGTCTGGGTAGATCCGTCAGGCACTACCTCGCGAATGAGGTGTCGCCCGCGTCGCACGTCGAGCCAGTAATCGCCAGTCTCGTCGTTATCAAGCGTGTTCGGATCGTCTTCCATCGTCACGGTATGTGGCTCGTTGGAATCGAAGTGGCTGTTGTGATTGCGATCGGAATAAATGGTGACACCCGCTAATCCGGGTTCGCCGTCATCGCGTTGGCCGTTTCCGTTAAGATCCTCCCATTTGGTCCCGTGCACACCGCCTGGTCCATGTGGAAGACTATCCATGCCATCGTGCCATCTGAACAGCACGTCATTCAATTGCGCAACGCCAATCGGTTCGGCGGATCGATGCTCGGTCCATTGAGATGACACGGCGTCCGGCGTCTCATTCCAATTAAAGATCACCAAATTCAGATCAGCGACGTCAACTTGAAAGTCGCCGTTGAAATCGCCTTGAGCCATGATGCCGTGGCCATCCAGCAGTCGGCGAGCTTCCAGCGGTTCACACAGCAGGCGCGTACGTCGGGAATTTACCGTGACAGAAGAGGCGGAAATTAACCGGCGACGTTCCCGATTCCGTTTGCGACTGATAGGTCGGATGGCTGACATGGTGTTTGCCTTTCTGAATACAGAATCACTCGATTGTCCTCTTGAAAGTATTTTCTACTAGAGGTCCGACCACGAGTGAAGGCGATTCACACCATGTTTAGGAAATCAATTGTTCGAGTCTCACGCACCAGGCAAGCTGACCAATGCCCTGATGTCGACCGCTGGGTCAAACCAACCGTCAACAAGAAATGCGTGTTGCGAAACGATTCAATCGACTCCCCTGGAAAAACATCGTCGGAAACGCCAACCCAACACCTAGGCAACTCGCACACTAGGGTCAAAACGTCCCCTTGTCAATCTATACGGTCTCAATCTCTGTCGATTTTTTTTGAAACTACAGGAAACCCAAGCGCGGGGAGCAGCTCCGAACCGCGCCAAGAATATTGTGCAGCTAAATTCGCATAAATCGGGCCTTCTGACTCACTTTCCGCAGGTGCGGGGCTAATTTAACGTGAATTTTGGGGTGGGTTTCGGCGACTGGCTGGGCTGGACAACAAGTTGGTCACCGTCCACTCCTTGAAA
>Ga0310121_10002188_pt1 | contig 18965 bp, 11 predicted proteins | sample CB27_Tmax_986_MG_FD_203504 | JGI IMG/M metagenome (GOLD analysis project Ga0310121, IMG submission 203504) | Marine microbial communities from Western Arctic Ocean, Canada - CB27_Tmax_986 | ecosystem: Environmental > Aquatic > Marine > Oceanic | place: Canada: Western Arctic Ocean | collected...
CCAACTCGATTGGACCACACGCCGCTAGAACTTCGCCACTTCTGTCTAATTTGCGATCTTCCAGTTCGAGCAATTGAATCCAGCCGCAGGCCCCACTCAGAGGCACCTCGCCGGGAATTGCTGCCCAACTACGGGCTGCTGAGGATCTGGAGCCGTTGGTAATCAACTCTGGCCAGCATCGCGAGATGATCCAACAAGTGATCGATCTGTTTGGCGTTTCGGTCGATCATGAACTACAAGTGATGCGAGCCAATCAGTCGTTGGCAGCTTTGACCTCGCGATTGATCGAGAAGAGCGATGCGATCCTCGCGGAAACGCGTCCTGACATGGTATTGGTTCAAGGCGACACGACCTCTGTACTTTGCGCAGCGCTGGCGAGTTTCTATCAGCGAATCCCCGTTGGCCATGTTGAGGCCGGTTTGCGAACTGGAAACATGCGCTCGCCATATCCCGAAGAAGCCAACCGTCGGCTCGTGAGCCCGCTCGCTGATTTGCACTTCGCTCCGACGGAAGCGTCTCGGCAAGCGCTCTTGGCTGAAAAAATTCGTGAGGAATCGATCGTCGTGACCGGCAACACAGTTGTCGACGCGTTGCTGATGGAACTCAAACGGCAAGAATTGCCTGCAGTGCAGCTGCAGTTGCGAGACAAACTCTTGCAGCTGGTTGGTAACGATTGGCTTGAGCGCCGGTCGATTTTAGTGACTGGCCACAGACGCGAGAATCTTGGCGACGGGTTTGAGCAGATTTGTGCGGCGCTCGCGGCACTAAGTCTTAGGTTTCCCGAGACCTTGATAGTTTATCCCGTTCACTTGAACCCCAACGTGCTGCAGGTCGTGCATGAACGCTTGGAAGGAACGGAAAATATCCGCCTCATCGAGCCGCAGCCCTATGCAGAATTTGTGATGCTGGCGAAAACTAGCCGGTTGATTCTTACCGATTCTGGGGGTGTCCAAGAAGAAGCTCCCAGTCTCGGCAAACCGGTGCTGGTGATGCGCGATACGACCGAGCGCCCCGAGGGCGTTGAGGCAGGCACCGTCAAACTGGTCGGCGCACAGGCTGAGAGAATTGTTGCTGAGGCGACCCGATTGCTCACTGACGAAGCAGCCTACCAGGCGATGGCTGCGGTCGTGAATCCCTATGGTGATGGCCGGGCAGCAGTGCGGATTGTGGAGGAAATCGACCGGTTTTTGCGGTGATCGTTTCAAAAGGGAGCTTAGCAAATCGGGCGGTTTTTCCTCGTCAGGCCAGAATGTCCCGGCAGAACCCTTTTTTCTGTTAGATTCAGCACGAAAAGAGACCGCATTGCAGTGAATCGAAAGCTTGATAAAAAGACATCGACGGCGATAATGGGTGGTAGGGCTCGTTGGCATCGGGGTGTGCCGAGGTGGCCCTATGCAGCATTCGTCATAGTGTTGGCGACATGATGCTGGCAACATGATGCTGGTAGAGTGTTGAATTATGGAACAGAAACGTTGAGTAGGTGGCGAGATTGTCTTCTGCTGGTTCTTCTATAGTGGAAGTTTCCACTAGGAGAGTCGGTTGCCATCGCGGTAGCTGGCTGACACTTGCTGGCCATCGCCCTCAACTCCGTTGAGTGGCAACCCCAGGATGGATTTTCTCATGGCGAGAACCGAGACTCGTAGCAATATCGCTTTGCGTTGCGTGATTTGCTGCTCTGCGCTGCTGCTCTGTCTCCTTGGTTGGTCGTCGCCATTATTCGGTGACTGGCGCGACGATGTCGGGTTTTCCAAGTTGGTCAGTGTGCTGGGGACTGCTGCGCCCAACGGTGCTGGTGTACCTATCTCCTTGGTGGAAGCCGAAAACGGGAGCTCTCGATATTTCCCGAATACAGCTTCCGAGGAATTTGGTTCCGCCAGTGATCCATTGGGAATTGCGGTTGCCTTTATCGATGGCAGCGGCGGACAGAGTGAAGGAGTTTCAAGTCATGCGAATGGTCAAGCCAACAACTTTTTTGGTAACACGACCAGCGCTGCCCCCGCCGCGAATCAGGTAACCGTCTACGAAGCGAACGAGTATATGGACAACGTGCTTAACCTGAAGGATAGCGACCGTGTATTGCCAGATCCGCAGAATTTTCGCGTACAGAATTTTAGTTGGATTGGGTCCTTTGCTACGGACATTAACAATCCAACAACGACTGAACTCAACACCGACCGTGAAGCATTGCGGCGTTTCGACTTCGCAATCAACGCCGATAACATCACAGCTCTCGTAGGGCTCAATAATATCGAAAGTCCCTTGCCTCACCTGCTGGGCCATAGCTATAACTCGATCGCAGTTGGTCGTTCTGATGGTACACATAGCTCCGGATTAACGCATCTCGCAGACTATGGCATCGGACGCAGCAAACCTGACCTAGTCGTTCCACAAACATCGTCGAGCGCCGCTACTTCGTCCGCCAGTTCTTCAGTCACCTATCTACACAGCTCTGATACAGTGCTCGGTACAGACGCGGCAAAGTCCGAAACGATGAAAGCCTTATTGCTGGCCGGAGCGACCAAAAACGAATTTGCGGAGTGGAGCCAAATCGATTCCGGTGGCCAGTGGCACCCGTTGGACGACACGTATGGGGCTGGTGAGCTGAATCTTTACAACAGTTACCTGGTAACATTGGGCGGCCAAGCTGCGGGCCGCACAACGATGCCGACCCATGCTGCCAGCCATGGTTGGGACTACCAAGTGATCCAGCCTGGTACAGGCAATAAGCTGCTCTACGATTTCGTCATTCCTCACGGCAGTGTGGCAGAAGAATTGTCAATCGTGTTGGCATGGAACGCCTTCATCGAAGCTCCATTTGATTCGAGCGACCCGGTCTTAGCCGACCTTCAACTTGAGTTGGTTGATAACAATGGCATCACAATTGATTTAAATCTTGACGACGGTGCACTCCTCGACGGCTTGAGCAATAGTCTCGTGGATAACGTCGAGCATCTTTATCTCACCGACCTATCATCAGGAACCTATACACTCAAGGTTTCTAGCAATGACTTGGCCAGCGATTTTGGCCTCGCCTGGCGGACCTCGACACTGCTGGAAACTCCGACGGCGGATTTCGATGAGGATGGCGACACGGACGGTGTCGATTTTTTCGCCTGGCAGCGTGGTTTTGGGACCTTGATCAACGCCACCCATGCCGACGGAGATGCTGATGGTGACGGCGACGTCGATACTGACGATTTGGGAATCTACCGTTCCGAGTTAGCTATCGGAGCTCCGTCGTTGAGCAGTTCCCTACTCGCAGTACCTGAGCCGGCAAGTTGGTTTTTGGTCGGTGCGGGGTTATTGCTCACCTTGGCATTGAGAAGCTACCATTCTCGGACAGGTATTAATCTGTAGCTTTTGTCGAAGCTATATTCTGTTATGCGACGATTCTCAAATCTGGTAACTGCGGTCTTGGTCACGGCTAAGAATATGGGACGACTTGGCTTCGCAGCCGTGCTACTGGTCATTGGCCTCGAGCTGCTTGCCCAATCGGTTTGTTATGCGGGCGGGGGGCCAGAGAATGTTTTTCTCTTAGTTAATTCAAACAGTCAAGATTCCTTGACCGTAGCAAATCACTACATTGCCTTGCGAAAGATCCCGCCGACGAACGTCTTATATTTGCCTTTGAGAGGAAGCAAGGTGGACGTTCCAAGTTCCGCATTTCGCAGCCGGATTCTTGCGCCCGCATTAGCCGAAATCGAACGTCGCAATCTCTCGGGGCAGATCGACTACATGATCTATTCTTGCGATTTTCCCTGGCGAATCAATTTCACGCGTGATTTTCCAGAGGAAAATTTCCCACTCCAATTGAAGCCAAGCGCGTCGCTCACTGCAGCAACCTTTTTTGCAAAGTTTGTCCAGGAAAAGCGAAAGGAAATGATAGGACTGACCACGAACTTGTACTTCAATGAGCCGGTTCGCCGCATGACAATTTCTCGAGCCTTTAGCAGTCGCTATCGGTGGGCATCGGGTGGCATGCGAGCACGCCAGGGACTCTCCTATATGATTTCGGCGATGCTAGGGGTCACCGAGGGCCGTGGCAACACGGTTAAAGAAATTGTCGCTAGCTTACGTAGAGCCACAGCGGCTGATGCGACTCACCCAACTGGAACTGTCTATTTCATGAAGCATCAGGGCTTACGGTCAACGCCGAGGCATGATCAATACGATGCGGCGGCGGCAGAATTACAATTTCAGGGAATCAATGCGAAAGTACTAAAGGGCAAGTTTCCTGACAACAAGAAAAACATCATCGGCTTAACTTGCGGTACCGCCTTTGCCGACGTGAAAACGTCGGGCTGCAGTTTTTTACCAGGAGCCTTTTGTGACAACTTAACAAGCGCGGGCGCCAATTTCGTTATTCCCAAGCAAATGATAAATAATAGGACAGGCAAGAGAAGGAGATTTCAAGTCACGGTCTGTGACTTGATTCGGCATGGTGCCACGGCAGCTTGCGGCACCGTGATTGAGCCTAGAAATATACCCGAAAAATTTCCGTCGCCATTCGTTCATGCGCACTATGCCCATGGCTGTTCGCTTGGAGAAGCTTTTTATCAATCGGTGTCAGGCCCCTATCAGCAACTCTTGGTGGGAGATCCGCTTTGCCAGCCCTGGGCGGACATCCCGGTGGTTAAAGTAGATGGAATTTCAGTTGGAAAGATGCTTCGCGGCCAAGTTGAGATGACCCCTACTGTTGGCGAGCACAAAAATCCGATCAGCGAGTTCGAACTCTACGTCGACGGATCGCGTACGCATAGTTGTAAGCTAGGCGGGAAGCTGCTGTTAGACACAACTACGTTACAGGACGGCCACCACGAACTACGAATCGTGGTTCGTGATGACACTCCGATAGAAACGCAAGGGCGTTTGATTGCGGCAGTTACCGTCAAGAACGGCCGGGATGCAATCGGGCTAACGACGAGACAGAAGAAGATCTCTCCCGGGGTGAAGGACGTTGCAATTGAGGTCGCCTGCACGTCCCAAACGCTGGTTGAACTTTTTTGCAATAGCCAAAAGTTAGGAAGCCTTCCTTCAGGCACCGGTTCACTTAAGATTGCAACCGAGAAGCTGGGAGCGGGGTCCGTCGAAGTGTATGCTGTCAGCAGCGGTTTGCGTTCCAAGCCTTTGCGGCTTGAGATTGCACTTTAGCAGCGCTCCCCTGTCGTGACGATGCAAGCGCGAGGTTTCAAGTCCGCAATTGGAGAGGTGGCAGCAAGGAGTGTTGCAGAAATACAACAAGTTACAGTCATTCTGGGGCTATTTGATTGACAAGCGTAACATCTCGGCCAACGATGGCGATAGGCCTAGCGAGTTCACAGGGGGGACCCGTTTGCCCTAAGTTATTACCCGACAATCGGTTAGCGTATCTCTTTTGCTTGTATTGCTGCAGGTCGTTGCCTGTGCGGCGCGACGGTCTAAGAGTTGCTTGGTTTGACTGGAAGCCTCGAATGAGAATGCTCGAGGGTCATCAGAATCGTTAGATCCGAATGTAGCGATTGACCTGTTTGAGCTTGTTAATTGCTTTAGCTCGCCAGGTCGCTGTCCGAGGTCGCTTCCAAGACTACGATCTACCTGAACAGGCTTGCGCCAAGCTATCTTTGTTGTGTAAATAGGTTTAAACTGAATTATCAATCGATTGTTGTCGTCTAAATTCCCGAGTTACATAGCAGACTTTGTGAAATAGAATTCGTCGACAATTTAGGGAGGTACCGGCATGGAGTGGTACCGGCTATAGAGTGGTACCGGTTAGCGAGTGGTACTGGTTAGCGAGTGGTACTGGGGCGGGAGTCATTTGAAATATGCCATTGAATTTAATCATCCTTGGATCGACTGCTGAAGGCGATGGATACTCGCTGATGTATCTGTTTTTTGTTGGTGCTATTGCCGCAGTCGTTAGTTACCCCCTGACTAATTATGTGGGAATGTTAGCCCGACGATGGGGTGTTGTCGATCGGCCGGATGGCCACCATAAGAGTCATAAGCAGGCGGTCGCATTGGGTGGCGGCGTGGCAGTCTTTCTTGCTGCAGCAGTCACCTTTGCAGTGGAGTTCCTCTCTTCCTCAAAACTCCAGCGCGTATTGAATGACGAAAAGCCCTTTTTAGGGGCCCTCTTGATCGCTTGTGTGTGGATCGTCTGCTTGGGGCTCTACGACGACCGCTTTGGAATGAAGGGCCGATATAAACTCCTTGGCCAAGTCATTGCAGCACTTATCGTTATTAATTCGGGGCTACTAATCCACGCTTTTAAGGTAATGGGTTACGAAATTCAGCTTGGAATATTTTGTCTCCCCTTTACCCTGTTTTGGCTACTTGGCGCGGTCAATTCACTGAATTTACTCGATGGCATCGATGGCTTGGCAACAACGATTGGGATCATTCTTTGTGCCACCATAACCTTGATGGCGTTCTTGGTTGGGCATGAGGCCGTGGCTATTGTTGGTGTCATCTTTGTCGGAAGTTTGATCGGATTTTTGCGGTTTAACTTTCCTCCAGCGACCATTTATTTGGGCGATGCAGGGAGTATGTTGATTGGTTTAGTTGTTGGAGCGCTTGCGATTGGTGGTTCGTTTAAGAGTACTGCCACGATTGGCCTAGCGGCTCCCGTTGCTATCTGGGCATTGCCGATGTTCGATTCGTTGGCAGCTATTCTACGCCGCAAATTGACGGGCAGGAGCATCTATGCCGTAGACCGTGGGCATCTTCACCATCGGTTGATGTCAAAATTCGGCAACAACACGGCGGTTATAGCTGTGGTAGCTGTTTGTTGTATTGTGACGTGTGCCGGAGCATTGCTCAGCGACTTCATGAAAAACGACTTCGTCGCCATTGCTTCCATCCTGGTGGTCTTTGGCATTCTCGTGGTCTCGCAAGCGTTTGGCCACGTCGAAGTTCGGATGTTGCTAAGCCGCATCAAATCGATGTTTTTGTCGCGCGGCGGAACCCATGAAACTAGCTTCCAACTTCAAGGAAGCCAAGAATGGGACTTGCTCTGGCAATCGATTGTCGAATTTGCAGAGAGGATGCGATTAGTGAATGTCAAGCTGGACATTAACTGGGCGTCGATTCAAGAGGGATATCATGCTTCCTGGCATCGCGCTAGCAGCACCGAGCGGCGTGAGCGCTGGAATATCGTGATTCCGTTAATGTCCAACCAGCATGTGATCGGGCGACTTACCGTGACTGGATGTCCGAGCCCCGATATTTCGACCTGTGAAGCCATCGACCAATTCATGGATGTCTTGAAGCCGATGGAGACTGAGATCATCGCGCTCGCTCAAGATCTCGGCCCTAAAGTTGCTACCATAGCTAGCGAGGATCACGCGAACAGCGGAGAGCCAGATACCAGCGCCAGTGCGGATTCCTCGCCCCCCTCAATTGTGGCAAGCGGCTAAGGGTTTTCGTCCGCTGAGCCGCTACTTCCTCTGCAGCCGCATTCCAACGAGGCCGAATTGTCCGAGCCAAGCCCGCAGCAGTTTGGCCGTGAAGCTGGCCGCGGCTTTTCTTGGATGTCGATCAGCCTGTTGCTAGGCAAAGTGCTGATCCTCTTGGCCCAAGTCGTCTTGGCCTGGATCCTCACGAACGAAGAGTTTGGCTTGCTGGCGATCGTGGCTGGCGTTGCCGCCTGTATCAAAATCTTTCACGACGGCGGCGTGCCGCAGGTGATCGTGCAGCGTGGCAGCGACGAGTTTGAACGCTTGCAAGGAGCCGCATTTTGGATCTGCCTCGGTGTCAGTCTTTTCGCTGGAGTGGTGCTGGGCTGCCTTGCGCCATTCTTGGCAAAGTTTTACCATGATGACCGACTTGTATCCTTGCTGAGGGTCTTGGCCATCACCTTGCCCTTGGGAGCGCCGGCTGCGATGCTGCGCGCTAAGCTACAAATCGATTTACGTTTTCGCATGATCTCGATCATGGCGATTGGCAAGTTTGCAGTTCGCAGCATCGGTATGATTGCTCTGGCTTGGCTCGGCTACGGCGTCATGAGCTTCGTTATCCCTTTGTTTTTTGTGGCGGTGTTTGAGCTTGCTTTTACGTTTCTCGTGACGCGTGCAACGCCCTGGTTGCATCCGCCGCGTTTCGCGCACTGGCCTTCGATTCTGCGTGACGCCTACTGGGTGGTCGCGGCCGCCGTTTGCAAGGGCTTAGCTCGCAATGGCGACTATTTAGTCTTAGGACGGATGTTACCACAGTCGCTAGTTGGACCTTACTTTTTCGCCTATCTCATGACGACGCAAGTTACTGGATTGATTGCGCTGAATCTTCGGCACGTATTATTCCCTGTGATGACCAAGATGATCGACGACCCAGCGCGGCAGGCTCGCGTGATAGTACGTTCCATTCGCCTCCTGTTCTTGGTCGCCGCCCCAGCCAGTATGCTGATTGTCGTCATCATTCGCCCAGTCGAGTCGTTGATCTGGCACGAAAAGTGGTTGGTGGCTGTGCCACTGATGCAAATCTTTGCCCTGGTCTCGCCGATGTTAATTTTCACCGACATCAGCCTTGCGGCGATCACCGCCCAGGGACGATTTCGACTGAGCGCTCTACTGACGTTAGGTGAAGCACTTTGGCTAATCGGATCCGCCTGGCTTGCCGTTGTGGTCGCTGGGACCAATATCACAGGCGTTGCACTCTGGATTATTGGACTGCAAATTGCCTACACGCTGGTCGTCAATGGACTGGTCCTCGGCACATTTGGGATCTCGGCGCGGCAGTATCTGGGTGCGTTTCTCCCCCAATGGTTGGTTGGTCTGTCAGCGACAGGCCTCACCCTGCTCCTGGGTCGTTTGCTGCCTGAGACGACCGGAGATGTCGTCACGATCGGTGCCCTGGCAATAACCTACTTAGTTCTGTTTTCAGTGCTGGCACGATTGCTGCTATTCGAGGAGCTGCAGCAATTCGCGAAAGTCGCGCCAAGACCAGCGGCAGCGATTTTTCAGAAGATATTGCGGCTGCCACGAACGGACCGGTGAGTAGACCTCTGGGCGGGGTCTGATGCGTCTATTCGTTACGACTGTCGCAAGTGGCCTTTTTTACGGTTTGCGAACGATGCGACTCTCTTGCCCGATCGGATTTAAGCTACTAGACTAGTAGTTCCTCGATCGTCCTCACGGCTTAACTGCTAGGCGACGTTTCTGACAAGCTGATTTTATTAGCGTTGTCGTGGCAAGTCGTTGGCACGTCTCCCTGAGACTTTCACTCGAGACTTTGACTCGAGACTTTGACCCGAAACTTTGACTTACTGGGGCGACCTGCCACTCGGCGTAGCCCCGCGATTCCTGATATGAACCTACGGATTTCCTGGCATGGCATCATCAAAGCGCATTATTAACATTCTTTGCACCCTTGGTCCCAGTTCGTTAAATCGTCATGTGATTGAGCGATTGCAAGATCGTCAAGTCGATTTGTTTCGAATCAACTTGTCGCACACACCTCTCAACAAAGTCGAAGAGACCGTTGGCATCATACAGTCGTTTTCCTCAACGCCGATCTGCCTAGATACGGAAGGCGCCCAAGTCAGAACGGGAGTGATGGACGAGGGTGTCGTGGTTTCTGATCGACAGCACGTTCGTTTGACGGCTGAAACGGTCGTCGGAACCGGAGACTGTCTCTCACTCACGCCGGCGTCCGTGTTCGAAGAGTTACAGCCCAACAATCTTATCGGGCTCGATTTCGATGGCGTTGTTTTGTTGGTACTGAGTGCCGACGCTCAAGGAGCTGAAACGGTTGTGCTCAACGGCGGAAAAGTTGGTTCGAACAAGGCGGTGGTGATTGATCCAGCGCCCAAATTGTCGCCGCTCACTGACGATGACATTGGAGCGGTCGAGATTGGCCGTAAAATGGGCGTCACCCATTTTGCGTTATCCTTCGCCAACACGGCTGAAGACGTTGCCTTGCTTCGCCACCATGCCGGACCTGATGCAACGATCATTTCTAAGATCGAAAGTAAACAAGGGGTGCGCAACCTCGATGCGATATTGAACGAGACCGACGAGATCCTGATCGATCGTGGCGATCTGTCGCGTGAAGTGCCCCTGGAGAACATCCCCTTTCTCCAAAAGGCCATTATTCGCAAAGGCAATATTGCCAACACGCCAGTGAATGTGGCTACCAATCTGCTCGAGTCGATGATCGTCAATCGCAAGCCGACACGTGCTGAATTGAACGATATCACCAATACCTTGCTTGACGGTGCGAATGGGCTCGTATTGGCTGCAGAAACGGCCATCGGCAAACATCCGGTTGGCGCTGTCGACATGGTGCTGAGCATGATCGAACGTTTTCGGCGCTCATTGGATGGCCATCGAATCGAAGACTTGCTGGAGTCAGGTCCACTGTTGTTGCCAACGCTGCATGGTCGAAGCGATGCCCAGCAGCAGGCTTCCGTATCTTACAAGCCTGTCTCTGCCGCGATTTTGCCAAAGTTGCCGGCGATTGAAGTCGAGGTCGAGACCGCGATGGATATCGAGCAGATTGCCCACGGCGTCTACTCACCACTCAATGGTTTTATGACGGAGCCGCAGTTGGAATCGGTGTTGAACGATTATCGCTTACCGACTGGCGATGTTTGGACGATGCCGATTGTTCTGCAAGGTAAAAGCCAGGAATTCGCCGCGTTTCAGCCGGGGCAATCGATTCGTCTTATTGATCGTCGTACGGGTGAATCGACCGCAATCCTGCATTTGGAAGATAAATACGAAGTCGATCGGGAAAGCGTTTCCAAGCGGTGGTTTGGCACAGCTGATCCATCGCACCCAGGCGTGGCCCGTTTTGTTGACCATGGCGTGACTCTGTTGGGTGGGCCGATTGAGTATTTGGGGCCGGCAAGCATCGCCCGCTCACCCTACCAGCTGACACCTGCGCAGACGCGGATGGTGTTCGATATCAAGGGTTGGACTAGAATCGTCGCGTTTCATACCCGCAATGTGCCCCATCGAGGTCACGAGCATGTCATTTCCAACGCTTCTGAACGGGCGAATGCTGACGGCGTATTGATTCACCCGGTTATTGGTCCCAAGAAGGCGGGAGATTTTACTCCCGAGGCGATCATGGGTGCCTACGAGCGCCTCATTTCCGCCCGGTTCCCGAATTCGCTGCTGGCAGCGTTTAGTACTTACTCACGATATTGCGGTCCGCGCGAGGCCGTGTTTACAGCATTGTGTCGCAAGAATTTTGGCTGCACGCATTTTGTCTTAGGACGCGATCATACCGGCGTGGGCGGCTTCTACGCGGCGAACCAAAACAAAGACTTGTTCGATTCACTCGGAGATATTGGCATTACGCCGGTGTTCTTCGATACGGTGTACTACTCCGAAGAGCAAGATGACATGGTCGAGTCCGAAAAACCAGACGAGAACCATTTGCGGGCCATCTCGGGAACGATGATTCGCGATCTACTCAACGAAAGCCAACCTGTGCCGCCCTGGTGTATGAGGAAAGAGGTCTCCGATTGGCTTCTGGAGATGCGCAGGGCTGAGCAGCCATTATTTGTTGAGTAGTTTTTACAGCCACCTCAAGACCGACTTAGACTTGGAATTTCTCTTAGACATGGATCTTCTCCAGCTGTGAGAGACTGCTCTTGGTGTTTTGAAACCTGTACTTGCAAATCGTTTGGCGTTGGGTCTGAAAGTATGGTGTAGAGATGGAAAGAGTGAAGCGCGCCTTGGCGCTCTACATCAGCTACTTCTTGTTTCGCCGAACGCCAACGCTGGTTTACTCAGTCGAACGGTCGGGTTCCGTTGCGCTGCTGCACTCTTTAAAGTCCCATGGAGTGTTTGCGTTTGGCGCTCACTATCTGAGCCCTGAGAAGTTGGCGCAACAGCAGCACCATTCAGGAACTGCGGGTTGGGCGAGCAAGTACATCATCAGTAAGCGAAAGCCTGCCAAGGTAATTTCCCTCGTGCGTACGCCGATCGAGAGCATGCTTTCGACGTTTGCGCGGGAGTACTACGGCGAACAAGCTTCCCAGCCAGAAGCAGCGGCAAGTCAATCGACCAGCGACGAGTTGTCGGAGGAATTTTGCCGAACTTATTTGCAATCGGATCAATACTTACATCCCTTGCGTTGGTTCGAAACGGAGTTTCAGCCGACTTTGGGAATCGACGTTTACCAGCATGCGTTTGATAAACAGCAACGTTTTGCCCGTTTTCACGAGAAGTCTTATGACGTCCTTCTCTTGGGGACCGAATTGGCAGACCAACAAAAGTCGCAACTTGTCGCTGAATTCGTTGGCATTCCGCAGCTGGAGATCAGCAGCGCTTCGCTCGCTGCGCAGACGTCAGCGTCAAGAAAACAGCATCGCCTGCCCCCGGGCAGGCCGGGCGAGCAATCCGACTACGCCCAGCAGTACAAGAGGTTGAAGCAGCATGTCGTGATCCCGGAAAATTATTTGGATGCCATCGTCGATTCGCGATACACGCAACATTTTTTTTCGGAGGAGGGACGAGAGGCGATCCGATTGAAATACGGTGGTGGAGATAGGCGGGTGTAGAGCAGAGCGGTTTAACTGTTGTATCGGATGAGCTGCCTAGTCGTTCGACGCCGCTACATCCCGCAGAATCGATGCCAACCTCGTCACACGAGCTGCCAGCAGCGCCAGGAACTTGTCCAGCCTGGGTCGAAATAGAGTGCCATACTTAGATTGCATCAATTCTCACTAAAACATCCTAAGACTTAGCGTGAGCCAACGTGACAATAGCCCTCTTTTATTTGCTGGGAGCGGTAGCCGCCGTCATGATCCTGAAGCAAAGCCTTTCTCGTAAGGTTGAGCTTTTCAGCGTTCGCAACTTGTATTTGGTCGGTTTCGTTGTCTACCACGTCGTGGGTCCTGTTAAGTCGTTGTCATCTCAGCATTTCTTCGGCTTCAACGTTATGAACCCGGAGTCGACGAGCAGTGTGCTGTTGCTCTACGTATGGGTTTACTTCATCGTCTATCTCTTCAGTTACCACTGGCTAAAGCCGGTTCGCTGGTTAGCCGCCAAAGCGTCCGGAATTCACGCCGAAGCGCCTGATTCGATGCTGATGATGATGGCCGTAGCATTGGTTGCTGTCGGAGTGCCGATGCGGCTCTTTGGCCACCTTCTTCCGATTGTAGGCGCGGCGATGGTGAATGTTGCTCTGGCTCTGGCAGCGCTCGGCTGTGCAGCGGCAGGATGGGTTTGGAGTGAGCGCAAGTTTAATCCGTTCGTAATATCGCTGACATTAGCAATACTTGCCGGTTGCATTGGAATTAGTGTATTTCAGATTTTTGGACGTCGGCCGCTGGTCGGTGTCTTGTTTGGCTTTGCGTGGGGAGCTTACTATCGTTGGGCTCGCTACGTAGCGCCAGCAAAGTTGATTCTCTACATGATTCCGATGATGGCTGCAGCAAGCTTGGTGATTAGTGCTTACACAGCGATCCGCAGCGAAACATCGAGAGATCGTACGTCCAATGTTTCAAGTATCTTTAGCGCAATGGTGCGAGCTGACGTGAAGAAGGGCAGCGAAGGTCTTGCCAGTGGTCAGTCGTGCGGCGCCGCAATGATGTGGGTGCTCGAGCAATATCCTCACAACATTAAGCCCGAGCCACTGTTTAGTTTGCAATATATGGCAATGTACTTCGTGCCGAGACAGATTTGGCCCGGCAAGCCCGAACCACTATCGACGAAAATTGCCAACTTGGCAAAAATTCGCGGCGTCGATCGCGATAAGATTACGTTGCCACCAGGCGTGGTTGGTTATGCGGCAGCTGAAGGGGGGATGTACGCCCTGGTCATCTATGCGCTGTTCTTTGGCCAGTTCACGCGGTTTTTCGATGAACTTGTGCGGCTGAATCCGTTCAATCCATTTTATATACTGCCTAGCGGCTGCGTGATTGGCCAGTTTCTTGGATTAGCTCGCGGTGACATTGCCTCGTTTACTGCTATCATTATTGTTTCGTTCGTGGCAACGATGATATTAATGTTCTTTGCCAAGTTGTTATTTGGCAAACAGGCGTCAGCGGCCAACTATTCGGTGCCTTGGACACCGACGGGATAACAATTTCGTCCATTGAAATCGGTCTGACGGATTAGCTGCTCCTGCTCTGAGTTGATCGTAAGCAAGTTGCAGTGTCGGGCGAATACCCGATCGTTCTTTGTTGTTCACTTGCTTTCTGCGGAGTTTTTGGTGACCACACCTGGCTTTTTTTCGTGTGTCCATTTCGTGCCAGAGCTTCGTCTCGAACTTGGCGGCGTCGTGCAGGCAGTCGTCGACTTGTGCCAGGCAATCGCGGCACGTGGGCATCAGGTCACTCTGTTGACTTGTGATGCGAGTGATGTACCCGCGCATTGGCGAGAAGGCTCCGGTGATTGGCCAACGATCGTCGAGTTGCCGTCTTCACGCCTGACCCAACGGCTGATTAGTCGGCAAGGTCTTCGGCAGTTTCGAGAAATCGCTCATCAATTCGATATCGCGCATCTTCACATTCCCTGGCGACTTACGAACTTGCAGCTTTTGGGCGTGCTGCGCGACGAGAGAATCCCCTATATCGTGACGGTGCATGGCATGCTCGATGACTGGAGCATGCGTCAACGTGGTTTGAAAAAGCGTACTTACCTTAGATTGGCTGGGCACCGTTTGTTTCGATATGCAACCGCGGTGCACTTTACTGCTAAAGGTGAGCGTGACCAGGCCCAAAAATGGATACCGCTTGAAGATCGGGAGGTGATCCAGTGTTACGCACTTGACCTTACCGCCTACCATCCGTTGCCGGGACCTGAATCAGCACTCAAAGCGTTTCCGCAGATCGAGCGGGAGAAGAAGAAAATTCTTTTTCTGAGCCGACTCCATCCGAAAAAAGGAGTCGATTTGCTGCTCGGCGCCGCAGCCAAGCTGCGGGCTCAGCTGGAAGGTTTTCAGTTATTGATTGCTGGTCCTGGGGAGGACAACTATATCGCGGAACTGAAACGGAAAGCATCGGAGTTGGGAGTGAGTGACGTTACGAGCTTTCTCGGCATGGTGAAGGGTACTGAGAAGCGGTCGCTTTATCAATTGTCCGATGTGTTCGTCTTGCCGACGCATCAAGAGAACTTTGGGTTGGTTCTCGCCGAAGCAATGGTCTGTGGCACGCCTGTCGTGACGACCCGAGGGACCGATATATGGCAAGAGTTGCAAGAAGCGGGCGCATTGGTCGCCGACCATACGCCGGAAGCAATTGCGACCGCAATCGCGGCGATTTTGGGGGAAGACGACGGAGGCGTTCAGCGCGGTCTCCGAGGCCAAGCCTACGTTCGGGAGTGGCTTGATCGAGACCATGTCCTCCAAGGCTACGAGAAGATCTATCGCGAGACTATCGAAAAAGGACAGCGGGCAACTTATTGACCGCGTCGCGGTTAGTGAAGGAATAAAGTGCCGTTCGGGTTTGAGATCTTGACGAAAACGGATAGGATTCGTACGATTTTGCGGCCTGTCGAGCGTGCACGCATCCTTGTGAAGCAGTTTTAGGCGGCTTTTTCTCTATGATGGAGGCTGGCCACGAAGCTCGCTTCCACTTTGCAAAGCGGAAACAGAATCGATAGAAGACATGACTCGATCCGATGACGAGCTCCTCGCCAAGCCGATCATTGTCGTCGGCGCCGGGCGCAGTGGCATGAACTTTTTGGGCGAGACGATCGCACAGCATGGTACACTTGCCGTCGCGATCGAGCCGCGCTTAATCTGGAAATATGGCAATGACAAAAAGTCGGATGTGTTGCAGCCGGAAGATGCACGCCCCGAAGTGATCGCTCATATCCGATCTCGGTTCGCGGAAATTGTTCGTCAACAAGGTAAGGATCGTTTGATTGACGTGACGCCAGGCAATTCAGTGCGGCTCGAATTCGTCAATCAAGTTTTCCCCGATTGCCAGTTTGTTCATTTTATCCGCGATGGCGTCGATAATGTACTGTCGATGCGACGGTTCTATGCCGTTTTCGGTCGTACCATCCGACCGGAAAAGGATCCGATCCGCGACAGTTTCATTATGCGACGGACGCGCGAGTTTCGTCTCCGTCAAGTGCCGGGGTTGGCGATGGAAGTGATTCGTCATTTGGCGCCTGACTTTTTGTTACGAATTATCGGACCGCCCGTGAATGGCGTGCGGCTGCCTGGGATGGTGGCCATGCGACGTGAGATGAGCTTGCTCGACGGCTGTTTCATGCAATGGCGGACGTCTGTCGAAATGGCATGCTTGTTTGGCCGTCGACTGCCAGCGGGTCGCTACATAGAGTGCCGCATCGAAGGTTTTTCCCAGGAAGATGTGAAGGAAATTTTCGAATTCTGTCAACTTGAAACCTCACCGGAAGTGTTTGACTTCTTTAAAAAACGGTTCGAGTCAAAGCGGATCGGGCCGGCTATGCAAGATTCTGACCACCAGGAGTTGCGGGAGCTGAGAGAACGAGTTGAGCCGACGATGCAATGGATTGAACGGCGTGGACCTAGCGAACGGCTTAATCTGGATCCAACTGTCGATCCCGCCCGATCGACCGTGGACATCAAAAAGAAAAATGTGTCGGGCGATCGACCTATCGAGAGTTTGACGGATGACATAGCTTGGCTGGAGAGTCGAATAACTGGGGGCGTTTTAGTTCTGAAGTTCTTAGTGAAGCGTTTAGAATCGAAGCAACATGGCAAAGAGGACTATCGTCGCGTGTTGACCAGCGCTGTCGCCGCCGGACATGATCGCCTGGTGTTGGACTTTTCGAATCTCAGCTATACGGATCATAAGTGGGGAATTTTTCAACTGATTTTTACAGCGCGTAATTGTGTCAAAGCGGCCGGCGGACAACTGGCCGTTTGTGGAATGAAGGGGCACCTGCGACGCGTTTACACGTTTGCCAGTCTGGGGAAGTTTGCCCCGGAGTATCCGTCCGCAAGGCAAGCCGTCGAGGCGCTAGCCAGTCAGCGCAATGGTGATTGAATTCATATCCATAGCAACTGCGTTTAGTCAAGCGGTTGTCGCTGTAAGATCAGTCATAATCTGCGAAGAGCCCTAAGGCATGTCTTTATCGGATCGATCCAACTCCACGGACTTTGCTTCTCAGGACGACTCGTCTCGTGTCGATCTGGGAACATATTGTAATCGCGAGTACGACCCAGGAGGGGGGTCGTTGGTACGCACGCTGTGGTATTATGTCAGCTTACTGGTGTTCGAGAGTGGTTGGCTCCCTTTCAATGGCCTGAAAGTCTGGCTGCTGCGCCGGTTTGGCGCGAAGTTGGGGACTGGCATGAGGATCAAACCGCATGTACGCATCAAGTACCCGTGGCGACTGTCGGCGGGCGATCATTGCTGGATCGGTCAGGAAGTATGGATCGACAACTTGGCCGATGTTGAGTTGGGGAGCCATGTCTGCCTCTCCCAGCGTGTGTATCTCTGCACTGGAAGCCACGATCATCGTAGCGCTGGATTCGAGTTGATTACCGGGCCGATCCGCATTGAAAATGGAGCCTGGCTCGGAGCAGGTTGCCTGATCGTCTGTGGGATTACGGTGGCGGCCAACGCGCTTGTCGCTGGCGGTTCGGTCGTGACGAAAGATGTTCCGCCAGCGACAATCGTAGGCGGAAATCCGGCCAAGCCAATTGGCCCCCGGTGAGCGTGCAACCTCCCGTGAACGCTCGCCTCAGTTGGCTTGGCTAATACGCAAGTACCCCGTTGCCGCCAAAAATAGTAGCAATGCCAGGGTCAAAGCGCTCGGTTCTGGAATTCCTATCGCGCCAGTATTTAGATCAGCTTCGCTGGGCGTCACGAGTCGTTGCCAGGCAAAGAAATCAGCTCCATCCGTATCGCCGTCGCCATCAGAGTCTCCGTCGTTTCCCAGGCCGAAGTTGCTTTCCCATACCGCGATATCTGCGTGGTCGACGGCGCGGTCGAAATTGAAATCGCTAGCGGCGAAATCGAACAGTCGGAAATCAGCTACCACCGGGAGGTGGTCGAATCGCACACCGGTTAAGTCGATCGTGATATCGAATGTTTGCAGACCAGTGGCCGCCAAATCAGCGGGACTCATTTCGACCGTGTTGAGTACAAACTTATTGGCGATGTCCAACGCCGAATCGGAGTAAATGATGTGATCAATTCTTGTCAAATCGTAACTTGATCCCTCGTTGCGAAAGGTGTAGTCGGCCGGCCCTGAACCGTTATGCAGCGGATGTGCTTCCGTCAATGAGCTTCCATCCCAATCAGGTGGGGAATCGGGACCATAGGTGCTCTCATTAAGAATATTGCCAGTCACCAACGTATCGAGCGGACCTGGACCTCCGACATTGTTCAAGTCGCCCACGATAGCAATCGGGGTTCCCGGTGACAGATCGATCAGTTCCCCAGGTGTGCGGGCGTCGCGCAGCCATCTGACAACCGCATCGGAACTCTGCTGTCGCTCTAGGTCTCGGGGACTGCTGGCACCGGGAGTACCACAGCATAGGTAGTGATGATTGACAATGTAGAAGTCGTTCTCAAACTGGGCATCCGGTAGGTCGACTAAGGCAATGGCGGGCGGACGGTCTGACAGGGGATCAATCGACGTAGCTAACATCGACAGAGGATACTTGCTCGCAATCACATTGCCGCGCCCCTTATGCGTGTGCCAAGTCCCCGCTGCAATAGGAGCAATTTCATTGAGTAGCTCTGCGACCTCCGCTGCCGAATGATGGATCTCCTGGAGATTGAGAATGTCAGCGTCCAACGCATTCACAACCCGCGCAAATTTCTGTCCTGGTATTGAACTAACAGGAAAAATAGAATCGAGAAAGATGTTGAAGGATGCCACTCGGAGGTCTGTTGCCAGCTGTCGATCGATGAAAGTACCTGTCTGAGCGGCACTTTGACCGATGCAGCAACAACCGAGCAGCAGTGCCAGCAATCGAATACCGAACGAGGAAATACGCAACGATGGAATACCGAGCCATCCCCTATTTCGTCGACCAACTCCCGCCCGATCGGTGCAGGTCCGATCGAACCAGAGAAGGGGGGCTAA
>Ga0310121_10002189_pt1 | contig 18962 bp, 17 predicted proteins | sample CB27_Tmax_986_MG_FD_203504 | JGI IMG/M metagenome (GOLD analysis project Ga0310121, IMG submission 203504) | Marine microbial communities from Western Arctic Ocean, Canada - CB27_Tmax_986 | ecosystem: Environmental > Aquatic > Marine > Oceanic | place: Canada: Western Arctic Ocean | collected...
TCGCTCGATGAGGCAGCAAGTACAGCTATTGCTACCGCCTATGCCGGGGATGTCATTGTGGTTTTAGGAGCCGGGTCCATCGGGAGAGTTGCACCTCGCATAGTTGCTGGTCTGAAGGAGTTGGCGTTCTGATGGCCGTCTATACACCGACCGACGTTCGGTTTCGCCGAGCATATCGAAAGCCTTCGAGACGACGTCGATCTGTGGCGCGCCGGCGCCTTCTTGTTCGTGCTTTTGTCGTTGTTGTAGCAGTAGGACTCAGCGGTTATTGGTCGGTTAGCGTTTTTCAGCAGTCACCCATTTTTAGTGTCTCAACCATCTTAGTTAATGGCAATCGTTGGGTCTCGACAGGTGAAATTTTGACTTTGGTCGATTCACTACGTGGCCAGAATATTTTTCTGACAAATCTCGAAATTCAACGGTCTAATTTGCAGGCTTCGGCTTGGGTTAAAGACGTTAACCTGAGACGAGTACTGCCCTCGACGGTGATAGTTTCAGTGACAGAGCGACAGCCTTTAGGAGTGGCGAGACATGGTGGACGTTTGTATCTAGTTGATGAAATCGGAAAAGTTGTTGACGAATATGGTCCACTGTTCGAAGAATTCGATTCTCCGATAATTGATGGACTCTTGCTGGGTGATGTGTCAGAGCACAATGGTGCTGAAACGGGACGCGTAGAGCTTGCGACACAATTGCTTCGGCAGGTGGCCGAACGGGAGGATTTATCGGCGCGGATCTCTCAAGTTGACGTTCGCAACCCACGTGACGTAGTTGTGCTTTTAAGTGGTGACCCTGCGTTTATTCATCTTGGAAACGAGCGATTTGTTGAGCGCCTTGAAACCTATCTCGATCTGGCGTCAATTCTCCGCGCGCATGTACCAAAGATCGATTACGTCGATCTTCGTTTTGACCGACGTGTTTATGTTCGTCCAGTTGGAGATGACCTGCTGCACGAAGAGGATGTCGATCGGCGTCCTTGAGAAATTATGGCGAACCACTAATGGCTGAAGTAACGCAACGGAGGCAGTGTGGCACGTAGTGAACAGTATTTAGTCGGGCTCGATGTCGGCACTTCAAAAATTTCTGTCATTGTCGGTGAGGCGATGGAAGGCGGGAGTCTTGACATTGTTGGAATCGGAATCGCTGACGCCAAGGGTATTAGGCGGGGAGCTGTTGTTGACCTTGAAGCAGCCGTTGAATCGATAAAAAAGGCGATTCAGGAGGCAGAACTTACAGCCGGAGTTGATATTGATTCTGTTCACCTCGGATTATCGGCTGGCCACGCTAAGGCTTTTAATAGTCGCGGTGTAGTGGCCGTTTCTGGAAGGAATCGAGAGATTACGCGCGATGATGTCGGAAGAGCTATCAATGCAGCAAAGGCAGTGTCTTTACCGAATGGTCGAGAGATTCTCCACGTCTTACCGCAAGATTTCGTAGTCGATGATCAAGATGGGATCGGTGCTCCGATTGGAATGACTGGTGCACGGCTTGAGGTCAACGTGCATATTGTGACCGGAAGTTCGTCGTCGACGCAGAACATCGTTGCTTGCGCAAATAGAGCCGGAGTGACAGTCGTCGATACAGTGCTGGATCAGTTGGCGGCTGCTGAATCTGTTCTGACACCAGACGAAAAAGAATTGGGTGTTCTACTCGTAGACATTGGTGGTGGCACGGCCGATTTTGTTGTTTTTGAGAGGGGTAGTCTTTGGCACACAGGAAGCGTAGCACTTGGGGGAGACCACTTTACTAATGACATTGCCGTCAGTTTGCGTACACCGATACCGGAGGCAGAAAAGGTTAAGCAGCGCAATGGGTGTGCGTTAGCTACGCTCGTCGATGAAGAACAGACAATCGAAGTGGCAAGCGTTGGTGGACGTCAACCACGGATTCTGTCGAGGAGGATACTTGCGGACGTTCTCCAGCCCCGTGCAGAAGAGATCTTTCACCGTTTGTGGGACGAAGTAACTAAGGCGGGTTACCAAGAGTCGCTTAATTCAGGGATGGTGCTTTCAGGTGGAGGGTCGGTATTGGACGGAATGCGGGAAATAGCAGAGCAAATCTTTGACTTGCCTATCCGCCACGGTCGTCCGGACCAAGTAGGCGGACTTACGGACCATGTTAATGATCCAGCTTTTGCTACTGCCGTTGGGCTAGTCATGTACGCCCACCGGAACCAACAAGTTGAAAGGGACAGCGGAGTCAACGGAGCGTTTAGTAAGGTCGCAGTTCGTATTCGTGGTCTTTTTAAGGAATTTTTTTAGTTTGATCAAAGTCGTAGAGTCAACAGGCGCCAATAGGAGGATTGAGGATGACGGAAGTTCGCGGGTCTCCGGTTAAGACGGAAGTTGAAGTGGCGCCAGACTTGAGGATGACTTTAGAGGAAGATCGAACACCAGGAGCACGGATCAAGGTTGTTGGTGTAGGCGGTGGTGGCAGTAATGCTGTTAATCGGATGGTTTCATCTGGGCTGGGAGGAGTGGAATTCATTGTTGTAAATACCGATGCTCAGGCTCTTGCCCACAATAGCGCCCCTGTCCGCTTGCAGATTGGTCATAAGCTGACCAAAGGACTTGGTGCTGGAGCCGATCCGAACATTGGACGTCAAGCTGCCCTTGAGGACACTGACCAGATAATAGCGGCCCTAGATGGAGCCGACATGGTTTTCGTGACAACTGGTCTAGGAGGGGGCACAGGGACCGGTGCGGCTCCTGTCATTGCGAGTTTGGCAAGTGAACTTGGTGCTCTGACTGTGGCCGTGGTCACGAAGCCATTTACGTTCGAAGGAAGACGTCGGGCGAGTCAGGCAAGTAATGGGTTGGAAGAGTTACGCCGAAGCGTCGATACAGTCATTGCAATTCCAAATGAACGCCTTCTTGCAACGATTGACAGTAGCACCAGCATGACTGAGGCATTTTCCGTCGCAGACGACGTATTGCAACAGGCTATCCAAGGCATCTCGGACCTAATTATGGTTCCGGGGTTAATTAATCTTGACTTCGCTGATGTTACTACCATCATGTCTGGCATGGGAATGGCAATAATGGGAACTGGTTATGGCGAAGGCGAGCAACGTGGGCTTGAGGCCGCACGACAAGCGATTTTGAGCCCATTACTTGAAGATGCGTCGGTCGAGGGTGCACGCGGAGTGATAGTTAATGTAACCGGTGGGCCGGACCTTTCGATGCTTGAGGTAAGTGAGGCCACTTCCATTATCCAAACGACGGTCCACGAGGATGCGAACATAATTTTCGGTGCTGTAGTCGATCAAACGATGCAGGGAAAAGTAAAGATCACAGTGATCGCGACTGGGTTTGGAGATGTCAATATGAACGTTCCAGAAGGAAAGACAGCAAGAAATTCAGTCGAAACGCCAGTTGATCTGAAAAGTTATACAAATTGGAGGCAGGAAAAGCCTTTGGATTCTGTTGCGGTAACGTCTGGCTCGAGTATTGAGATTATCCCGAAGCGAGCACTGATTGAGTTGCCGTCTTCTGACCACTCAGATGTTCCTAGGTCGACATCCGTTGAATCTAATTCTGAATTTTCTTCAGAAGAACTGCCAGCGTTTCTCCGCCGCCAAAATGAATCGTAGACTATCGTATTTCGGCGCCATCGAAATCGGCTTTGGATTGGTTTGACCATTTAGGGAAGTTTTGAAGATCGTGATGTGTCGGTCTGGTTTTCAACTCGACTGAATTCGTTTTGATTCGCAGTTTTCTGGTTGAAAACGTTCTTTCTCTACGTTCTTTACGGCGCTACTGTCGATTGTTTACTAGTAGAGAATTTCTGCTTTCGGTGGGTGTCTTTGTTATACGTTTAGAGTAGCTACAGGGAATCGGCCCAACTCATTTGAGTAATGCGACTTGTGCCATTGCCAATTCACGTGTGTGAGTGATCGTTACGAGTGCCCGTGTGGCTCCTAGTTCCTCGAACCGACGTTGCGCGCCACCGTGAAGTTTTAATTGAGGAGGGCCGTCGTTGTGTCGAACTATTTCTACTTGGCGCCAGCTTATTCCATGCATGTGACCGGTTCCAAGAGCTTTCATCGCTGCCTCTTTGGCGGAGAAACGTCCGGCTAAATGCTGAGCTGGGAAGCGCCGCTGATGGCTGAAACTAAGCTCGTGTTCGGTGAATACACGCTTCAAAAAACGATTTCCGTAACAACGAACCAATCTGTCAACACGACTGACTTCCTCTAGATCAATCCCAATCCCGAGAAGGCTATGATCTCGAGTGCCGTCTGCTAGTGAAACGGTGCCGTGCTGACCTAGGCTAAGCTGAGCGACCGGTTCGGAGTTGTTGGACGGAGCCGTAGTCACTATGGCGCATTCGTCCATTGCCGCGTTGGCTAACGCGTCGGCTTTTTCGTTTTCTGCTCTCGGTATGTGTTCATATTTCACATTGTGGAGGTTCAAGGCAATTGTTTTGGCACGTGCTGACAGTGTTTTCAATTTCGGATGGCGCACTTGATAACGTCCTGTCATCTGACGAGTCAAAAGCTGAGAATCGGATCTGATAACGACGTCAAGGTGACTGTTATCCTTGAGATAATCAAGAGCAGCTATCAATCCTCGGTATTCAGCAACATTATTCGTAGCGTGTCCAATGGATTCGAAAAACTCGTCCAACAATTCCCCATCAGCTGTTTCGATTCGGACACCGTATCCGGCTGGACCAGGATTTCCTCTAGAGCCTCCGTCAATGTAAGCAACCACTTGTTCGCTCATATAGCTGTAGTTTTATCTAGAAGTCTCTACTTCAACGTATCTATAAACTAAAAAGCTGCGGCGTCTTTCATTTGATAGAAGAGAATACGCTGACAACTTTCGCATTGGATTAGTGTTTCGTTCAGTCTGATAGCGTTGAAGAGCTGAGGTCGAAGTCGCACTTGGCATGAAGTGCAGCGCCCATCTTTCGCTTCAGCGACAGCAAGACCTTTTCGATTTTTAGCAACGGTTTCAAACATTGTAATTACGTCTACCGGAAGGTCTTTCGCGAGACTCTCGCGCTTAGTCGCGTGTGTTTCGATTTGTTTTCCGAGTTTCTGTGTTTGTTGCTCTAGTTCTAGTTTCGCCGAAGTAACTGATTTTCTTTCGGTATCGACCGCTTGTTCCGCGCTCCTGATTATCTCTGTCAGGTCGTCACTTTCAAGTAGGTATTGAAGAATCTGGTCCTCCAGCTTCGCCACTGCAACTTCCGCGACCGATATTTCTGCCTGCATCGCGTGGTATTCCTTGTTGGTCTTGACTTGCATGAGCTGGTCTTTAAATTTATCCAACCGTCCCTGAATTTGAGCCAGCTCTTTCTCGACTACTCGGTGCTTTTCACGTTGCCCAGCAAGATTAGCTTTAGCGGTAAAAAAGTCACCCTGACGCTCGTCAAGTCGAAAATCGAGAATTTCGTTCTGCTTGGGTATGGCTTTGAGAGAGTCTTTTGCCTCGGCAACGGCTGTGTCCAATTGCTGCAAATCTATTAGTCGCTCAAGGTCTAGAATCATCGTAAAAAATAAAGCCCTCCATGAGAGGGGCTTGGCTAAATTCAGGCGTATTGTTGTAGATACGACATAAAAATGGTGGGCCCACCAGGATTCGAACCTGGGACAGACCGGTTATGAGCCGGCGGCTCTGACCGCTGAGCTATGGGCCCTGGTTCAAGCACTATCTCTATCTGCCTTCTTCCAGAAACGCCCGTAACCTCCTGCTTCGTGACGGGTGGCGAAGTTTCCGTAACGCCTTGGCTTCGATCTGGCGAATTCGTTCCCGAGTTACTGCAAAGTTCTGGCCAACTTCTTCCAGTGTGTGCTCGCTTCCATCTCCGACCCCAAACCGCATTTGTATGACTCTTTCTTCGCGTGGCGTCAGAGTTTTAAGTACGGAGGCAGCTTGTTCTTTCAGATTGAGACTAATCATTGCTTCAGCGGGAGACACTACCTGTTGGTCTTCGATGAAATCACCGAGATGACTGTCTTCTTCTTCGCCAACGGGAGTTTCTAGAGAGATCGGTTCCTGTGAAATTTTGAGAACTTTCCGTACCTTATTTTCTGGGATTTCCATACGTGCAGCGATTTCCTCAGACGTGGGTTCACGTCCTAGTTCTTGGACCAGCGAACGAGATGTCCTGATTAGTTTGTTGATGGTTTCAATCATGTGAACAGGTATTCGAATTGTTCTAGCTTGATCAGCAATTGCTCGAGTGATGGCTTGACGGATCCACCAAGTGGCGTACGTCGAAAATTTGTACCCTCGTCGGTACTCAAATTTGTCGACAGCTTTCATCAAACCGATGTTGCCTTCTTGGATAAGGTCTAGAAACTGTAGACCTCGATTGGTGTATTTTTTTGCGATAGATACTACAAGGCGAAGATTCGCCTCGATTAAATCTCTTTTCGCTTCAGCCGCTTGAATTTCACCACGTTGAATTACATTGAGAACTCCGGTAAGAGCCACGGTTGTTTGTTCCGTTTCTAAGGTTTTGTCTTGTTGGGTTGACCGAAGTTCGAGAAGAATTTTGCTCAATCGCCGTGTTTCTTTGCCGTGGACACGTTTTGTTCTGCTCTTAAGTTGGCGGTTAATTAGGTCGATTTCCCCTTGTTTTTCTCGCAGTTTCTGGACGTCAAGTTTGATTGAGCCAATCAGGTCGCGTTTGAGTGGTTCTGTGAAATCGATACGTCTGATCAATTTAGAGAGTTCGACTTTCGAGCGAAGAGCACGCCAAAGATAACGTCGATAGCGGTATTTGTCTCTTTTCGGGATAGCGATGAGCCTTGCAGTTTTTCTTTTGGAGTCGAGATGTGCTTTCTTTACAGCTTCAACTTTCCGAAGTAGCTCGCGGGAACGTTTTTTAATTCGAGCGTCTGTAAGATCATCGTCCTGCAATATAACGATTTCTCGTATTGTGCGATCTCCGTTCCGTAACTGTTCGCCAAGTTGGATGACAATCTTTACGATGGTTGACGTTCGTGAAATGGCCTTGATAATTGAAATTTTTCCACGCTCAATCCGTTTCGCAATTTCAACTTCACCTTCGCGAGTGAGGAGAGGTACCATTCCCATTTCTCGAAGGTACATACGTACGGGGTCGTTGGTCTTGTCAACAACGGTTGGCCTCAGGTCAAGCTCGGATTCCTCGGAGCTTTCTCTGGATCGCCCAATGCGTTTTCGTTCTTTGTATTTTTCTTCGGTTTCAACTATTTCAATACCAGCCGTGTTGAAAGCACTGAATAGTTCATCTAGATCGTCACTTGAAGTTATTTCCGCTGGCAAGAGTTCTTGAATTTCCTCGAACAGGAGAAAACCCTTCTCCTTCCCAACGTGTATTAGTTGGCGAACTTCCTCGAAGCGTTCTTCGACTGGTGGGGTTTTACTTCCTTTGGCGTTGGTAAGTTCAGATGCTTGCGCCACAATTCAGATTGTATATGCCGGACAGTAATTATGCTCGTTTTCTTGTTTCATTTTTCTGCGCTTTGCTGTGGTGTTTAAGCAACTCTAGTCCAACAAATTTTCAATGCGTTGAAGAAGAGTAATTTTTTTCTGCCAAAGCGTGTCTATCTCAGCAAGTGCAGAAGGAGTTCCATCCTTCTGACGACGGTTGATTTCGTCCTGAAGTTCTGCCCGCTCGCGTTCGTAGCGTAGGCGCTTAAGCTCAATTGCACAATCACTTGCAGATGCCGGGGCGGTAGTTTCATTCCCTATTGACGAAACAAGGGATGCTTCATCTGCAGTTAGACGTTCGACCAATGTGGTAGCAATTATGTTGGTTGGCAAGTCTGAAAGAATTTTTGCTAACTGCAAGATCGGAGCTGTTGGGAGGTTCTGAAAATCGGCGTTTTCCATTTGTTTGAGTACAGCTTGGGCCGCAGAAGTTTTTCGAAGCGTAGCCCAGATTAGACCTCTTTCAGCGGTACTAATCACGGAAGTTGCACCGCGAAGTTTTGTGGTGACATTAGTTCGACGTTCGACGGCTGCCTTCCGTAGCTCCACTCTAACAACATCTTCCATGATATGAGCCTTATGAGCGAGCCGGTCGGCGAACTGGTCGCGTGCGGCAGCATCAGGAATACGGGCTGCGAGTTTCAACATTTCTGTGAGAAAAGATCTTCTCGGTTGATCACGAGAAAAATCTCGATCTCGCGCAGCATGTTCGAGTGCATATTCGAGAAATGGCTGCGAGTGCTTCAGTTTGTCAGAAAAATATACAGCGCTTCTCTTGCGAATGCAGGTGTCAGGGTCTTCGCCGGGTGGGAGCAATGCCACATTGACTTGGAGTCCCTCAGATATCAATAGTTCGCCGGATCGCTCTGATGCATTTTGCCCAGCGAAGTCCGGATCGAAGCTGAGTATTACTTTCGTCGTACATCGATGAAGCAAGCGAGCCTGAGACTCCGTCAGAGCTGTCCCACAGATGGCTACAATCGGCTGGACACCGGATTGGTAGGCTTGCGCGAAATCGAAATAGCCCTCAACCATCACAGCGTAACCAAGGCGTCGAATAGCTTTCTTTGTTAGGTGGAGTCCGTAGAGGGTTCTTCCTTTCGAGAACAAGAGAGTTTCCGGTGAATTGACATATTTAGGTTGTTGTTCTGAGGCTAGAGCACGTCCCCCAAATGCGACAACCGATCCTGTATCTCGATATATCGGGATCATTAGACGGTTCCTGAAACGGTCTACAACTTTTCCGCCTTCCCTCTGGACGACTAGGCCGCTCCTTAACAGGATGTCTAGTGGATAGCCTGCATTAAGAAGGTGTTGTTTCAGGCTTTCTCGATGTGGCGGAGCAAAACCCAAACGAAGCGTCTCAGTCGTTTGCTTCGTCAGAGTGCGTTTTTCAAGATATTGTCGCGCCTGAGCACCAAGAGAACCTGTAAGTTGTTCCTGGAAAAACGATTCCGCCCATTCATGTAGTTTCAACAACGTTTCACGCTCTAATTCCATTACCTCGTCGTGCTCGCGATCATCTGAGGGTGGAACTTCGAGCCCAAACCTTTGGGCTAGCGATTGAACTGCTTCAGGGAAACTTAAGTTGTCGGTCAATTCGACAAACTTGATCACATCCCCTCCGGCTGCACAACCGAAGCAATGAAAAAATCCTTTTTCCGGATTGACGTGAAACGAAGGAGTCCGTTCTGAATGGAAGGGACACAACCCCTTGTAGTTGTTGCCTGCCTTCTTGAGTGGGACAGTGTCTTGAACCACTTTCACGATATCGGCCTGCGTTTTCAGGTCGTCGATGAAATTATGTGGAAAGCGTGCCACTGTTAACTGCCTTGTCTATGCTTTTGTTGCTGATGTGATTCCGAGTTCTCCGGTGATTGGTAATTAAGGACAAGGTGTCACATCATTGCGGTCGAATGGAAGAGGATTTAAGTTCGATAATTGTTACACCGCTTCCTCCATGGGTAGGAGTCGCTTTTTCGATTGTTACAACCATTGGGTGGTCTTTGAGGAAGTCCGCAATGGCTCGTCGAAGCTGACCGGTACCCTGTCCGTGGATTATACGTAGCTGGTGCTCGTCGCCGATGAGAGCTAAGTCTACGAACTTGTCGACTTTGGCGATCGCTTCGTCGACGCGACAGCCAATAACGTTAAGTTCGGTTAGCTGGTCTGGGGTGCTTTGGGTGCCGACGTAAACTCCACCTTTGCCAGTTTCGCTCTGTTGTGCCAGCACATTAATGTCAGAAACTCTAATGCGGAGACGTTTACCACCCACTTGAATCTCTACTTCTTGACCGTGTGTTGCTACCACTTCGCCTTCTATCTGAAGGCTTTTTACTGAGACACGGTTACCGATAGATGGAGATTCTGAATTTACTGTCGGCTTAGTCGACGATTTCGTTTTGTGGTGAGTGGTTGTGTATTTGGTTGAAATTTTGTCGAGGGCATCTGTCGCTGACCGGCGAAAATTTCCGGTTTGACCGGTTGAAAGATGGGGACGGGTTTCAGTTTCTTGGTTGGTTTGTTTTTTCCAGTCCGATATTTGGTCGCGCAGTTCCTTCAACACGGAATCAATCTCTTTTCGCGCTAGGTTCAATTGGCCATTAACTCCCCGTTTAATCTCTGTTTGGATCGCTTTTTCGCGAGCCTCGACATCCTGTTGTTTTACTTGGAGTCGTTTTCGCTCTCTCGAGATTTGCTCACGCTGATCAATTATTTCGGACTGGGAAATTTCGAATTCGTTCTGGTGTTTCTCTAATTGGTTCAGATGATTGGCTAGTTGAGCTTCACGAGAACTTTGACGTTCCCTAGCGTTTTCAATTACAGCCGCTGGTATGCCTAGTTTGGCTGCAATCTCTAACGCGAGACTTCGGCCGGGTATTCCGTAGGACAATCGGAAAGTAGGTGTGTAGGTGTCGGGGTTGAATCCAAATCCCGCGCACGACACTCCTTCGGTGGTTGATGCGTACGACTTGAGATGGTCATCGTGTGTTGTTGCGAGAACGGTCGCGCCACGTTTTCTGAACCAGTCAATTATGGCTGAGGCTAATGCCCCTCCCTCAGATGGATCGGTTCCGGATCCAACTTCGTCGAGTAGCAATAGCGAAGGTAGAGTTAGATTTCGATCCATTTCTATAATTCGAGTGATATGGCCTGAGAAAGTAGAGAGGCTGTTGGAAATGGACTGCTCATCACCAATATCAGCGAAGACCGATTTAAAGAGGCCTACGACGGCTTTCGGATCGGAAGGTATGTGAAGGCCACATTGTGCCATTAGGACCAGTAACCCCGCTGTTTTTAGAGCGACTGTTTTACCACCGGTGTTTGGGCCGGTCACAATTAAAACATTCGTAGGAGGTGTTATTTCTATGTCTACCGGAACAGGGTGTAACTCAGGGCTTTCTGTGGGAGTTTCCCGTGGCTGTTTAGTCGCTCTATTCCTTACTGCCGGAATAAGTAACGGATGACGAGCTGCTGGCAGTTTTAGAGTTGGCTCCGTTGTTAATGCTGGTTCTATTCCATCGATCAACTGAGAGAAAACAGCACGGGCTTGGAAAGAGTCAAGGTCCGTAGCAGCGGAAACAATGTGACGAAGATCGAGAGCACGTTTGCGCAAAGAGTCTGATAGTGACAGCAGGATCCGTTGAATCTCTTGTGTTTCATCTTGCTCGAGTGTGACAATTTCATTGTTGATTTCGACTGTACTCAAGGGTTCGAGAAAAAGACTTGCGCCGCTTCCAGAGTTGCCATGAACAATTCCTGGAATTGCACCGCGATGCTCCGAACGGATAAGAAGGACAAACCGGCCGTTCCGTTCGCTAACAATTTGTTCCTGAAGGTACTTAGACGTTTCTCGTCCTCTGAGGTAAGACTCGAGAGTGCTTCTTAAGCGACTACGAAGTTTCTGCATACGTCCCCGAATAGCTAGAAGTTCAGAGGACGCGTTGTCCGACACATTTCCTTGGTTATCAATGGCGTTATTGATTAGTGAGACCTCATTCTTAAACGTTCGGCATTCGTTTATGGTGGCTTGTAAGGCAGGGAAGGGGCCTTTGCTTGCATGTTTGATGGCAGCTTGTACGTGATCCGTTGAAGCGAGAAATCTCGCAAGGTTTTTCAATTGAACTACGTCGAGAGGCCTTCCTGAAATAGCAAGAGCGTCAAAAGATTTTTCGATATCGTCAGCCGCTTCAAGAGGTAGAGGTGCATTTGCGCTAAGGTAAGCTAAAAGTTCTGTGGTTTTCGATAGAGTAGCCCTAGCTCTTCGTGCATCTGTATAAGGATGTGTACGGTTTAACTCGGCTTTTCCAAAAGGGGTTAGCGCTAGGCCGCTTATCACTTTGATGATGCGATCGAACTCGAGGACTAATAGTGTCCCTTCATGCATGGTTACATACTAACGAAGCTTTAGCGCCTATGGCACTGTTGATCACTCAAAAGTGAACTTGCGGGTTTCACATAGGGGCCGCTCGCTCTCGGCTAGTCGAGATGATTGATCGTACTTGCCATTGCAGCCGCCCCGAAACCATTATCGATGTTAACTACGGCAATTCCAGACGCACAGCTGTTGAGCATGCCGAGCATCGCAGTTAAACCGCCGAAACTGCTACCGTACCCGACACTAGTTGGAACGGCTATGATGGGAATCTTTACGAGACCGCCGATCACACTGGGTAGAGCTCCTTCCATTCCCGCAACTGCAATAATTACTCGAGCAGCGTTCAAACGCTCTTCCTCGGCTAGCACTCGATGAATTCCTGAAACACCAACGTCGTAGAGTGTGTCGACTCGGTTACCCATAGTCTCGGCCGAGACGCGAGCTTCTTCTGCCACTGGAAGATCGGACGTGCCGGCTGCCATGACGAGAATGACCCCGTGACCAGTTGGCTCCATCGGTTTGTTTTGCGTGATAGAGCGAGCCAATTTATGAAAACATACATTTTGCACCACGTTCCTTACAGCGATGTACGCTTCCTCATCAGTTCGGGTAACGAGGAGGCTTTGGCCTTCAGCGACGATACTCTTTGCGATCTCGGCTATTTGTTCTGGCGTCTTTCCCAATCCGAAAATGACTTCTGGAAAGCCTTGGCGAACTGCACGATGATGGTCAACTCTTGCGAAACCCAAGTCTTTAAATGGGGCACGGCGCACCAAACTAATCAGCTGTTTTTCAGCTTCGAGTTCACTAATCTCGCCAAGTCTGACAGCGGACAATATTTCTCGGATTTTGTAGTCGTCCATTATTTTCGGTTAGGAAATCGGCATGACACCGACTTGCGTGTCTGCGAGATCGGATGTACCGTCGCGGCGAGATGTTGCCATTGGTCGAGGCTTCGATTGGTGTTTCGTGTTTCTTTCTACTGGCTTGCCTCAGCGTTTACGGAGTGCATCGAGTCTGTCTTATGTATCTTTACATAAAAGGCAGTTTACAGAGACCGAACCAGGAGGCCCTTCTTTTTTCGACCAACGGATGTTTTCAAGGAGACTACACTCCGAGCGTTACTGTACAGCTTCCCGTCTACAACGAGATGCATGTTGTTGACCGGTTGATCGATGCCGTTGGCCGTCTTCGTTATTCGCGCTCGCGTCTCGAAGTTCAAATACTCGACGATTCTACCGATTGTACGAGTCGAATTGCACTTTTAGCCGTGCGACGTTGGCGCAACCTAGGCGTTGATATTTCATACTTCCATCGTTCGACTCGTGTAGGTTTTAAGGCGGGTGCTTTGGCGTATGGGTTAAGTAGAGCGAAAGCAGAACTCATCGCGATTTTCGACGCAGATTTTATGCCGTCACCGGATTTCTTGAATCGATCTGTCGCTCTGTTCGTCGACGATAAAATTGGAATGGTCCAGGCGCGGTGGGGACACATCAATAGGGAGAGTTCCTTGTTGACTCGGTCCGGGCACTATAATTTTGGACGCGCATTTCATGCTGGAACATTGAGCTAGAAATATGAGTGGTTGTTTTTTTAATTTCAATGGCACGGCTGGAGTTTGGAGGCGTTCCGCCATCCTATCTGCTGGCGGTTGGCATGATGCCACTCTAACTGAAGATCTCGACTTGAGCTATCGCTCCCAGCTGATGGGCTGGCAGTTCGTTTTTATGCCTGATGTTGTAGCACCAGCCGAACTTCCGATTGACATGAACGTGTTCAAATCCCAACAACGTAGATGGACCCAGGGTTCTGTCCAGACATGTTTCAAGATTCTTCCGCGCGTGTTCCTCGCCGACTTGCCATTCAAAGTAAAGGTCGAAGCATTTTTTCGTCTTACCGGCAGCTTTAATTTCTTACTTGTTTTCGTGTGGTCACTACTACTTATTCCAGCGATCACGGTTCGAGTCGGGATGGGTGGGTGGCTTCTCTGGTTTGACACGCCACTTTTCCTGATAGCGTGTTTCTCCATGGTCCATTGTTATGCGTTGAGCCAGCGCGCGATAGGAGGACAGTGGGTCGCACGGTTCGAAACATTCCGGCTCTCATCGTTGTAGGCATTGGTCTGTCTATGAATAACTCTTTCGCGATTCTAGAGGCACTCGTCCGACGAAAAATCGAATTTTCACGCACGCCGAAATATGGTGCAGTAGCGGCCACGAATCCGAGGGTGCGCTCGCCGTATAGGCGTAAACGATTCACGCAGCCGCTAATTGAATTGATTCTCGGATTTTGTTTTGCTTGTGGAGCCGCTTATGCATTTTCTCTTCACGTCTTTTCAGTGGTTCCAATCATGCTGCTGTTTAATTGGGGATTCTTTTATCTTGGTTGGCTCTCGCTGATTCAGCAGCAAACCTTGTTTTATGGCACGTTGCTACCTCAAAGGAAACCGAACCGGTTCGGTATGTGAATAATGACTAATGCCACCAAACACTTGTTGACCCTTCTGTGGTCAGAAAAAAGGTGTTGGCACGTTCTAGTCTTGCAGGTAGATGTTTCATTGCGTTAGGTGAAATGGATAATCTATGAATAATCACGTTTCCAGTCAGAGTGCCGAAAAGAAAAGTGGATCTGGCCTAGAGGGCGTTGTCGCTACGTCCTCATCTATCTGTCATATCGATGGCAAACAGGGTGTGCTCGCATACTGTGGCTATGACATTCATGTCTTGGCTCAAGACGCCACATTTGAAGAAGTAGCATTCTTGCTTTGGCACAAACGTCTACCTACGCGTGCAGAATTGGGTGATGTTTGCTCTCAACTAGTTGCAGCGCGTAGCCTTCCGGAATCTTTCCTCAGACACATTCGAAACCTGCCTTCTGCGCAAAGCATGCATGGCCTACGAACCCTAGTTTCGATGTTGGCCCACTACGATCCAGAAGTAGACGATTATTCGAAGGAAGCGTCTTATCGAAAGGCGGTTCGTTTGACGGCTCAGGTAGCGACAATTGTGGCCGCTTGTGGTCGAATGTCAGCTGGCGGTGGTCTGATTGAAGCGGACCCAGCCCTTTCACATTCCGCAAATTTTCTCCTGATGTTAACGGGAGAAAGACCGTCACCGCTGGCTGCTCGAGCGTTTGATGTAGCGTTGATTCTCCATGCCGATCATGAGTTGAACGCGTCAACCTTCGCGGCACGAGTTACAGCGGCTACATTGAGCGATATTCATTCCGCCGTAGTTTCGGGTATTGGCGCCCTTAAGGGACGGCTTCACGGAGGAGCAAATGCTGAAGTGATGAAGCTATTGCTTTCACTTGGCCAGGACATTGAGGACGAACGAGTTGACACTGTAATTCGTGAAATGTTACGGCGCAACGAAAAGGTGCCAGGTTTTGGACATCGCGTCTATCGTACCGAGGATCCCCGTGCGGCACATCTCAGGCAGATGTCTAAAGAAATTGGCGAGCGGATTAATCAAAAACGGTGGTTTGAGATATCACAGAGGATTGAGACGGTAATGAAAGAAGAGAGGAAGATTGACGCGAATGTTGATTTCTACTCAGCGTCAACTTATTACCAATTGGGAATTCCAACAGAATTATTTACGCCAGTTTTTGCCATGAGTAGAATCGCAGGCTGGACTGCCCACATCCTTGAACAGTACGAGAACAATCGACTTATTCGTCCCCGAGCAGAGTACATAGGGCCAGAATATCCGCAAACGTATATCCCTCTGGAGAGACGCTGATTTCGGCTAAGTCTGGGGATAGTTTGATAGAAAAAAGAAAAGAACACCATGATGAACATCAATGAACAGCGGACGCCGAATTGGTGTTTCTCGTATAATCAATACGTTGGATTGTTCCACCAGAGGAGTACTCTATGCGCCAATTAATTCTGGTTGCTCATCTTGGAATGTTTGTGCTCGGTCTCTTTGTTGCTGGCACTAGCGCCCAGGAATCAGTAGTTGACGTTTATAAATCGCCGACCTGAGGCTGTTGCATGGGGTGGGTGGTTCACCTGCAAGAGCATGGATTGAAAGTAAAGACTACGGATGTTCCTAATGTCGGCGTTCTCAAGAGGCGTTCTGGAGTGCCTCCTCAATTGAGTTCATGCCACACAGCGATTATTGACGGTTACGTCGTTGAAGGCCACGTTCCTGCGATGGACGTTATGCGTCTGCTGAAGGAAAGACCATCAATTGTCGGATTGGCAGTGCCGGGAATGCCTCAGGGGTCTCCAGGGATGGAAGGTCCGAATCCCGTGGAGTATCACGTCTATGCATTCGATGAGGATGGAAATTTCGAAGTATTCGCTACCCACGGTCCTTAGTTTTTGGTGTCGCGGTCTTTCGCCAAGGCTTAATGGCGTCGGGTAAGAGAAAACTAGGGATCCTACTGCTGCGCATCGAAGTTGGTGTTCATCACCGGCATCGACGGTTGTTAATCGGTGATTGTGCGCGTCGTCGCTCCGGGCGTTTGGTTGCGGAGTTCCACTGGTTGTAACTTGTAGACATTTTTCAGAACAATCTTCGATGGACCTTCATCGCATCCGAAATTTTTCGATAATTGCACACATCGATCACGGAAAATCGACACTAGCGGATCGATTTCTTGAGCACACTGGAGCGTTGCGGCCGCGCGAGATGGAGGCGCAGTTTCTCGATAGTATGGACCTTGAACGTGAGCGAGGCATCACTATCAAGGCGCGAGCTGTCCGTTTGAAATACAAGGCCAACGATGGGCAGTCTTACATACTTAATCTCATTGACACTCCTGGACATGTCGATTTTTCGTACGAGGTTGCTCGCTCTCTCGCAGCATGTGAGGGTGCGCTTCTACTTGTGGATGCTTCCCAAGGAGTAGAGGCTCAGACTGTAGCAAATGCCTATCTGGCGGTGGATAACGACCTAGAGATTATTCCGGTCATCAATAAGATCGATCTGCCGGGTGCTAGGCCTGACGACGTGGCGCTCCAAATAGAGGATTTAGTCGGTCTAGATCCAGCTAATGCTTTGCTTGCAAGCGCGAAGGTGGGAACTGGAACCGCAGAAATTCTTGATGCAATTGTGACGCGACTGCCGCCACCGGTTGGAGATCCGGGCGCGCCATTGAAGGCGTTGATCTTTGACTCTTGGTACGATGCTTACCGGGGAGTCATTATGTTGATTCGCGTTCTTGATGGAGTCGTGAGACCAAGAACAAAGATCCGATTAATGGCAACTAAGCACGACTATGAAGTCGAGCAGGTTGGAATTTTTTCACCAAAGCCTGAGGAAGTGCAAGAGCTTTCGAGTGGTGAAGTTGGGTTTGTTGTTGCGAATATAAAACACGTTGGTGATGCATGGATTGGCGACACCGTAACAGAGATGGCGCGGCCAACGTTGGAGGCTTTTCCTGGCTTCAAAGAAATGAAGCCGATGGTGTTCGCCGGCTTGTACCCTGTCGACGGTCATCGATATACAGAACTGCGTGAGGCGCTGGAAAAATTGCGCCTGAATGATTCGTCACTGTTTTTTGAGCCTGAAACGTCCGTAGCACTAGGGTTTGGTTTTCGCTGTGGCTTCTTGGGGTTACTCCATATGGAGGTGGTGCAGGAGCGGATTGAACGAGAGTTCGATGTTGATCTAGTTACCACGGCCCCCGGTGTTCTGTACCGCGTGACTACCACTGATGGAGATGTCAAAGAGATAGACAGTCCAGGAAAGCTTCCTGAAGCCAGTCGAATAGCCTCACTGGAGGAGCCGATCATAACGGCGACTATTTTGACGCCGGCTGAACAAGTTGGAGGTGTCTTAAAGCTTTGTCAGGAGAAACGCGGTGTACAGAGGAATCTCGAATATCACGCAGCAAACCGTGTGTCCATTACGTATGAACTGCCGTTTAATGAGATCGTTCTTGATTTCTATGACCGCCTTAAAACAATTTCTCGTGGATATGCGTCACTCGATTATCAGGTAACAGGTTACTGGGAATCTCCCCTCGTCAAGTTGGATTTACTTGTCAATGGCGAACCGGTTGATGCGTTATCAATTATTGTTCATAAGGAGATGGCTGTTGTTCGAGGTCGTGCACTCGCGACGAAAATGCGACAGTTGATTCCTCGCCAGATGTTCGAGGTTTCGATTCAGGCAGCGATTGGTACTCGCATTATTGCCAGGGAAAGTGTTAAGGCACTTCGAAAGAATGTTTTGGCCAAGTGCTACGGTGGAGATATTTCAAGAAAACGCAAGCTACTTGAGAAACAGAAGAAAGGGAAACGCCGGATGAAACGGGTGGGGAGCGTCGATATTCCTCAGGAAGCTTTTCTTGCAGTTCTTAAGGTCGGCGATGAATAAGACAAGTCAGTCCAGAAGGCCTTCATTATGAGTACAAATTCTGTCTCCAAGGGTTCTTTCAAGAAGTCGACGTTCCGAGAATATTTTGAATCGCTGCTCATTGCGGTTATTTTGGCACTCTTCGTACGTACATGGGTCGTTCAGGCTTTTAAGATCCCGACTGGCTCGATGGAAAACAATCTTTTGGTAGGTGATCATTTGCTGGTCAATAAGTATCTTTTTGGTCCAGCTGCTTCCGAGGTCGAGCGGTTTTTGTTGCCTGTGGATAACGTTTCGCGTGGTGATATTGTCGTCTTTAAGTTTCCAAGAGCCCCTGACCGGGATTTCATTAAACGAGTTATAGGCTTGCCCGGTGAAACGCTTGAAGTGCGTGGAAAAACGGTGATGATCGATGGAACAGTACTTGACGAACCCTATCTCCCGGAATGGATGACAAATTTGGCCGAAGGTGCTTTTGCCATTGATGGCAGAGATAATTTTGGACCTCTAGCGATTCCGACAGGACAGTATTTCGTGATGGGTGATAATCGTGATAATTCTGAAGACAGCCGTTTTTGGGGAACTTTGCCGCATGACCATCTAAAGGGAAAGGCCGTTGTTATTTACTGGTCTTATCAAATCGAAGGTCAGGAAATTGTTTTGAATACTGGTGTAGGCGGAACCATACGTAGGTTTGCCTCTGTTGTTACCCATTTTTTCACACGCACGAGATGGGACCGAATGTTTCAGCAAGTTCGTTAGCTTAGCTTTTGTGTTCCAGTCGTTTGTAGCTATGCGAATTGCGCGGATTTATATTCCTTTCCCAAAGCATCTGGTATGTCT
>Ga0310121_10002191_pt1 | contig 18949 bp, 13 predicted proteins | sample CB27_Tmax_986_MG_FD_203504 | JGI IMG/M metagenome (GOLD analysis project Ga0310121, IMG submission 203504) | Marine microbial communities from Western Arctic Ocean, Canada - CB27_Tmax_986 | ecosystem: Environmental > Aquatic > Marine > Oceanic | place: Canada: Western Arctic Ocean | collected...
GTAACGCTCGGCTGGGAGGCGGTTAAGAGGGGCTGTGTGGTAATCGACAACGGCGATGATTTCAGGATGGACGATCGAGTTCCGCTCATTGTGCCGGAGATCAATGCCGATGCGCTGAGGGACCACCGCGGACTCGTAGCCAACCCCAACTGCAGCACCATCATTGCGCTGATGGCTCTCGCCCCGTTGCACAGGGCCGCGGGGCTGTCCCGCGTTGTGGCTTGCACCTACCAGGCGGTATCGGGCAGCGGTGGCAGTGCGGTGGACGAGTTGGAAACGCAATCCCGTGGTTGGGTTAAAGGGGAGGCCGTCGTGCCCGATGTGTATCCTCATCCCATCGCATTCAACGTGCTCGCGCAGATCGGCAGCGTGAAAGATGATTCGGGTGCCACCAGCGAAGAGCAGAAGATGCAGCGGGAGACGCACAAGATTTTCGGGGACGATTCCATCAGGATCAGCAGCACTTGCGTTCGGGTGCCGGTATTCAATGCGCACAGTGAAGCGCTGCATGTGGAATTGAAGAAACCGGTGACTGTGGAGCAAGCCAGGGAAATCATCAGCAATGCGGACGGAGTCGACCTCGTTGACGACGTAAATGAAGCCCAGTATCCGACTCCGCTGGCCGCATCGGGGATTGAAAATGTTCTCGTGGGCCGAATTCGCCGCGACGATGTCTTCGAAAACGGGCTGGCGCTGTTTGTCGCAGGTGATAATCTTTGGAAGGGTGCAGCGCTCAATGCGATTCAGATCGCGGAAACGATGATTCGAATCGGCGCGGATTCCGTGCCGGTGTCAACGATCGGAAATGCCGGGAATTGAGGGAGATCCTTCCCACGTCGCCGGCGTAGCCCAGGGCAAATCCCCCAAGTCTTCATCGGTGGAACCCGGGGTATGAGCGCATCCCAAGATCCCCAGCACGATGGCTGTGCCGCCGGCGAAACCTAGCCATCGACGGAATTCGGGTGCGTTCTCGTTGCTAGCCATGAGCTTTTGCTCGCGCGACTACACCGCACAGATCAGAGAGTTGCAGACGCACGTGGCGGGATATACTCGTCGCCAGCGGTAAAGGACTGACCATCCCAGGTGTGTGAGATTTCGGCTATCGACAGATTATCTTGCACTTTCCGCACCCGGATTTTACCAACGGGTTCCTGATCCCGGTGGACGATGAAAACGACGTTGGGTTGGAGCTCTTCATTGCGGCCCTTGTCGATCACCACGAAATTCCATTCCGAGTCGACGACCAGGATTTTTCCGCGAACGTCCATGATATCGACTGGCGCGGAAGAGGTGCCGTCGCCACTTCTACTTTCCATGTCGCGGACCAAATCATCGTAGTCTTCCTTCAGACTCCCGTAGTCCGCTTTCCAATCGCTCAAATCGCCTACCTTGGCCGCAAGTTCAGATTCCAGTTCGCCAACCTGCCCAAGAAGACCGGACGTTTCTTCTTTGAGGTCCGAAATTGCTTCCGCTTTATCGGCCAGTTCGTCGCTTTTCTGAGAGATGTCAGTTTGGAGTTCTACGATATGGTCTTCAGTTTCCTGCAATTCCGTCCGGGTCACCTTAAGTTCATCTCTGGTGTTGCCGAGCTCTTCTTCGGACTTCTCCAGGGTTCCCTGCGTTTCCACGAGGTCATTTTGCTTGATTTTGGCGGCCTGCTTGATGCCATTGAGTTCCGAATCCATCGAATCGTAATTCTCGAGGTTCGCGGGATTGAGCTTCTTGTACTCAATGTTCCGGGCAACCGCGATGTATCCATCGAGCATCTTTCGGACGCTGTCCTTGAGAATCTCACGCTTCTCGAATAGCAGCCCTCCCAGGACGGCGGAAACAATGGACAGGATAAAAAGGACGATGATAAGGGGCTTGAGTGCTTTGGCCATGATCTCTTGATTTCTCCCGAATACTTACTCTTCGACCGAAAACGTAGACGGGAGAGGGGTGCATTGTCAAATCCTTACCCAGGGTATTTTTGCCTCTGGCGTGGGCAAATCCGGCGACTCTGTTCGGCCCAAGAAAAATAGGGGCTCCAGGATGGGTTTACACCGGCAGTTTTCGGCAATCCTGGCTTTGTGGTCGAAAACCCGTCTCGGTATCCCGTGTGCGGATTATGGGAATCGCTTTTACCAAAACCTGACCGGTCGAATCCTCGATATCCTTGGTTTCATCGAGAATTCTGCACCCATCGAGAAGGAGCGATAGCGTCGCCTTCTTCAAGGGCTCGGGCGGAATCGGCGGATTTCCTCGGGCAAACTCGAATTGCCCGTCCTTTAGCGTGAGGATCAGAAAAACCGCGTCTTCGCCGGTGAGGCCACAATAGGACGCGGACAGGATCTCGCCCTGGTGAATCGCGATTTGGGCGTGCCGATCCTTGTTGTCCGCCACGGTAAGCGTCCCGTTTTGCCTCGTGCTATTGAGAAACTGGATCAGGTCTGTAACACTGAGAATATTCAGTTGGCCCGCGAAGCGGCCCCGCGAATCCGAGGTTTGATCTGATTCGGCGCCGCGCGGCGTCCTTCGAACTACCGGGTGGTTGTCTCCAACAAACTTTAGCTTGTAGGGGTTCAGGTAGACGCTGTCTCCAGTGACAAGCGCGTGATTGCCGGAAATCTTCACCTTGTTGACCAGTACGCCGTTCAGACTGTCCAAGTCCCTGATAAAGAAACGATCGTCGGCGAAGCGAATGGTCGCATGCCGCTTGCTGACCCGTGGGTCGGCGAGGACCACGTCGCACGCATTGCTATCGCGGCCAATAAGGATCTCGCGGTCCAAATTCAACGGAATGATTAAATCCCCAAGGATTAGGTATCGCTCAAACGATCCCTGTTGCTGATTTCCGTCAATGGCGAGCGGGACTCGCCCCTTCTCCGGGGGTGCCTCGATCCTCTCGGAAATCTGCCCTTCGTCAGGGGCTAGAACGTGTAAATGGCTGTGCTCTGTCATCGATTTCAAACATGGAACCGAACTGGGCTGACGGATTTGTGTTTTCTGCCTCAGCGGCCGCGAAAAGTCCATCAACCTTTCGCGCCGCCTGGCCACAGTATAGACGGATCAGGCCCGGATTCGACTCAGCGCCGAATACCACAAGCATGAGCATGTCGTTCGACAGGTTTTGCATATACATACTGCTGTTCGTCCCCTGGTGGAAGACACATTGGAATCCACCCTCCCCGATCATTTTTGCTAATTCCTGGGTGGCGAAGAAAGATCCCGCGGCAAGGGCGCTAAGGTTATCCTCCATGGGAATCGCTTTTAGCGTGTGCACGGCGAGAATATTCCCTCCCCGGTCACTAATATAGATTGCTTTTGCTTCTGCGCGTTGTACAGCGATCTTCAGCACGCACTCCAGCTTCGCACTGAGTTGCGAAGTCATCGTAAAAAGCATGAGTAAACTACCTCTCCGACACGCAGACTTCGTCCGGCATCGACGACGCTGCGAGATTGTTTTGTTTCATGAAATTCGACAGAACGAGCTTCGAAATGATATTCAAAGTTTCAAAGACTCCTGAGCCCTCAAATGCCACTGCCTCCAGCGTCGGTACTCGGGTAGTCCGCTGATTCAACAGGAAATCCATGTAATGCACCGGTGCTACGTTCGGAAGGTCGCGCTTGTTGAATTGAAGCAGGTAGGGCATCCGGTCAAGGCTGAGATTCTGCAGGTTCAAGTTTCTTTCCAGGTTGGCGAAGCTCTCAACGTTTTCTTCCATCTTGTCCCATTGTGAATCCGCCACAAATACGACACCGTCCACGTTGCGAAGCACGAGCTTCCGCGTCTCATTATATATTGCCTGCCCCGGAACCGTGTAGAGCTGGAATTTAGGGACGAATCCCTTGATCACATCCGACTTCAGGGGAAGGAAATCGAAAAACAGGGTACGGTCCTGCTGTGTGGAAAGCATCGTAAGCTCACCGCGCGCGCCCGGATTCACCGCCGTGTGAATCTGTTCCAGGTTCGTTGTTTTGCCACAAAGCGCGGGTCCATAATAGACCACTTTGAACGCAATTTCCTTTCGTTCGAAATTAATAAATCCCACGGCCCACCTCAGTAGAAGTTCGATGCTGCACTGTTTCCTAAATCCTGATCGCCATTCTGGAGCAGGTAGCGTGCCGTCGCGATCCGTTCCTCCTATTTCGCCACCGTTCGTTTCCTCATGCTCAATCTTTCAAATCCGAATCCCTTCACATCTGCGAATCTGACAGTCCTCTTCCATAATTTTCTTACTGCCGGATCGTCAGAGCCGATGGTTTCCTTGGAGGACACGCCGAGTTCCTTCGCCCTTTATAGATCTTTCGAGTTCAAGCCCCACTACCGGGCATATGCGTCATTGCATGTTATGACGGGTCATTGCTGGCAGAAGCATGGAGCTGTCCCGCATTGTATGGCATGCCTTTTGCTCATCGGTTCCTCGACTGAGCAAGACGACGATAACGCTGGACCCACCGTGGTCCGCAGGAGGCATAACGTGTCACTACTGAATTTTTTGTTTAAAGACAGGCAGGCAAAAGTGGAACTGGCGGTACCTGATACCGAGCATGTGGCTGCACCACTTCCAGAGGAAAGAGAAGAGGCGGAACTCGCCCAAACCGAAAATTTCGAACCGAATCTCCCCAAACCTGAATTCGATAATGACGATGAGCGTTATCATGGCGATGGGCCTACGCTTGCCGCGATTCCTGAGTACTCAGCTCCGAGCATGGACCCGGATGCAGCGCTGACCCTCAATGAGATTCGTGAGGCTCTTGCCAAGATCGCGGAGATTATCAATGACGACCCCGAAGAATCGAGGGAAGAGGAGAAGGGAGATTTTACCATCGTAGAATTGACCATTGCACAAGTTGCGGAGCTGGTGCCAAAAGTTTTCCTGAATTTGGGCGCGATAGACCAGCTTAGCCAGGCAGTACCCGTCAAGTTTCCGGATCTATACCAGCAGCTCTCAAGCGGTAAAGTATGCACCACCGTTGGTCGTATGTTGGCTTCGATGTCCGAATATTTGCTGGTTCCGGATTACGAAAAGTATCGCAAGGATGAAGTCGACGTTCCCTTGAACCTGGTAGTCGGAGCAGTGAAGCCGGAGGAGCTTTTGCAACGTACCACAGTCGAGGAACGGGATGACGGGATGGACGAAATGCCGAATCTCTTTAGCGGGTCGGCCTTCGGTGACGTTCCCGCAGCAGGAAGCGATTTCTCCGGAGGCTCCTTCCCGTCTGCCGATGAAATTGCAGAATCCGCGGAACCCCGGGACGATGGCGCTTCGGAGTTTTCCGATGAACCTGCCATCGATTTGGCCTCTCCCCTTGCGTCTCCGACGGGCGACGAGGTCTTTCAACGGGGTGCAGATACATTTTCTCGCATTCCCGGGGCCGGATCCGAGGCGACCAGTATTCCTAATTTTGATGAGTCCAGTCGACTGTCGTTCGATATGGATGAGGCCGATGTCGGCGCGACGGAAGAAATTGAAATGCCTGAATTCGAATTGGACGAGGACGTCGCTCTTTTCGAGCCGATCGTCGAACCTGAAGTGGCCACATCCCCGAGCAACAACGAGGAAGTCGTTGACGATGAGGATGAAGCCCCGTCCGTGAATCTAAACGAGGCCGATGTCGAGCAAGACGTAGTAGACTTGCGGGAGTTGGAAGAACCAACTGTGTCCGCCGATCTGGACGTCTCGGAGCAAACGGCCGAGCCCGCTAACAGCGTGGCGCCGGCTGTGACGTCCGGATCGCGCGTACACGGTACCTTGATCGGGGATCTTGATCTCAACACCTGCGATGCAAATGAACTTGCTGCCCGGCTCGACGGGGTCGGCCCCAAGCTGGCAGCACGCATTGTCCGGTACAGAGACCTTAACGGGAACTTTGAGAGAGTCGAGGACCTCGCACGAGTTCCGGGTGTCGGCCCTACTACCTATTTCAAGATGACTGGGGATTCATGGTCCGAGGCGCGCGATACACTTAAGCGCTCGATCGACGATCTGTTTTGCGGGGATAAAGATGCCATGCCGGACCTCGAAAAAGTCGCGGCCCGTTTCAGCGACTTGTCGGGCTTCGAAGGGTGCATTTTCACGCACGCCGAAGGCCACGTACTTGCCGCGAGCTGGAATAACGATCAGCAGGAAGTGCTCGGGGTCATTGCGCCTCAGATTTTCAAAAAAGTTCTTCCGTATGCGGAACAGCTTGAAATCGGTGATTTGAACCCGCTGACGCTCTTCGTCGAGGATTTTGCGGTCACCGTCATGGAATGCGGAGACGTCTACTTCGCGGTAATCTACAACGCCGGCAAATTTTCAAAGAAGCAACTGAATCTCGTGCAAGTCGTCGGTTCCGAACTGGAACAGCGAATGGAGCGCGCGATACAGAGCGCATTCTAAACCGATCTCTCACAACCCTCCTCCCACACATGAAGGGGCCCGCGAAAGCGGACCCCTTCTCTTTGCTACTTGACTCCTATCATGCGCTCCGTAAACTCCCGAGCCTGCATTCCAGGACCAGGAAAAGGGAGGTCGATAGTATGTTGAATTTACCCGTTGCATTAGCCATCGGCGGATCTGATAGCGGAGGAGGCTCCGGCATTCAGGCGGATCTCAAGACGTTTTCCTCGCTGGACGTGTTTGGTACCACTGCAATCACTTGCGTTACCGCGCAGAATCCCGATGAGCTGCTAGGCATCTCTCCGGTCGATCCTGCAATGGTCGCGCAACAGATCAAGGCTGTTTGCGACAGCTACTCCGTTCGGGTGGCGAAGACAGGCATGCTCTACTCTTCCGACATCATCCGGGCCGTCGCAGACGAAGACATTCGCGAAGGAATCGCGGTTCTCGTCGTGGATCCGGTCATGGTTGCCGCTTCCGGCGCGCGCCTGCTCCAGGCGGACGCGATCGAGGCGTTGAAGAATGAACTTCTTCCGAAAGCGCGAGTCGTCACTCCCAACCTTCATGAAGCAGAGATTCTCTGTGGGCGGGCAATCTCTTCTGTTGAGGATCTGCGCGCCGCCGCCAAGGAAATCAGCGAGACATTCGACCTCGCATGCGTTGCCAAGGGCGGGGACCTTTCCGGCAACGAGGTTGTCGATATTCTGGTTGATGGCGTGGAAGAGCACGTGTTCACGTCCGACCGGGTACCCGCAAAGGAAACGCACGGCGCCGGTTGTGCTTTTTCCGCGGCACTCACCGCTTTCCTGGCTCGAGGCGAACTTCTGTCCGATGCGGTTGCCGCCTCCCAGCGGTACGTGGTCCACGCCCTCAAATCGGCACCTGACGTGGGTCGGCATCGTCCGCTCCGGTTTTTCTGGGAGAACGAAGCCTTCGAATGAACCGGGATGCACCGTCCCGGCGCTCCGCACTACATCCAGTTCCCCGTCCCCAGCGCCCCCTGTTGGGCGTCGGATTAATCTATCTTGTCGGCACTGCCGCAGGATTCGTTTTTCCCGTTTCCCATCTCTTGTCCAGCACCGGTGCGCTCGCTGCCGTAATCCTCACGCTCGGGATTCGAGCCCGACCCCGCACCACTTCGATCCTGCTGCTGGCCGCGGTCTTTTTTGCCGCTTGGTTCAGGTGCGGACTGGCATTGGATCCTCCCGGACGGCTTTCGCTGCCGCATAAAATGGATCGGGATTCGGAGGCGCTCATGGTTGTGGGCACGGTCGCCGATGATCCCTATTTTGTGACGGATGCCGGAGATCCGGTCAGGGGGACGTGGAAATTCCGCCTCAACCTGGAGGGCGTGAACAGGGTTGGTGAGGTCGAGCGTATAGCCGGTGCGGCGACCTGCCGCTGGGACGATGCACGCAGGGATGCGGAGGTCTCGTACGGCGACCGGCTTGAAGTTAACGGCGTCGTTCGCCGAAGCGCAATCTTTGGTATTGGAGCTGCTTCGCGGATTTATGTCCGAGCATCCGGAGATGATGCGAGGCTTCTTGATCAGGGTGTCGGCTCCTGGCTGGTCCGGGTTTGCTATGAGGGCAGAAATCACTTTGCCCGGATTCTTTCACGGGGAGTGCATGATTTCCCGGATCATCTTGCGATTCTTCACGCACTGCTGCTCGGATATCTCGGTGGGATGCCGGACGAATTGCAGGAGTCTTTCTCGCTGACCGGTACGCTTCACATATTCGCAATCAGCGGTCTTCACGTTGGCGTGGTTGCGGGGCTGATCTGCGCATTGCTGCGAGCTTTCATGATTCCACGACACCGTTGGATACTTGTCCTCGCGCCGCTTCTTATTTTGTACGCGCTCGCAACCGGGGTCCGCCCTAGCGCGGTTCGGGCGTGCGTGATGGCACTTGCATTCTGGTCCGCCGGGTTGGTGTCGCGTAAACCCGACGCTCCAACAGCGCTCGCAGTGTCAGCGGTTCTCATTCTCGCATATGATCCACTCCAACTTGCATCGATGGGATTTATTCTGAGTTTTTCCGTCGTCACCGGGATTCTCCTTCTTTTCCCGATTCTTTATCAGCCCCGGATCGAAGTTCTTGCCGCCGATCCGTATCTCCCTCCGGTACAGTCCCATGTTCGAGAATACGCACGTGCTGCCCTACGGTGGATCTGGGCTTTGGCCGCGGTCTCCCTTGCTTGCTGGCTGGTTTCTTTTCCGCTTACCGCTCGCTTCTTCAACGTTTTCTCACCGGTTGCGTTGGTCGGAAATCTCTTCGTTGTACCTCTCACTTTCGTCGTCGTGGTCACCGGGTTTCTCTCCATGGTTACCGGATTGCTGAGCGGATGGGTTTCAGAAGTGTTCAATCATGCGAACGTTGTTTTCGTCGAAATTCTCCTTCGCATCGTCGGCGTAATGGCGGACGTGCGCGGTGGGCACCTCTTTGTGCGGTCGCCGCCGTGGATCTGGATCATATGCTACTATGCTCTCGTCGTCGGATTCACCGTCTTACGAGATCGTCGAAGGTTGCTGGTTGCAATGCTGGCCCTCGCGCTGCTGGCTGGCTGGCTTGGCTTGGGCGCGATGGGCGATGTCGAAGGCGTCGGAGTCTTGAACAGAAATGGGGCCTTGTCCGTGGAACTAAGTCGGGGCAGGGGAATGCCTTTGCTCTTTGATCCCGGATCCCGAAAACGCAGCCACAATTTGCTTTCCGCTCTTCGAGAGCAGGGGGTCAATAGGATTGGCGTCATCGCGCTGTCAAAAGTCACATTCTCCCGCGCTGGTATCGTGCCGGAGTTGTTGGATCGGTGCCGGGTCGACGAGATCATGTTCGCCCGCCTGGACGGGCATGCCGAGCTTTTAGAGGAAATCTTGACGACTGCGGAGATCAATCGAGTGAAAGTCAGCCAGCTCCTGAGGGGAGCCGGCGCCCAAGTGACGTCCACGGCCCGCTGGGAGGTTTTGTCCCCGGGGGTCGAGGACGATGTCGGTGACGTACCCTGTGTACTGCGGATTCATTGCGAGGATGTGCCTCTTCTGGTGGTTGCTGATCTCTCTCCCAGCGGCGCATACCATTTCCAACAGATGTACTCGGATTTGCATGCGTTGGCCGTAGTCGAAGGGGCTGCATCCTATCGAGGAGTTCATGCCGAATTCTTTCTCGAATCCGTAGGACCTTCGATTCTCCTCTCCCCGGGGCGATTCATGGCCCGGGCTACCTCCGGTATGGCGCGATTCCAGGACGTGGCAGTCGTAGACATCATTGAGGGCGAAAGCGTGATGCTGACGCCGGTTACCTGCGGGCGGCCCGCTTACACAATAAGCGAAGAAGCTACAGAGAGAATGCGGTGATTCGACTCGCGAAGAACGCCCAGCCTACTGCTCGTTCAGATCCCAATTGTAATCGAGCCATTTGAGCTTGAAGCTCTCGTCGCGCAGGAAGTCGGCGTCCGCCTCTGCGGCATGGGTCATCAGGAAATTGACGACAGCGTTTTCGCTTTCATCCAGTTTCGCGCGCTTTTTCACGGCCGCGTACTTCAGGACAAAATCTTCACCGAACCATTTGAAAATCGGTGAAAGGTGAACACGTTTACTCTTCTTGTCGATTCGGAATTTTGAATTGTCCGAAATGAATGCGAGCGTGTTTTTTTTGAACTGTTCCTCCAGATCGGAGGCCGTGAATGGTTCGCTCAACAGGGGCGGGCATCCGATAGACGCGCAGTTGATGGCCATGTGAATTCTTGGCTCCGAGAATTCGACACGGAGGATGGAGTGCTCGATTTCGGTCAGGGTGATCGTCCTTCCCATCACGTTGAATTTAAGTTTGTCCCAGACCTTGACCACCACATTCCCGATGTCTCGAATGCTCTCCACCGGATAATGATCAATAATGGCCTTGAGCGTGAGCGCGTTGTAGGTATTGATCCAGAAGGCCATTTGCTCGAGTTTGCCCCATTTCTGGAACAGCTCTTGGTCAAGCACCGATGCGCGGGCCACATACTGGTCAAGATCGGCGCGATTTTTCACCAACCCCCGGTAGTCAACGAAACCAGTCTCGTTGACGTAGGTCCCCAGCACATGCTCGTACTCATCATAGGTAAAGGCACCCGGTGGCGCATCTGCTTCGGCGGCTGTGCGGGAGCACGCGGATCCGGTAATCATCAGGACAATGAGAGCAAGTCTCGTGGAAAGTTCCGCTACCTCGGTGAGCATCAGATTGGTTCCTTGCGCTGCGATATTCAATCGTGAAGGTGGTCGTATGATCGCCAGGGACCTTACAGGACCATTCCCTGAAGCGCACGCGCAACCGACCCATGGTGCTCCCAATCGTGTGGAGAAAACCGGGTTGTCATAACGGCAAAGTTCGGTATATTCTAATCCGTTATGGCACAGACGCTCTTCGAAAAAATTTGGAATCGCCACGTCGTTCAGGAATTCGACGACGGGACAACACTGCTTTACGTTGACCGTCATCTTGTCCACGAAGTGACAAGTCCCCAGGCGTTCGAAGGGCTTCGGCTGACCGGCAGATTGGCCCGCAAGCCCGAATTGACCTTCGCGACGATGGACCACAATGTTCCCACGACGGCAGATCGAGGGACCATTCTGGACCCCGTGTCGAAGGCACAGATGGACGCGTTGTCGACCAATTGCGAGGAGTTTGGGGTTCAACTTTACGGGCTGGGCCACGACCGGCAGGGGATCGTTCACATTATTGGCCCGGAACTCGGGATCACGCTGCCGGGACTTACCATGGTTTGTGGGGATTCGCACACCTCAACCCACGGTGCGTTTGGTACGCTCGCGTTCGGCATCGGAACGTCGGAAGTGGAGCATGTACTTGCTACGCAGACTCTCCGCCAGAAGAAGCCTCAAACATTTCGGGTCACCTTCACTGGTTCCCTGAGCGAAGGGGCAACCGCGAAAGACATGGTCTTGAAATTGATCGGAACGATCGGAGTCGCGGGCGGCACCGGGTATGTCATCGAATACGCGGGCGATGCGATTCGCGATCTATCGATGGAAGGCCGAATGACGGTTTGCAATATGACGATCGAGGCGGGTGCCCGCGCCGGCATGATCGCGCCCGACGAGAAAACATTCGATTTCATAGCACAAATTGACCGGCCGTTCGCACCCAAGGGCGAGGCATTGGAACGAGCAGTGGCGAATTGGCAGACGCTCCCAACCGAGGATGGCGCGGAATTTCACCGGGAACTCGAAGTCGACGCGTCGCAGATTGCACCCCAGGTTACGTGGGGAACCAACCCGGGAATGGTCACCGATGTGACCGGGAAGATTCCGGATCCCCAGGACGTGCCTGGCTGCAATCCGAATGATGTTCAAAAGGCACTGGAATACATGGGCCTGGAAGTTGGAAAAGCGATTACTGACTTGTCGGTGGACACCGTCTTTATTGGAAGCTGCACCAACGCGCGAATGGAGGACTTGCGAAGAGCGGCGAAAGTCCTTGATGGCCGGAAGGTCTCGGATTCCGTGCGATTACTGGTGGTGCCCGGCTCCGCTGATATCAGGAGGGAAGCGGAGGATGAAGGATTGGACAAAATTTTTACCGGCGCAGGCGGCGAGTGGCGATTCGCAGGTTGCAGCATGTGCCTGGGAATGAATCCGGATCAACTCAAGCCGCGTGAGCGGTGCGCGTCCACGTCCAACCGGAATTTCGAAGGCCGACAGGGGAAGGGAGGCCGTACTCATCTGGTCAGCCCGGAGATGGCTGCCGCCGCTGCGATCGAGGGGCACTTTGTTGATATTCGCGACTGGATGAAGGAGTAGGCAGGTGGACCCTTTTCAAAATTTTCGAGGTGTGATTGCGCCATTGGACCGTTCGAATATCGACACGGATCAGATTATCCCCAAGCAATTTCTGAAGTCGGTGAAAAGGACCGGCTTCGGAGAAAGTCTTTTTTTTGACTGGCGATATCTCGCCGACTCGAATCCGGATCCCGATTTTGTCCTGTGCCATGACCCATTTCAGCATGCGGAGATTCTCGTTGTGGGCAACAATTTCGGGTGTGGCTCCAGCCGGGAGCACGCAGTCTGGGCAGTATTGCAGTTCGGTTTCAAATGCGTGATTGCTCCGGCACGCGGTAACGGCCATGACCGGGTGCCCGGTTTCGCCGACATCTTCAGTAACAACTCGGTGAAGAACGGGTTGCTGACGATCGAGTTGTCCGAGGCGGAAGTAAATTCGATTTTTGAAACCGTTGCGGGGTCTCCCGGGGCTGAAGCCAGCGTGGACCTCGCGTCGCAGACGGTGACTATTCACGGTACTTCCGACCGTGTCCTGTCTTTCGAAATCGACGGGGCGTCAAAAGAGACTCTGCTCAAGGGCCTGGATGAAATTGCTCTGACTCTCCAGAGTGAAGCCGAGATCGCTGCGTTCGAGCAAAATCACGAGACGTATCTGCCGTAGCACGGATATCCGATCCGTGTTTGAACAAGGACGGAGGAAGAATTGAGCACGGTCGTGCATGTTCTTTCCGGCTATGTCGCGGGGGAGGCTCGCGCACTCTTTGCCGCGCCGATCCATCCGGGACAAAAGACGATTTCCTCAATGTCAGTATTCAACGCCACTTTTGAGTGGAAAAATCACCGGATTGCCGTACTCTCCAAGGTTCCTATGAGCAGGACACGAACCCTTTTGCTGTTTTGGATGCTGGCTGTGCCCGCATTTTCTTCGCCTGAGCCGATTCACCAGGAGGAGATCAAGCTTCGTGCCCATGGCGTGCCCAGCAGCGCCGGTAACTCCATGGCCTCGCTGATCGGTCTTGAGGTCATGGATGCGTTTCGCACCAAGTTCCCGCATATCGATCCGATCAGTTCGGAGGGGCTTATGATTCCGGGTCGGACCATGGATGTCCTGCCCCTCATGCAGATAGCAGGGGACATTGCTCCGGACACAATCTACGTGAACTTCAGGCAGTCGGATACCTATATCCGGAGCAAGTTCTTGTATCCGTTAGACAAGTATATCGAACGGCTTGCGGGGACCGATATTCCCGGCGGGCACCTACTGAGCCTCGAAGAGTATCTCGGCCGGCTGCGGGAAGGAGCGCTGTATGACGAAGAGTTGAAGGATCGGGTTCCTGAGCAGTGTTGGAAGGTCATTAGAAGAAGGTGCCCTTACAAGAGTGAATGTCACCATCTAGACAAGTGGGGTGAAACGGCGGCCGAGACGCACTATCACACGTGGAGTTACCCTATCGGCGCGCTCGTGATGGGGCTTTTCTACCGGTGGGATTATTTTGCGGAAGCCGATATGCCCCAGCGCGCGCCGGAGACCATGGACGAGCTTCTCGAGTGGAGCCGGAAACTTCACAATCCTGCCGCCAACCGGTACGGACTGATGTTGAACGGGTCTGAGCTGAGTTGGACGACCCTGAGTTTCCTCTACTCCATGGGCGGGCTGCTGGTCGACCAGAATGAGAATGGCGAATGGCACAATGTTTTCGACAGCGATGAGGCGGTGGAAGCCTATTTCTATGTGGCACGCCTCTTTCATGAGCCTTTTGAGAATGAATACGGAAAGTTCACGACATCGATCTACTTGAAGTCGGCGGGCTCGAAAAATGACAACGACTATTTCAGCATGTTCTTCAGTTATCTCGACCTTCGATTTTTTGGCCAGAACGATCCGAACAAGTGGGCTTTTGGCCCGGTTCCCCTGGGTCCAACGGGAAAGAGGGGGAGCGAGTTCAATTCGAGGATGCTTGGAATCTACGCGGGACTTGAAGACGACGAACCGCGCCGGGAAGCGGCATGGGAATACATTCGGTTCAACGACGGGAAAGAGGCCAGGAACATTACGACCCGCTTCATGGTGGAGAATGGATTCGGTCACTATGTCCGCCCGCCCCTTCTTGAGGCAGCCGGATTTCCGGAGTACATACGCCGCGTTCCGGAAGGATGGGAAGAGTCCTTCCAGATCGCTCTCAAGAACGGTGTTCCGGAGCCATACGGGAAGAATTGCCAGCAGGTATACACATACGCATCGAAGGCGATCGACCAGATCCGGACCGACAACGAGGTTCGCGATGCCATCACGGAAGGGAACGAACAGCGGGCAAAAGAGAGAGTTCGGGAGATTCTTACCGCCGGCGTCGAGCGAAGCGACCGGAAAATGTTGAATATCCTTTCTCCAGAGGAGACTCGATTTCGAAGCCGGGTCTCCGCCGTCGTCGCGGGATCCATTGTAATCATATTTGTGCTCGTGTTTCGCCGGGTTTTCAAGACGTTCGCCGCGGCCCAGCAGCATGTCACCCTTTTCCAGGACGAAAAGCGCAAGGGTGAGTGGCAATTCGTCCGATTCTGGAAAGCGTACCTGATCATGCTTCCCGCCATCGGCCTGGTTGCCATCTGGGCGTATTACCCCCTGGGTCGCGGAAGCATCATGGCGTTCCAGGAGTACAACGTACGCGGATTTACCGAGTGGGTCGGCATGTCCAACTTCGCGAATATTCTCTTCGATATGGAATTCTGGTATTCCATGTGGATCTCCCTTAAATATTCGCTCCTATTCATGCTCTTCGGATTCGTGACCCCCATCGTGCTCGCGTTTCTATTGACCGAAGTCCCGCGTGGAAAGGTTATATTCCGGACGATCTATTACCTGCCGGCCGTCCTTTCCGGGGTCGTTGTGATTTTTCTGTGGAAAGGATTCTACGGATCGCATGGTCTGATATCCACGATCGTCAACTTCGTCATCGGGGTTATGAATTATCTGCCGGGCGTGGCGATGGATCCCGTGAGTCACGCGTGGTTGGATCAGCCGCAATGGGCACTGATCTTTTGTCTTCTTCCTTCCATCTGGGCGGGTATGGGGCCGGGTTGCCTCATTTACCTCGCGGCATTAAAAACCGTTCCGGACGACTTGTACGAAGCCGCAGACGTTGATGGCGCCGGATTTCTCGGCAAGGTGTTTCACGTGGCCATTCCCAGCATCAAGGCGTTGATTTTCATCAACTTCATCGGTGTCATGATTGCCACGATGAAAAGTGGCGGGGAGTTCATGTTGGCCATGACGGGAGGCGGACCGTACACGCCGTACGGCGAAACGGAAGTCGTCGGTCTCCATATTTTCTGGGAAGCCTTCACTTTCCTGCGTTTCGGAACCGCGGTGTCAATGGCCTGGATTCTTGGATCGTTCCTGATTGGTTTCACCGTTCTGCAACTGCAGCGATTGAGCCGAATGGAATTCAGAACCGCGGACAGCGCAAAGAATGACTGACGTATGAATGCAGGGTTTTCAATAATCTAGATCCTCATGCCTATCATATCCAAGGTGAATGCCCGGTCCTGGAAAGGGAAATCCCTTTACGTGACGATCTTCGTCGTATTGATTGCGGGCGCGGCAACCATGATCTATCCGTTTCTTCTCATGCTTTCGGGCTCGATACGAAGCGATGTGGACGGCAACGAGTTGACGATCATTCCGCGATTCTGGTCGGACGACGGCATTCTCTATCAGAAGTACGTCGAATCGAAGTACGCGAATTCGGCAATTCTTCAACGGGCCTGGGGCGACCGACCGGGTGGATGGCGGAAAATCAAACCTCAGGAAAACTCCGGATCCCGCTATCTCGAGGAGTTTTTGGCATGGCGGCCGGAGGCTCCCCACTGGGAATTGGGACACCACCTATCGGGCCAACTGTTGTCAATCAATGCAAGGCTCTACCGTTCGGACCTCTATGATCGATTTGACGGAGACCTGGACCGATACAAGGAAACCATCAAGATTCCCGTAAAGGACTGGAACCAGGTCCAGCCGCCGGGGCCCAGCATCGTCCGGTTTCTTCGCGCGGATACCGAGTATTATCGCGATTGGTTCGAGTTCGCGAAGTCGCGTCCTGTCGAAGACCGATACATTGTCGATGCGGATGCCGAGTATGTCGGCGATTATCTCATGGGGGTTTATACGCCGAGCATCGAAAAATACAACGAACTACATGGATCCAGCTACGAGAGTTATGACGATGTCGTGCTGGCGGACCGGGTGCCCGAGACTGCCGGCCTGGAGCGCGATGACTGGGAATACTACGTGCGTTCGGAACTGCGGCTGGGGTTCATTCGGCTTGATCCTACCTTGACGGATAGTTTCCGATCGTTCCTGAACAACGAACTCTATGCCACGATCGATGAATTCAATTTGAGGTTTAAAACCGACCATGCCGCCTTCAGTGAGATTCCCTTCGCTGAAAGGGCGCCGATAAACCGCATTTTACAAGCAGACTGGGAAAAGTTTTTGAAAAATGCGCAAGCATGTCCGCCGGAAATGATAACCATTCAAGGTTCCAGACAACTCTTTGAAGACTTCATTGCCAAGCGAAAAGGCATTTCCCGGGCACAGATTTCACCCGTCAGGATTCCTTCGCAGTTGGCGGATTATCATGATCTTATTGCAAAGAGAAAATTTTGGCGCAGTGAACTGACCAAGAGAAACTATAAGCAAGTTTTTGAGTACATTCTCCGCCATGGTAATGGGATCAAAAACACGATCATCTATTGTTTCCTGGCAATCGCCACAGCCTTGTTTGTCAATCCGCTCGCGGCGTACGCCTTGAGTCGCTACAAGCCACCTAGCATGTACAAGATCCTGCTGTTCTGCATGGCGACCATGGCATTTCCGGGCGAGGTTACGATGATCCCCGCGTTCCTGCTATTGAAGCGATTTCCTGCCGTGCCTCTAATTGCGGGTCTCGTCGTTTTTCTCGTCGCGATCTGGATTCTGAACCGGGCGGCACGTCAATGGCCGGAAATGCTGCGGCTGACCTTTGCGCTGGTTCTGGCAATTCTTGCCGGAGCATGGGCGATCCCTGCCCTGACCGGTAATTCGCACGTAAGCCTTCTGAATACATTCTGGGCACTCGTATTGCCGGGCGCGGCCAACGGCTTCTTCATTTTTCTCTTGAAAGGATTTTTCGACAGTTTGCCGCAGGAACTGTTTGAACAGGCCGAAATCGATGGGGCGGGGGAGTGGACAAAATTCTGGAGCATTACCATGAACCTTTCTCAACCGATTTTGGCGGTGATTGCATTGAATGCTTTTGTGGGAGCGTACAGTGCATTCATGATGGCGCTGATCATCATTCCCGATCAGGACATGTGGACACTCATGGTGTGGATTTTTCAGCTCCAGAGCTCAGCGCATGGTTCGGTTCTCTACGCCTCCCTGGTGATCACGGCGATCCCCACTTTTCTCGTGTTCGCGTTCTGCCAGAATATTATTATCCGCGGGATCGTCGTGCCGGTGGAGAAGTGAATTAACTACCGAATTCTCTACACTCTTCGGTTTTCATCATGAAGATTGCATTACTTGGATATACCCAGTCTGGGAAAAAGACCCTCTTCGAACTGTTGACGGGCCGGGTTGTCCCGGAATCGAGAAAACCGGGTGAAGTGGTAGAAGGCATTTCCTCGATTCAGGATACAAGAGTGGCTGGATTGAGCCGGCTCTGTGATCCGAAAAAGACGACGTATGCCGAAAACCAGTATGTTCTTTGCCCGGACGTCACCGAAACCGGTACGGATCGCGCCTGGCTGGACGCGGCCCGCCAGTGCGATCTCTTGTGTCTTGTGGTTCGCGCGTTCGTTTCGGAGGAAGTCTACCATCCACAGGGCGCAGTGGACGCGCCGCGCGACTTGGAAAATCTTCACACCGAGCTGATCTTTGCCGATATGGAACTTATCGAACGGAGACTTCGACGGATGGATAAGGAAAAACGAACGGGGAAATCACCCGGTCGCCCCGGTGAGGAAGATGTATTGCGTCGCGGCATGGCCGCGCTGGAGGAGGGCACTCCGCTATCGGCCCTCGAGGTGGAGGATCACGAGTACGAGGCGGTAAAGAGCCTCGATCTTTTGACATTTAAACCGACTCTGGCGGTGCATAATGTCTCAGAGGAAGATGTTGCCTCCGACGCGGGGAGCCGGGCCGTAAACGTTTCCTGCCTGCTGGAGCGGGAAATTATGGCCATCGATGATCCCGCGGAACGAACGGAGTATCTCTCGACCTACGGTCTTGCAGAATCAGGTCTGGATCGCGTAAACGCCGCGGCGTACGAAGCTCTCGGGCTCATGTCATTTTATACCGTGGGTCCGGATGAAGTGCGGGCCTGGACGATCAGGAAGGGTTCCGTCGCACCGGTCTCGGGCGGCAAGATTCACACCGACATAGAGCGCGGCTTTATCCGGGTGGAAATCATGAGGTACGATGATTTTGTACAATTGGGTTCAGAGAAAGCCGTTAAGGATGCAGGCAAAACCGAAACACGCGGCCGCGACTACGTGATAGAAGACGGCGACATCTGTCACTTCCTCTTCAATGTGTAGACGAGAACCGGCATGTCTCATGCTCTGGGTTGACTTGAGGTGAAAACCTCTCAATTCAATGGCCTGCACCGGAGGAGGAACCATGTGCAATGCCGGCGCGAATTATCGCAAAATGGGATGGCGACGATCCGCCCTTTCTGCCTCTGGGCGGGGCGGATTTACACTTGTCGAGATCATGATCGTAGTTGCGATCCTGGGAATCCTTGCTGGACTCTCTGTTCCGCGCGCACTC
>Ga0310121_10002192_pt1 | contig 18945 bp, 17 predicted proteins | sample CB27_Tmax_986_MG_FD_203504 | JGI IMG/M metagenome (GOLD analysis project Ga0310121, IMG submission 203504) | Marine microbial communities from Western Arctic Ocean, Canada - CB27_Tmax_986 | ecosystem: Environmental > Aquatic > Marine > Oceanic | place: Canada: Western Arctic Ocean | collected...
GTCGAAATTTGATGCGTCGGTTTCAGTGATCCTTCCGCCATCGAGCTGGGTGGAGGATGGATTAGTGCGCGAGGTACTATCGGCATTGAATCCAAAGGTGGGTCGGTAGAACGCTTCCTGCTGGGCTAGGGTTAGGTCAAACACCTGGGGGTTAATTCGTTCGACCGCAATGTCGAGATTACGGTTGAGGGCGCGCTGGATCGCTTCATCCAGTGTCAGATCGAATCGCCGAACTTCGTCTGGTTGCGCTAAAAACTCTAGTCCCTCGCGAACCAGCTTTGGCGTACCGGCAACCGTGATGTCCCGGATAGCAATGCCTCCAGGTTCTTTACCGATTTGTGCTTGTGCGTCTTGGGCCAACCCCACCAAGAGGATGAGACCCACTGCACTTGTGATTAGTCCGACCACAATCATTTCCTTCCTAACGGCAACCGTTACTGCAATCATTGTGGCGCTCATAGATCACGCAGATCGTGCACGGTGCGGATAGTCGAGCATTGACTCTCTAGACTCGGTTCTTTCTCTTTCTATTGTGGGATTCTGGCAGTCTGGTGCCACGGTCAGCGAGCCCCGGAGATATTCAACGATTCACAGGTGCACGCTGGCGTTCCCGGCGGTTCTGGGATGAAGGCCGGCTCCGCCGGCGGTTCTGTTTGATCCGTTCCCGGAGTTCAGTACGTTGCTCGATGGAGAGCTCGCGACCCATGCGGTAGATCATTAGCAGGCGTTCCTTACTGAGCGCTCCCCGTGCCGCCTCTACTTTGTCGATTTGTTCTACCACGATTGATTCTTGAGCGTTGTCCGCGTCGATGAGCAGAGAGAGGGACTCTTCTTCGCGGGAGAGCGTGTCCATAAGCGCGCGAAGGTTCGGCTGGGTCGTCTGATACAGCTCCTCGATCGCGTTAGACTGTTCATCCGTGATATTGAGTTCAACCTTGATGTCGCCAGATTCCCACCACTTGCGTCGCTGACCGGCGTTGGCGTGGCTTAAAGAAACCGCCAGGATGCTGACGATGGCCAGAAGGCACGTCATGGGGACACATGTCTGCATTTTCTTCATCGCGCTTACGCCCCCCCTCAAGACCTTGGGGCCGCCCAGAGGCTGCCGCTTCCGGTCGACGGGAGGTCCCTTCAATTAAGAGACGGCGCGACCGCCGAAGGTGTTTACCCAGCGGCGTCATCGCAAGACCCCCAGGAACAGGGAGTTAAACAGCAGTTTAAAGGTGCCGTGTGACTGACGACGGTATTGGGCCCGCAGACCGAGGAGTACACTACGGCTGTGGCCAAGTTTCACCTCGATCACAGCGGCCTGGTTTACGAAGAGATCTTGTCCAAGATCCATTCGCTGAACGGGAATTTTCGTTCGGAATATCAGCCCACCACCGACAGCGAGACCGGCAAGCGTACACGGAGCGAGACGCTTTGTCATGATGGAACTGACTATGCGTTGGCAAATGTGGCGAGACGGCTAATAACGTTCCCAACGATACTATCGGGGGTGGAGGCCCCAGCGGTGACTGCTACATGCACGACGTCGCTGGATGGTAGCCAATTACTCGAAGTAATTTCTGTAACATTGCCCGGGCCTCCCGACGAAGGTGGGCCGCCGGCGGGTCGGTGCCGGATGTCTTCGACCGAGATGAGACAGTCCGCCTCGGCAATGTGGTACGTCGGCAGTCGCTCCGCACAGATTCGGGCGAGGTTTCGAGTGTTACTGCTGTTGTAGCCGCCGATGACGACCGCGAGATCAAACTGCTGGCCACCCAGCAGAGAGTTCACTGCGTCCTGCCGGTCTTGCGTGGCACTGCAGATCGTCTCGAATGCCTGATAGTGATTACCCACGGCATTCTGGCCGTATTGGGCGATCATCGCAAGACGAATCATCTCACCGATTTCCAGCGATTCCGACATCAGCATCGTCGTCTGGTTGGCCAAGCCGACACGACAGAGATCGGCGACGGGGTCGAATCCGGGAGAGCATGCTTCGCTGAACGCTGCTTGAAACTGGTTAACACTGGCCAGGCCACGAATTAAGTCGCACACTAGCGTCGCCTCATCGCGGTCGAGAATAATGAGGTATCTTCCGTTCTCGGCAATAAGTGCCTGGGATGCCGTCGCCTTCGTCTCTTCGTGATGCACCTTACCGTGAATCACCGCGGTGAAGCCTTCCGCCGTGTAGCGTTTGACGGCCTTCCACACGTTGAGCACCGATCCACAGGTGGTGTCGATCAGCGTGCACCCGCGGCGATCGAGTTGCTGCAGCGCATCAATCGATACTCCAAAGGCCGGCAAGATGACGACATCAGCAGAGTCGACCTGCTCAACTGATTGTCCCGGGTCGCTCAAGAAGCCGATGCCAGCCTGTCGGAGGAGAGTGTTGACCTGAGGGTTATGGATAATTTCACCCGTTAGGTAGACCCGCCGGTCTGGGAATCGAGCCCGTGTCTGATAGGCGTAGTCGACAGCGCGGTCAACCCCGTAGCAAAAGCCGAACTCCGTAGCGAGGTGGACCACTAGACGTCCGTTCCGCCATGTGAAATTTGAGCTCTTGATCTCGGCTATGAGCTGGCTGTGATAGTCCCTAGCCAGCGTGCCAGCCACGGCGTGCTTGAGATTTAAACCTTTTCGAAAAATAGGAGCAGGCACTCGTTGTTCACCAGACGTTAACGGAGATTTCTCGAACACGCGGCGTGATCTCGTCGAGCGGGGTAAGTCCTAGCACTTGAGGACTATTCAGCATCAGCTCAAGTTCGTCGAGAAACAGGTCATCGTACTCTAGACCCGGATCGGTGAATGATACTGTTAATGGTGGTCGAGAGGCCGACACCACAGCCTCGGTCGACATCCTCGACGTGCCGTTCGTAGGTTGGGGGTGCTTGTGGAATAACTGCCCGACAGCTATCCCGATCAGCAATCCCGCCGCTACGGCGCCACTAAGCCAATACCGGACACGGTACAGGCCCGAGAGTGCGGGATGGGCGCGCGTCGGAAAACTGAGGATGCGGGCCGGTCTTGCCGGTTCGACCGACCGTCGAAGCCGTCGCATGATCCGGGTTCGCTGAGTGGTGACCCGGTCGACAGGAAACATCCCGGCCAGCGTGGTTTCGTTCGCTTCAGTCAAGCTATTCAGAAAGGCGCGCAGCTTCGCCGAGCGCTTCGTGCATCGACTGCACTGGTCCAGATGGGTACGCGCCGCTGGTGACGGTGTGTCCGAGGTCGCTGGTATCAGCAGCTGGAGGATCACGTCGTCTACGAGGTGACCGGGGCCAAGTCGGTCTCGAAGTCGCAACCAGAGCCCCATGCTACGAGGTCCCCGTGGCGCCAGACGCAGGGCTGAGCCAGGCGTGGCGGTCGAGTAGTTTGCGCAGCGATCGGATCGCGCGAAACAGGTGGACGCGTACGGTGGCCTCGCTAAGTCCGAGCACCTGGCTGATCTCTCCGGTCGTGTGTCCCTGGAACTGGCTCAACACCACCACTGCACGTTGTCGATCGGGCAGCTGGCTAACTGCGGTTCGGAGCTGGGCGCCCATCTCTTTTGACAGCAGCGTCTTTTCTGGCGATGCCTCGGCACTGACATGACGATCGATTATTGCGTGCTCGTTCTCTCCCATCGAGATCATCCACCGGTCCCGACGTTTCTTGGCCTTGAGACGGTCAAGACAACCGTTAACCACGATTTTCGTGAGCCAGAGCTTAAAGAGGAGCTCCTCCCGAAATGAAGAAAGATGGACGAACGCCTTCAAGAAGGCGTCTTGCACCGCCTCATCGACATCCGCGGCGTTTTGGAGGTAGTAGTAGGCGATTCGAGTGGCGCGGCGCTGATGTCTCTTCACAATTTCCTCGAAGCGTTCGCACGCTCCGGTCTGATCGCCGGCCGCGATAAGGGCCTTGACGTCACCGGTGAGGCGGCTATCAATGGCCGCACCTTCGCTCGAATCAGACTGAGGCTGCACACTAGCGCGCATATTGTTTTGAGACGACTCGAGTAACCGGATATTTACTCGGACCCTATGATTTACGAGATCGAGTTCAATAATACTGTGTCAATGAAGTGGCTGGGTAGTAGTGATGAAAGATCTGAGCTACGGTGTGGCCGGCGCGCGCCCTGGCGGCTGCCCCTCGCTGACAGAGTCCGATTCCGTGACCCCATCCCTGTCCCTCAAAGACGAACTGATCACCCCGACGTACCACGGAGAATCTGGTGCTTCTGATCGATTTCGGTCCGAAGCGTTCGTTCAGCAGCTGACGTAGCACTTCACCACGGACTGTAGTTACCGACTTCTCTCCGCTAATCACCACGCTTACAATTCGGCCGGCCTGGTCTTCCTTTGCCGTCTCTACCGTGTCAAGATGAGTGCCGACCCGTGTCCTCGGGTCGTTATTTAGGACGCCTTGGAGGTCTGTTCGGTCCACCGTAAATCGCCAGCGTGTCGGTGTGTCCCTTATACAGAAGGGGTCGCCGACCGCCTTGAGATAGGGCGGGGTAGGACCACCCCACGCAACAGTCGCATCACTAGTACTTCCGCCACAGTCAGCGTGAAAGAGAGCGTTAATGGGCAGCCCGTCATAGGTAATGACAAGTCCGGCCGTCACCCTCGACGCCGACCTAGCCAGACTTTCGCCGCGAGCGGAGAGCGCGTCCGGTGGACGATAAACCTGGCAGTGGGTAGTCGAGCAGAGGTCAAACCCCTCGTGAGCGTGCCGGGTCCGATTAGCCAGCGCATAGGTGCGTGCCAGGACAGCCTGCACCTGTGCGACGCGTTGGGCGGCGTTCGCGCCGAGACCGCGGACGTCCGCTTCAGCCAGAATCGAGCCTATCACGTAATCCTCCAAGCCGAGCATTACCACGGCCCCGCCCGGCGTGAGCTCGATCCGAACCACAGGGTCTGAAGGTGGCACAGGGTCGAGGCGAGGAGGGTTCGCGACGCAGGACGTGCCGACCAGTAGCCCGAGCAGGATTGGAAGTGCGTGTCGTGTTTTTCGTCGTTTAGAGTGAGTCATTGTTTCGAAACAGGTTCGACGCTAAATGTGACCGGTCGCCCTTGCTATTGTATCGACCCTTGTATCGTTTTTACGTGCTAGTTTGGGTCGTCGCCTGAGCGCTGGCTCATTGATTGTATAGCTTTGCATCTGCTCTTCGGAGCTCGGAATAGTCGGTCTCGGTCCTTCGTCCCGCGCGCGACCAGTTGCGAACAATCTCCTTGGGACGATAAAATCTTTGAATAATGTCTTCAGGGTCTCTCTTACAAACTATCGGAATCACTAGGCCTGGACCGGTGCATTGGAATCGAGGCACGGCGGCCTTGTATGAGGAAGCTATACGCCGCGGTGAGGGCGTGATCGCCGAAGGCGGGCCATTAGTGTGTCAGACCGGCATTCACACCGGTCGCTCGCCCAATGACAAATTCCTCGTTCAGGAGCCGTCCAGCCAGGATAACGTCTGGTGGGGTAGCGTTAACCGACCGATCGATGTCGAGCAGTTTCGTGCGCTTCAAGAGACAACGCTCGCCTCGCTTGAAGGGAAGCCGCTATTCGTGCAGGACTGCTTCGCCGGCGCCGATCCATCGTATCGATTACCGGTACGGATCATTACCGAATGTGCCTGGCACAGCCTCTTTGCGCGGACCATGTTTCTTCCGTTGCCGGCTGGCACAGAGCCGAGCCAGCACGTGCCCGAGTTTACGGTGATCGACGTTCCATCAGTCGAGGCCGATCCGGCTGTGCATGGCACTAACTCTGGCGTCTTTATCGTGGTGGACTTCTCGCAGCGACTAGTCCTTATCGGAGGTACCAGCTACGCCGGTGAGATCAAGAAGTCGATCTTTACCGTCATGAACTACCTGCTGCCGCTTCGAGACGTCTTCCCGATGCACTGTTCCGCCAACATCGGCGAGAAGGGCGACGTTGCTCTTTTTTTCGGCCTGTCAGGTACGGGAAAGACGACGCTCTCTAGCGTACCGAACCGACGCCTCATCGGCGACGACGAACACGGTTGGAGCAACCGTGGTGTGTTCAACTTCGAGGGTGGCTGCTACGCAAAGACAATTCAATTATCATCGGAGGCGGAACCTCAGATTTACGCCACAACCCGGCGGTTCGGCACGGTCTTGGAGAATGTTGCGATCAACCCGGAGACGCACGCGATAGATCTTAATGACGATAGCCTCACGGAGAATACGAGGGGCGCCTATCCGATCTCATTCATCGACAACAGCGTGGCGTCTGGGCAGGGTGGGCATCCGGAAACGATTGTCATGCTGACCGCCGATGCGTTCGGCGTTATGCCACCTGTTGCGAAGCTCACCCCCGCTGCGGCGATGTATCACTTTATGTCTGGCTACACCGCAAAGGTAGCCGGGACCGAGAAAGGGGTCACTGAACCGAAGGCCACCTTCAGTACCTGTTTTGGAGCGCCGTTCATGGTGTGGCACCCGAGTGTCTATGCTCGGCAGCTCGGTGAGCGGATCGCCAAGCATCGGTCGCGGGTCTGGCTCATTAATACCGGCTGGACCGGGGGAGGCTACGGTATCGGTCGACGCATCAGCATAGAGCACACCCGTGCCATCGTCGATGCGGCGTTGTCCGGTGCGCTTGATGGTGTTACGTTTGAGCGTGACGCGGTGTTTAACGTCGATGTTCCCACTCAGTGCCCGAATGTGCCATCAGAGATGTTACGTCCTCGCAGCACGTGGGGTCACAGCGCCGACTATGACGCACAGGCCGGAACCCTCGCCGGAATGTTCACCAAGAACTTCAAAATGTTCGAGTCCGAGGCAGACGTTGATGTCGTCCGCGCCGGTCCCCGCTAGCGCTGCTTCGCTCAGGGTAAGAGAAGGACACGGTCACCTCGAAGACATACGGCCGGTGGTCGTATGCCGATGACGTTTGAGTCGGTTATCGGCCTTGAGATTCACTCGCAACTTCTCACCGACACCAAGATATTCTGCCGGTGTCTGACCACGTTCGGCGCGGCGCCCAATACCCAGGTATGCCCGGTGTGTCTTGGGCTCCCAGGCGCGTTACCGGTTCTTAATGCTCGCGCCGTCGAGTTTGCTGTGCGTGCCGCCCTGGCATTGGGATGCACAGTGCGGCCGACATCGGTCTTCGCTCGCAAGCACTACTTTTATCCCGATCTGCCGAAGGGTTATCAGATTTCGCAGTACGAGCAACCGTTGGCGGTTGATGGTCTCCTGACGTACGAGTCAGACGGCCAGACGTCGGCGGTCCGGATCATTAGGGTGCACCTCGAGGAGGACGCAGGTAAATCGCTGCATGATGAGTTCCCGGAGTCTGAGGCGTTCAGTCACGTTGATTTTAACCGCAGCGGTGTGCCGCTAATCGAAATCGTCACTTACCCCGACCTTCGTACCGCCGTGGCCGCCGCGGATTTCTTCGCTCGGCTTAGGACCATTCTCCAGGCGGTGGGGGTGAACGATGGCAACATGGAGGAGGGGAGCCTCAGGTGCGACGCCAATGTCTCGATCCGTCCAGTTGGTTCGACGGAATTAGGCGTGAAGGTCGAGATCAAGAACATCAACTCTTTCCGTTACCTACAGCGGGCAATTGACTACGAGTACGACCGACAGGTCCGGGTTGTCGGTGACGGTGGCGTCGTGGTCCAAGAAACACGTCTGTGGGACACGGTACTTGGGCGAACGGTGTCGATGCGAAGCAAAGAGGAAGCCCATGACTACCGGTATTTCCCGGAGCCAGACCTCCCACCCCTCAAGGTGGCGCGCGAATGGGTGGAGGGACTTAGACAGACGCTACCTGAACTGCCCGAGCAGCGGAAGCAACGGCTTATCACCGACTATGGTCTGTCCGAGGATGACGCTAAACTGCTGACCCAGTCGGCCGAGTTGTCGACGTACTTCGAAGAGACGGCCCGTGCATCCGGGCTCCCCAAAGCGGCGAGCAACTGGGTGAAGGGGGAAGTCCTTCGACGTATAAAGGAAGAAAGCGTGAAACTCGCGACATTAAAGGTCCAGCCGCCGGCGCTTGCAGCGCTGATAGGTCTCATTGACATCGGCCAAGTCAGTGGGTCAGCTGCCAAGCGGGTCTTCGAGCGTATGTGTGAGACTGGCGAGTCGGCAGAGGTAGCGGTAGCGGCGGAAGGGCTCACCCAGATCGACGATGGCGACACCCTCTCGGCTGCGGTCAAGAGCGTGATCGATACGCAGCCCGATGCGGTCGAAAGCTATCGGTCAGGGAAGATCGGCACGCTGGGGTTTCTCGTGGGTCAGGTGATGCGAGAGACGCAGGGTAAAGCTAACCCCAAGAGGGTCAATGAGCTTCTACGGCAGCAGCTCGATGGGCGCTGAACCAAAAGGGTAGAGGCGAGGACGGCGGTCTTGCGAGGCGCGATGAGAGAGCCAGTTACGTACCGGTGGCTGGGAAACGATGCTACCAGACGGAGTGTCCCGGCTGAAGATCTCGTTGCAAATGACCGCGGCGGTCCACTACACTAAATAATTGTAGGCTGCGTAGTGCTCAAGATCGATGCTGCCACCAAGTCGAGAGAATCTGTCCGTCTTTCCGAAGCGGCTGGTGAGCCGCTCCCTTTCGTCAGCGCGAATTGCCTTCTACCGCGAGGAGCTGTTCAAGCACCGGCAGTGCCTCGAGCAGCAGCGTGAGTACTACTCTGAGAAGGCGATCACTGACCTCGAAGCAGTTCTGACGCGGCTGATTGCGGACGTTGACCGACTCTGTGCCCGGAAGGATGGGGATCAGCTCGTCGGCCGGCTGCTTTACAAAATCGATGGGGTGACGCGGCTCTCCGCGTGGTCCGATCCGAAGAAACACCACTGAGTACCACCGACGCACGTCACGTCCTTGCACAGGTCATCCACGCTGGAATCGCTGGAGCTTCGGGATCCCGTCTCGTGGCCCGCTCCCTCGTCGACGCTGAGATCAGCGACCTCATCGGTAACCACCCCTTGACGCTGGTGTCCGCGGGAAAGGCAGCGGTCCCGATGGCCACGACGTTTTGCGACCACTGGCAGGGCCAGTTGCGAGGTGGAGTGGTCGCCGCGCCGGTGAAAGCGTACTCCGACGACCGTTTGGACTTCTTTTCTGTCGGGCATCCAGTCCCGACGCAGGCGAGCGTCGATGCCGCGCTGCGCGTGCTGGAAGTGACCGGATCGGTTGGGCCGTCCGACACGCTACTCGTGCTGCTGTCAGGAGGTGCGTCAGCCTCGCTCGCAGCTCCGGTCGACGGGTTGACGCTAGGCGATAAGGTGAAGGCAACCGAAGCGCTGCTTCGAGGCGGAGTTGCCATCGATGGTATCAACTGTGTTCGGAAACATTTATCGGTTATCAAAGGGGGATGGTTGGCCGCCGCGACATCAGGGCGTGTCGTTACGTTGGCGGTCTCCGACGTGGTCGGGCCCGTAGCTGATGACCCGGCGGTGATCGGATCGGGACCAACGACGGCCGACCCCACGCACTTCGAGGACGCGGTGCGCATCGCCGATCGCCCTCAAATTCGCCCCTACTTTCCGGCGGCCGCCAGAGCGGTACTGGAAAAGGGACGGCGGGGTGCCTACGCGGAGACGCCGAAGCCTGGGGACCCGCGTCTCGCGAAGTCGTCGTTCCGTGTTATCGGTGGTCGTCGTGATGCCATGCAGTCGGCTGCTACCCAGGCGACAGCCTTGGGATTTGATGTCGCCGTCATCGATAACCCGGTAATAGGTGAGGCACGCTACGTCGCCGATGTCTACTTCAATCTGGTGATCGACGCGGCGTCGAGACTGGGTCGACCGGCGTGCGTCGTCTCTACAGGAGAAACTACCGTCGAGGTAACAGGTTCGGGTCGCGGGGGACGCAATCAAGAGCTTGGATTGGCCTTGGTCGATCGGCTGACTGAAATGGAGGAGGACGTGACATTTGCAAGTGTCGGAACCGACGGAATCGACGGGCCGACTGACGCGGCTGGTGCCGTCGTGAATCGGACGACCCGACGGCGGGCACAGGCCAGGGGCCTTGGCACTCCGGCGAGTTGGCTTGATAACAATGACGCCTACGCGTTCTTCGAGGCCTTGGGCGACCTGGTTATCACTGGCCCAACTGAGACGAACGTTGGCGACCTCCAGGTCTTCCTGTTACCGGAGAAGTGATGCTGACGCCGAAGCAAATCCTCGACGCCATTAAGTCGAAAGTGGATCACCCGGCAACCATTCGCGAACTGATGCAGCGGCTCAAGTTGTCGCCGGAGCACCGCATGACTTTGAGGCGGCGACTGGCGGCGCTTGTGGAATCGGGTTCGCTCATCAAAGTTCGAGGTAATCGATATGGACTCCCGGATCGGATGCAGTTGATCCCGGGGCGGGTCACCGTAAACCCTCGGGGCTTCGGTTTCGTGACACCTGACCAGGCGGTCGTCAACCTTAACGGCGACCTTTACATAGCCGGGGGAAACCTCAACCAGGCCATGCACGGCGACCATGTACTGGCACGTGTTGAACACCAGCGCTCCGAAGGGCGCGTCGAGGGACGCATTGTGCGCATTTTGGAGCGGGTAACCGACCAGTTAGTAGGCCGATTGGAAATGGACGAATCGGGATTGGCGTATGTCGTCCCTTTCGACCGACGTCTCGTCATGGACGTGCATATTCCGCAAGGTGAGACTGGCGAGGCGAAGGCTGGAGAGCTGGTTACGGTGGTGTTGACGCGATTTCCAGGACCAACTCGAGGGCCGGTCGGACGTATCACTGAGGTATTAGGGACTCTCGAAACGCCTGGAGTGGATACGGAACTGATCCTTCGAAAAGTTGGAATAGCAGATGACCACCCAGAAGCCGCTGTTGCCGAGGCGCGGAAGCTAGGCTCGAAAATCAGGCCCCGCGATATCAAGGGCCGACAGGATTTCCGGGCGCGTCAAACCGTTACGATCGATGGCGAAACCGCGAGGGACTTTGACGACGCGATTACCCTCGAGAAGCTTCCGACCGGACACTTCTGGTTAGGCGTTCACATTGCCGATGTCAGTCACTATGTGGAAGAGGGTAGCGCCCTTGACGCTGCCGCTTACGACCGTGCCACGTCGGTTTACTTTCCGGACCGAGCTGTGCACATGTTCCCAGAGGAACTCTCGACCGGGCTCTGTAGTCTAAATCCAAATATCGATCGACTTGTGCAGTCGTGTTTGATGGAGATCGATACCCGCGGCACGGTTCGTCGATATGAGATGCACGACGGCGTGATTCATAGCGACGCCAGGCTGACTTATACCGACGTCAATGCAATTCTCGTGGGCCGAGACCCCGAAACCCGAACCCGATACAAAAGCCTCGTTCCGATGTTGGAGTTAATGAGTGATCTGTTTAGGGTTCTGAAGGCCCGCCGACGCCGGCGGGGTTCGATCGACTTCGATCTACCGGCAGCCAAGTTCTTAACGGATGACGAGGGTCGAGTGGAGGCGATCGTAGCGGAAGAACGAAACCAGGCGCATCGCATTATCGAAGAGTGCATGTTGATCGCCAACGAAACGGTTGCGAGCCATCTTGAGGACAAGGGTATGCCGTCGTTGTTCCGGGTGCATGAATCACCCGACTCGGTCAAGGTTGAGGAGTTTGAGGATTTCACGGCGTCACTTGGGTACAGTCTCGGCGCGCCGTCAGAGGGCGTGGCGCCTCGACACTTCCAGCGCCTACTACAACGCTTGCGAGGTAAACCCGAGGAGCGTCCCGTGGCGTTCTTGATGCTCCGGACGATGAAGCAGGCACGGTATGACATTCAGAACCGGGGCCATTTTGGGTTGGCAGCTTCCAGCTACACACATTTCACGTCACCGATCCGGCGATACCCGGATCTCGTCGTTCATAGGGCTCTGCGTGAGACGCGGGTCGGAGGAAGAGGTGTCTCCCCCGGTACCGCTCGTGCGGAGGCGCTGCCAGAGATGGCGCGGCACACGTCAGAGATGGAGCGTCGGGCGGAGGAAGCCGAGCGTGAGGTTGTTCAATGGAAGAAGGTTAGGTTCATGGTCGACAAGGTCGGCGACGAGTTTACCGGCTACGTAACCGGCGTGACCGCCTTTGGACTATTTATCGAGTTGGTTGAGCATTTTGTCGAGGGGCTCGTCCACATTTCGAGCATGGCCGATGACTACTACAAATTCTTTGAGCGTCGGCATGAGCTTCGCGGTGAAAACAGCCACAAGATCTATCGTCTCGGCGACGTGGTTAAAGTTCAGCTTGTGCGTGTCGATTCGGATCACCGCAAGCTGGAGCTCGCGTTGGTCGAGGTTCTCGAGCGGGTGCGGCACCACGAAGCGAAACCGCGTCCAAGGAAGAGTACAGGTCGCCCAAAGCGAGCCCGCCGTGACCGTAGGGTATGAGTCATGGATCTTGGGTGGCAAAGAGTAGGTCGAGGATCAGGTGTGGTGGCCGGCAGTCACGACTCTTGTTCATCGGCAACCCCTGACCGTTGACCCATAAAGAAAATGAAGAACGTCATTATTGGAACCGCTGGTCATATTGACCACGGAAAAAGCGCTCTAGTGCTGGCGCTGACCGGGACCGATCCCGACCGTCTTAAAGAGGAAAAAGCCCGCGGCATCACGATCGATTTGGGATTTGCGAATTATCGTCAGGGGAACCTCAACTTAGCGTTTGTCGATGTCCCTGGCCACGAACGGTTTGTCAGAAACATGCTCGCAGGAGTTAGTGGGATTGATTGCGTAATACTCGTCGTGGCCGCCGACGAGTCGATCATGCCGCAGACCCGAGAGCACTTCGACATCTGCCGACTGTTGGGTGTGGAGTCCGGACTCATTGCGCTGACGAAATCTGACCTTGTCGATGAGGAGACGCTCGAGCTCGTGCAGATGGAAACCCGAGAACTGGTCCAGGGGTCGTTTCTTGACGGTGCACCGATGGTGGCGGTCTCGGCTCGGTCTGGCGCCGGTCTCGACGATCTTCGTCAGGCGTTGAGAGGAATCGCCGGTGACTTAGGTAAACCGGCGACGACGGGGATCGCGAGATTGCCCGTCGATCGCGCCTTCACCGTGCGAGGATTCGGGACCGTTGTCACGGGCACGCTTGTTTCCGGCACGATCGCAGCCGAGATGACGCTCGATGTGCAACCGGCCGGCCACCATGTGAAGGTGCGAGGGCTCCAAGTTCACGGCGAATCGACCGACCGGGCCCAATCCGGTCAGCGGGTGGCGGTGAACCTCACCGGTCTCGATGTCGGTGACCTGTCCCGCGGCGACGTGCTGGTCCAGCCCGGCGGGCTGGAGAGCAGCCGTCGTCTCGATGCGACGCTGATGCTTTTGCCAAATATGCGACCTCTCAAGCACGGCAGCCGAGTCCGCTTTCACTCAGGGACCAGTGAGGTGATGGCACGGGTGTCACTGGCTGCGCTGGTCGATACCGATCCAGGCGAGCTCTTGCCGGGAACTCTTACCCCGGGATGTGAGTCCTACGTACGTCTCCGCCTCGAGCGCCTCGTCGCGCTGACACGGGGGGATCGGTTCGTTATCCGTGCGTACTCACCGGTGGTGACCATCGGTGGTGGCCGTGTCCTCGATCCGGCGCCAGGGCGCGGCCGCCTGCGCTCCCCGGCAGGCTTTAAACGCTTGGGCCGACTGCGCGAATCTGGAGACGCGTACACCTTCCTCGTCGCCATGGTCGACCAAGGTGGCTCACGGGGATTGTCGCGCTCACAACTCATTCCACGCGGTGGAATTGCTTCCGCCAACGTCGATCTCGTGGTCGAGTCGCTTGTGAGAGAGGGAAAAGTGGCTGCCGTTGGAACGGTCCTGATCGCACCGGAACGGGTTTTCGAGTTGAGGGACATGGTGACGGAGTGGGTCTCAACCTTCCACAGGGACCATTCGCTCGAACCTGGCCTACCCAGGGAAGAGGCACGCGAGCGCTTCAGTCACCATTCGTCTTCCGAGGTGTTTGACGCTATTGTCGGTACTCTTGTTCGAGACGGAACGCTGATAGCTCGCGACCACCTTGCTCTATCATCGCATCGGATTACTCTGTCCCCAGAGGAGACGCAGGTCTGTCAGGGTATCGAGGGGTGCTATCGACGAGCCGGTCTATCGCCGCCCGATCTCGAAACGGTCGCGTCGGAAACGAGCACATCTCAGAACACCGTTGACCGGATGGTTAAGCTTCTGCTGCGCGAACAGGTGCTAGTCAAGGTCGAGTCGTTGATCTTTCATGGCGACGAACTCGAACGCCTTAGATCAACGGTCATCGCCCTCAAAAGCAAATACCCGGCGTCGGCACGCGTGGAACTCGACGTAGCCACTTTCAAAAAACAATTCGAGATTAGCCGAAAGTTTGCTATTCCCTTGCTTGGTTATCTGGACCGAGAACGGGTGACGCGACGCGTCGGAAACTTACGATTACTGTTATGACGCTACGTCTTTTGCAAAATTGATCAGCTCCCCAGTAAACTGCAGGCGTGCCTCAACGATTCACACAAGGATAGAATAATGCCCGTATCTGAGAGTCGAGAATGCTTCACCATCTGTGTGTTTCAGGACACGGACTGGGCTAGTCGAGGACTCGACGCGCTCAAAAAGAGAGGGTTCGACGACACGGTAATCTCCGTTCTGTCTAGGCAGACCTCCGACTCGTCCGCCTTGGTCGAGCAGGCATTTGGCGTGGAGCCAATGTCGATAGAGGTTAAAGGACTGGGTTCGGTTGTGGCCCGCGGCCCGCTCGTTGGAGCCCTTCAGGGTTCCGATGATGGCTTGGGGTGCACAGGTGTGGCCGCAACCATTCACCGAGCGGGATTCCAGGCTCACGATGGATTCATCTTTCAAACGCTTACGGAGCGCGGGGGAGTAATGGTGGCGGTCGAGAGTGAGTCGCGTGCTGCCGACGCCCTTGCCTTGTTTCATTCGTATGGCGGCGGCAACGCCGCAATCGGTGCCTGGATCGGCCGCGTCTAGCGGACGGACGCGGTTGAGCGACAACGCGATGCGTCTAAGTTACGTAGGGATGAGTTTAGGTCTCGGTCAGATACCGTTTGTGGCTGGACATGCGCCGTAACCAGGAGCCTAAGCCCCTCGAGACTGACGATGTTGCCCCCGGCGCCTGGACTGCCGTCCAGGCGCTTAGTTCCGAGTCGGAACTTTCCGCTGCCGCGGCGCTCTCGATCAGACCGGACACGGCTGGCCCGCGGGACGTCCAGTTTTTGTTCGGCGCGACCCATGAGCGAATGGGTCGTTCGATGGCGGCGTCATTCGCTGGGCATGTGGCAGGGATCGGTCTTGTTCTCTTCCTTATCAGTCTGGCACCCGAAAGAGTATTCGAGCTCGTCGAACCCAACCGACAGAACTACGGCATGGTGTGGTTGCCTGAGGAGGGGTTTGGCGGTGGTGGTGGCGGTGGAGGGAACCAGTCGCTCGAGCTACCGCGGCAGATTGAGCTGGAGGGAGTCGACGAAACCCAGCTGAGCGTGCCTGTGGCTCCGGAGCCAGACTTCGTCGAGCCGGAGGTCGAACCTGAGACTCTCGAGATCGAGCGGCTTAATATTCCGGCTGTATCGATGGCGGCTGCCCTCCGGACCTCCCTTGGGGTCATGGAGGCACTTGTCGAGTCGAAGCTGTCGCAGGGAAGCGGAACCGGTGGTGGGGGTGGCGAGGGTCAAGGGACAGGGGTCGGGACAGGCGATGGTCCTGGACTTGGTCCAGGGCAAGGTGGTGGTGTTGGCGGCGGCGTCTATCGTCCCGGTTCGGGCATCGTGAACCCACGGTTGATACATGAGGTCGAGGCTGAGTACACCACTGACGCGATGCGCGCCCAGATTAACGGCGTGGTGTGGGTCGAAGCAATTGTGTTGGCAGACGGCACGGTGGGTGACATCAAGGTCGTTAAATCCTTGGACCAGGTCTTTGGCCTGGACGATCAAGCGGTAGAGTCGGTTAGGCAGTGGCGTTTCGCTCCCGGCACACGATTTGGGGAGCCGGTAGCGGTTCGGGTGGTTATCGAAGTGTTCTTTAATATTTTTTAGTATCGTGAACTGAAGGGTATGGTGTTCGGCAAAGGCCAGCGCTGATTGCTCTTGTAGCGGGCTTACATATGCCGACGTATTCTCAGCGGATCCGCGAAAAAAACGCCCGGCAAGCGTTGTGCCCACCGGGCGCTCCACAGAAGTCTCCCGACCTCTGAGTTTTCAATCCTGATCACCTTGTCTAATACATTCCGCCCATGCCTCCTGGCGGTCCGGCCGGTGCCGCCGTCTTTTCTTCTGGGATTTCAGCGATCAACGCCTCGGTTGTCAGCAGTAAGGCCGCGATCGACCCTGCATTCTGAAGCGCTGTTCGGACCACCTTGGTGGGGTCAATGACCCCAGCCTTTACCAGGTCCTCGTACGTTTCGGTCTGAGCGTTAAAGCCGTTGTTCCCGGTTAACTCTCGCACACGCTGCACGACAATAGCGCCTTCCAGTCCGGCGTTTTGGGCAATCCAACGCATCGGTTCTTCGAGGATGCGCTTGATTATATCGACTCCGATCTGCTCGTCGGAGTTCTCAAGCGTGAGTTTGTCGAGAACAGCAGACGCCCGAAGCAGCGCGACGCCGCCACCTGGGACGATGCCCTCTTCGACTGCCGCCTTCGTGGCATGCATGGCGTCCTCGACCCGAGCTTTCTTTTCCTTCATCTCGGTCTCGGTCGCGGCGCCGACCTTGATGACGGCCACGCCACCTACCAGCTTAGCCAGTCGCTCCTGCAATTTCTCGCGGTCGTAGTCTGAGGAGGTTTCCTCGACTTGGGCACGGAGCTGTTTAACTCGGCCTTCGATTGCGTCTTTCGATCCCTCACCCTCGACGATCGTCGTGTTGTCCTTGTCGATAGTAATCTTCTTAGCTTTCCCTAGATCCTCGATACGGATGTTCTCGAGTTTGAGACCCAAGTCCTCTGTAATCGCCTTGCCGTTCGTTAATACCGCGATGTCTTCGAGCATCGCCTTTCGGCGGTCACCAAAACCCGGGGCCTTGACCGCAGCGGCTTGTAAGGTCCCGCGCAGCTTGTTGACGACCAGTGTCGCTAGGGCCTCGCCTTCGACGTCCTCCGCGACGACGAGTAGCGGTCGGCTTAGTTTGGCCACCTGCTCGAGCAGTGGCAGCAGGTCCTTCATGGAGCTAACCTTTTTCTCGTGGATTAAAATAACGGGGTTCTCAAGCACTACCTCCATCCGCTCGGGATCGGAGACGAAGTAGGGTGAGAGATAGCCGCGGTCGAACTGCATGCCCTCGACAACTTCAAGCGACGTCTCAAGCGTCTTGGCTTCTTCGACCGTGATGACGCCATCCTTGCCGACCTTGTCCATCGCCTCGGCGATGATCGTGCCGATCTCGGCGTCGTTGTTGGCCGAGATCATTCCGACCTGACCAATCATGTCGCCACTCACAGATTCGGACATCGACTGCAGGCCACCGACAACCGCCTCGACAGCGCGTTCGATGCCGCGCTTGATACCCATAGGGTTGGCGCCAGCCACGACGTTCTTAGAGCCCTCCCGATAGATCGCTTGGGCGAGGACCGTGGCTGTCGTCGTCCCGTCACCCGCGTTGTCGGACGTCTTGCTAGCGACCTCCCTTAACATCTGCGCGCCCATGTTCTCTAACGGATTCTCGAGTTCGATCTCCTTGGCGACTGTCACGCCGTCTTTCGTGATCGTTGGTGACCCGAACTTCTTGTCGAGGACAACGTTGCGCCCCTTGGGTCCGAGGGTCACTTTGACGGCGTTCGCTAGTTGGTTGACGCCTTCAATAATAATTTGTCGTGAGTTTTCACCGTAAACAATCTGCTTAGCCATGTGCGATAACTCCAATAACTGATGCGAGCCGTGGCTCTTGTGTCCTAGTCCTCAATGACTCCGAGGATTTCGTCCTCACGCATGTAACTGATGCGAGCCGTGGCTCTTGTGTCCTAGTCCTCAATGACTCCGATGTCCTAGTCCTCAATGACTCCGAGGATTTCGTCCTCACGCATGATCAGAAACTCGGCGCCATCCAGTTTGATCTCCTGACCTGAGTATTTCCCAAATAACACGGTATCGCCGGTCTGTACATCGAGCGGGGTGAGCGTTCCGTCATCCTTGACTTTGCCCTTACCAGCGGCGATAACCTTGCCCTGTTGAGGTTTTTCCTTGGCCGTATCCGGAATGATGATTCCGCCAACAACCTGTTCGGATTCCTCGATACGCTCAACAATGATGCGGTCGTGGAGTGGGCGAACTTTGACAGCCATAAACCATAAGCTCCCTTCAAAATGTTGAAAAACCTGGGATAAGGTCTAGTTTGCGCCGGCGGCTGGAATAAGCAGTCTAAGCGGCCGACTGCTAATTATAGTGCGAACTCGGCCTTGGTCAAGTCCTGAGACTCTAGCCGGTACGTTTAAGTCGATAGGAAGCGATTTTACGGGACAGGGTGTTTCGGTGGATTCCAAGCAACTCCGCCGCCTGTCCAAGGTTGCCCTTGGAGCGTGTCAAAGCCCCACTGATGAAGCGGCGTTCAATAGCCTGGCGCGCATCATCATAGGGAATTCCTTTCTTCAACATTTCGTCCACAAAGCGGTCGAGTTGATCCCGCACGTGTCGCTGCCCTTCCTAAAGATTTGGTATCGAGGGAATCGTAACCGGTTAAGTGCTCACGCGTGGTCTGCTAGTCAAGCTCGCGGCCGGACAACACGTGGAACGCGTCGTGGTATTTCTTTCTGGTCTTTTCGACGATGTCTGGCGGCAATTCCGGGACAGGAGGTTGACGATTCCACTTGATTTCGTCGAGGTAATTACGGACGAATTGCTTGTCAAAACTGGCTTGGCCTCGGCCAGGTTCATAACTTTCCTTCGGCCAGAACCGAGACGAGTCCGGGGTGAGGACCTCGTCGATCAGAATAACCGATTCGCCGAGACTAGATTCACCGTTGTCTGTGTCCACTAACCCAAATTCAAACTTGGTATCGGCGACGATGATTCCG
>Ga0310121_10002193_pt1 | contig 18939 bp, 17 predicted proteins | sample CB27_Tmax_986_MG_FD_203504 | JGI IMG/M metagenome (GOLD analysis project Ga0310121, IMG submission 203504) | Marine microbial communities from Western Arctic Ocean, Canada - CB27_Tmax_986 | ecosystem: Environmental > Aquatic > Marine > Oceanic | place: Canada: Western Arctic Ocean | collected...
CGGAGAGTCCCATCACTGCCCCACCGAAGAACGCAATACGCAGTGCCTTGCCCTGACCCTCTTGATTAGCCGCTGCCGAGGTACGTGTGTTCGCGCGGGTTGCCGCCTTCATACCAAAAAAGCCAGCTGAGACCGAACTGAGTGCCCCAAAAACGTATGCTCCCGCAGGCGTCCACCCAATCGCAAGGCCGAGCAGGATCGCCACCACCAATACAAATCCGGCCAGGACTGTGTATTCACGTTTGAGGAATGCCATCGCCCCATCGTGAATCTGTTCACCTAGATCGATCATGGTCTCGGATCCAGCCGGCTGCTTTTTCAAATATCGGTAGATCAACAATGCTATACCCAGGCCGATAAGGCCCAGAAGCCATGCCCATGCAGTTACTGCTACAAGTTCGGTCATTGAATCGCTCTTATTGTTACCATGATTTGTGAACTATATCTCGTTATTGATTGAAGTGGTTCATTACTGCCTCGTTCTCCTCCTCAATCCATGCTTCAATTGCGCCCGTCATGACGGGGAGCAGATTTACTACAATGTCCTCGTCCTCCTGGGGCATACGCGAGAGCACCCAGTCTGCTAAATCTTGTCCTTCTGGTTTCAAGCCAACCCCGATTCGGAGCCGAGCGTATGCGTCGGACTGTAGGACTCCTGATACTGACTTGAGCCCCTTATGTCCTCCGGACCCTCCCTCTGGTCGAAACCTCACTCGTCCCACTTCAAGTGCAGCATCATCCACGACTACCAGGAGGTCTTCTCTGATCCGAAAAGACTCCATCTCACTCAATCGTAGCAACGACAATCCGCTGCGGTTCATATATGCAGTGGGCTTTACCAGCTGCACATGCGAATCACCCACATCACCCTCAGTGACGAGAGCTCGATCCTCCTTTTCGAAAGAACCAAAGCCCCAATCGTAGGCGAGTCGATCAACAACCCACCACCCTACGTTATGCCTTGTAGCATCGTATTTAGGACCTGGATTCCCTAGCCCGACCACAATCTTCACGCACATGGGAATGAACCGACCCTAATCGCGATCTCCATCAGAGCCTTCGGGTGACTCCTCAACTGCTGTATCACTTGGCAAGGCTTCCTCGTCCGGTATCTCACCCTCAAGCAGTTCATCCTCTTCAACGACAGCCTCCTCAACAACCTTGGGAATCGCCACCGCACAAATAGTTTGCTCTTCGTCAACGGTGATATTGATGCCTTCCTCCAACTCTAGATCATACACATGGAGGGAATCATTAATATCAAGCTCAGAAACATCGACCTCGATTAACTCTGGGATCTTCGATGGGATGCACTTCACTGGAAGTTCGTTCAATACCTGCTCAAGCACACCACCGCTATTCTTAACACCGATTGGATCTCCAATCAGACGCAACGGGACTTCAACATCAACCGCAACACCCGCCTGGATGCGGAGGAAGTCCACGTGAATAAGCGAAGACTTGAACGGATGACTCTGAATCTCACGCACCAACGTTTGGAAAAGCTCGCCCACCCCCTCAACCTTGAGGCCCACAATCGTATTCTCAGTGCTGATCGAGTGAAAAAGGTTCTCCGCCTCATGTGTATCCAGCGATAAATGCATGGTGCCCAGTTCCCGTCCATACAAGACAGCTGGGACCCGGCCCTCCTGACGTAGCTTCCTCGCTACCCCCTTTCCCGTACCTTCTCGTTTCTGTGCTTTCAGCGTAATAGTCATTCTGGATTCTCGTTCTCCTGATTATCGGCCCCCAGGGCTATCCTGGGGCCCTTTCCCTCAGTTTTCCTTCGGAGTCTCAAAGAGTTTGCTTACAGATTCGTTCGAATGTACGTGGTGAATTGCCTTAGAGAGCAAGTCAGCTACGGAAAGAACCTCTAGTCTGTCAGAGCGTTTTTCCTCTGGAACATCAATCGTATTTGTCACGATCATCCGCTCTAGAGCCGAGTTGGCAAGCCTACTAGGTGCCTCCCCGGAAAGAATCGGATGGGTTGCCGCCGCATAAACTGTCTTAGCACCGCGGTCTTTGAGTGCTTCGACGGCGTTAGCCAGTGAACCTCCTGTGTCAACCATGTCATCAACGATTAGACAAGTCCGATCCTCGACATCACCAACAATATTTAATACCTCAGACATGTTTGCCTTCGGCCTACGTTTATCGATAATCGCAAAGGTCGCCCCAAGACGGCGAGCAAAACCCCTTGCCATCTTTGCCGCTCCGACATCAGGAGCTATGACTACGAGGTCTTCGAGTGCAAGATCTCTAAAGTACTTTGTCACCACCGGTGCTGCGTACAGGTGATCAACGGGAATATCAAAGAACCCCTGGATCTGGTGCTGGTGGAAATCAATTGAGATAACGCGATCAGCTCCGGCCGCTACAATAAGGTTCGCAGCGAGCTTAGCACCAATCGAGACCCTGGGTTGGTCTTTCCTATCCTGACGACCGTATCCGAAATACGGAATAACCGCTGTGACTCGGGCTGCTGAGGCCCGTTTTGCAGCGTCTAAAAGAAGACACAACTCCATGAAATTACTCGCAGGAGCCGAAGTGGGTTGGATAATGAAAACATCCCGCCCACGAGCACTCTGGTCTATCCGAACGAAGATTTCACCGTCCGAGAAATCTTCGATCGTCGCACCTTTTGGCGATTCTCCAAGCTTCTCAGCTATCTCACATGCTAACGGAAAATTGGCGCGTCCGCTAAGCAGAAGAAGAGGTCCATGCCTGTAAGTGTCTTCCATGTCACCGAAGCTAGAATCTGGATCCCTGACAGCTATCGCTTGATAGCAAGGAACGTTAGAAAAACCACTATCAGTGGTCAACGCTCGTTGTTTACTGAATTTCTAACCTTAGTCCTACATCTGACTAACAGATAGAAGATTTTCTTACCGTTCTTGGACACTAAAGACTCGGGCGCTGACCGCATCTGCCCGCCCCACCGTCTTCAAAACCATTCGAACTTCATACTCGCCCGCCTTAAGGTTTGGCAGATCTAGGTTGAGGTACCGGAATAATGGACCTGGGCTTAGCGGCCCAGACTCCTCCCAGGAGAGCCGAAGCGGCCTTGCCGGTTTTGTGATCCGAAGAAATTCCCCGATCTGGCGGAGCACTCCCCGATTTATCGGACTCACTGAGACTTCGAAAAGCAAAGTTTCCGATCTAAATCCAAGGCCGGAGACCTCCCAAGCAATAGCGAATGTTTGACCTATTAGGATCTCGGCTTTTTTGAGTGCCTGTGGAAGCGCTGCCGCAAGCACTTCAGGCTCCTTAGAAGAAGGTCTCAGCATCAGGATGTCAGAAAGCGATGCCACATCCTCTGGCACTGGCTGACTTTCAAACCCCATCCTTAGGCGCCCGGCACGGCGCTTCCTCGGATTCCACGTTTCAATCGAAAGCACATAACTCCCCGACGGCACCTCAAGTGAAAGCGCACCCTCGGTATGGCCCATTACTTGAGCACTCTTGATCCGTGCTCCGTCTAGTGGCACTAGAAAGATTCCAGCACGATCCAACATTCCGTCCTGGGTACCCGGATCGAGCCAGGGTATCGGATGGTCATGCCCCACATGCCGGGTCGTATCATCTGGAAGAAAGTGAGTTCCCACTACAACTACTCGGCTACCTCGGGGGAAGAATGCAACTTGACCTTCCATTGGAAGAAGGACAGGTGCATATGCTGGCGCATATAGAGAACGAGGTCGTTCGACATCTGCCCGTAGATCTCCTGGCGCTGCAAGACTTGGGGTACTAAGCATTTTACCAGGAGGCATATAGTCCCTTCCCTCCGGATGTTTGTGACCAATCACATACTCGACCGTGGTGAATCCTGCATCAGAAGTCCTATCCCACCCCAGTTCCCAACCGTGTCGGATCGTGAGTTCGTCAAGATCATTGCCCCAACTAATTCGGTAGGGGTTCTTGGCCTCTTCACGGATCTTTGCAACAGTCCAGCGTGCATAGTGTGAAGTCTTTCGATCATTACCTTCAGCTAGATAGAGTGGATCCGCGAGTAACCAGAGGCGCTCAAGCAAGTTATCTAGGGCTTCAGAAGATGATATTGCTGCCTCCTGTAGCGCATTTCGACCGTCATCATCCATAACCCAACGCGGTACGCGCCACCTAAGTGATTGCTCATTATCCATTTGGTCTATCGCTATCGAAAACACTCGATCGGCCTCGACATATCTTTCCAGTCCATGCAGAGAAAATCCTTCCAAAGCTGCACACCACCAGGGCTCGGCAGTCCCACATGAACGAGCTGCCTCAAGTGCTTCTTCCCAACGCCGAGCTTCAGAGAGGTACCAGACGCGCTGCCCTAGTAACCAACCGTCACCCGGAAGAAGCGCCTGTATTGAGTCCAATAAGAACAACAGTTCTTCTCTAAGTTCTTCAGCTTCGACTAATTCGGGACGTGGGTACCAATCCCCCTCGTCGTACCAAGAGCAGAAACGCCCAACTCGCTCATCACAAGCACCATTGGCCGATCCAAGTATAAGAGGAAAGTACCGAATCCTTCGCCGCTCAAAACGAGCTTGGGCTGCACGGGCGATCCCCTGCGATTCCGATGAATCAATAACAACAGTTACAGTATCAATTTCACCGGATACGACCTGCGCCATGTTGATCTGAGGAGAGGTAGCACAAATCAATAGAAGCGTGCCGAGTCCCCTGGCAGACAGATATTTCCTCGACTTCACTAATATCCCGGTTCGTTTTACTTCGGCTAGAAGTATTGCAATTGGCCCGGGTGGATTCGAACCACCACCGCCGGTTCCAAAGACCGGTGTCCTGCCATTAGACCACGGGCCAACATAATCATCCTATCGGAAGCTAGGCCTTAGGTTCAAGGCTTCGCAGATATCGGTGTGACCAGTGGATAACTCTCCAACGTCCGTGTTACCAGACAAGGCCAACCAAGCTCTTCCGTAAGGTCGCGTGCATCGGATTCAACGTCACTGTCATTCCTGGCGATAGCAAAGCAAGCAGCGCCACTCCCGGAAAGCAGAACGAGTGGGTAACCCTTCTGCCTCAGGGCACCAAGCGAACATCGGACTTCAGGGTACAAGTCAGCAGTCGTGACCTCAAAATCATTGTGCGCTGATGAAATGATCGTATCCCAGTCCCTTCTCGCTCTAATGAGACTTAGGTCAGTGTGATGCCCATTATCATCCGAAGACCTCCCAAGCATCTCATAAGCATTGCGTGTGGACACGTGCACGGGCGGGAGTATTAGGAGTAGAGTTTCCTCTGGGAGAGGCTCGATGGGCTCGAGTATCTCTCCTCTTCCATGGGCCAGTGCTGTAGTACTGTGGCACAAGAAGAATGAGACGTCTGACCCTATGTTAGATGCAATTTTCTTCAAAACCTCGGTATCCAGTAGACCCTCGGTAAGGTAGTCCAGCCCACGAAGCACAGCCGCAGCATCAGATGACCCACCTCCTAGGCCAGCTCCAGCAGGAATGTGTTTTGTTAGTCGCACATGGATTCCCTCTTGCAAACCAGCTGCCTCTCGATAAGCAGAGGCCGCACGGTACGCGAGATTATCCTTTACTGGCCCTGCTTCCAGACCTGTGACTTCAAGGCTGATTTGTCCAAGGTCATTTAATTCAACCAGTACGTCGTCGCAGTAATCAATGGCCTGAAAGAGGGTCTCAAGTTCATGGAACCCATCCGAGCGACGGTGCAGAATCTTCAAGAACAGATTCACTTTCGCAGGAGCAGACAGGGATACTGTTTGATTCAATGCTCCTCCGTGAAGTCCTCATCTTCGCTTGTGTCTGAATTCGAGGACCTAGCCTGACCAAGTGAGAGACCAAGTGCCCAAGTGTAATACAGACCAATGATTGTGATCGGGACCCAACCTCCAAAGTGATATCCGAAAGCGAACGCTAGAGAGTCGGCACTGTCTACACCGTAAACTGTGCCGATAGCAAAATCCGAGCCCGCGTGGAAGGTACCAAAGAATCCCGGAGCAGCAGGAAGAGCAACTGCAAAAGCGACTACCCCTGTAGTGAAGATCGCTGAGACAAAACCAGTGTCGATTCCAAATGCCAGCATACCCAACCAAAAAGAGAAAGCATGCCAAGTCCAGAAGACTAGTGTCCAAATAAAACCGAGCAGCAAAAGTCTGGCATCCCTCATGATCTTAATCGAGCTGATAAATGACTCGAGGATCTTGACTGAAGCCGTTCCGATTTCTGGGCTTAGTAACTGACCACACCACCCAGCAATATTAATCACCAAGCGTGGAGCTACTACGATCAAACAGAGCACTGATGTCACTACTATCACTATCAGTATAGCCAACCTGAGAAGGCCAGCCCCCCAACCTTCTGAAAGCGCCTCTATCGAAGGGAATCCAGAGGTATACACGGGAATGATCAAAAATAGCAGGAGAACCACACCATCCATGAACCGTTCAACAACGAGTGACCCGAACGCCGCACTAGCAGAAACCGGTTCTAGACGACTGAAGGTATACGCCCTGGCAAGATCTCCGATTCGCGCTGGAAGAAGGTTGTTCGCCATGAATGCGATTGAAACACTCGCGAACCTCGATCGGAGTCCTGTATCCGCTTTGACGGGTGTCAAGAGGATCTTCCACCGAAGTGCCCGGATGAAGTAACCAAAAGTTCCAACACCAATAGAGGCACTCAGAAGCCAGAGATCAGCCTGGGCGATGTTGGCGACGATGTCCGTTAACGATTCGCCTCGGAGTACCCACCAAAGAAGCAGAACAGTGACTAGGGCACCTGTAAGCGCCATGCCCCAGCGTCTCCTCATGTCTTTAACCGCGCCCGCCTCAAAATCTTGCTCATCTCACGCACAGCGTTTTCCATCCCAACCAATACCGCACGGGCAATTACACTGTGTCCAATATTCAACTCCTCAATCTCTTGTATCTCTGCAACCCGGCTTACGTTCTCGTAGGTAAGCCCGTGTCCAGCATGAACTGCGAGTGCAAGATCCTGGGCAAGGGTAGCCGCATGACCCAATCTTTCAATCTGCTCTTCCTCTGGCTTCGCCCTCCAAGAGTTGGCGTATTCACCAGTGTGCAGTTCAACAGCGTCGGCTCCTAACTCAGCGGAACATCGTATTGATTCCTCGTCCGGATCGACGAATAGCACAGTCCTTATTCCACTCCCTCCCAAACTACGTATCGCCCCACCGATCTCCGCTCGTTTCGAATCTCTAGAAAGGTCTAGACCGCCTTCGGTAGTCACCTCCTCTCGGTTTTCGGGTACAAGTGTCACTTGCATGGGTCTGAGTTCGTGTGCGATCTCGAGGATATCAGAAGCGACAGCAAGCTCGAGATTTACTCCTGTCCGAACAATTTGCATCAAAAGTCGGAGATCTCGGTCCTGGATATGTCGTCGGTCTTCACGCAGATGGACTGTGATCCCGTCCACACCGGCAAGTTCAGCGAGCACAGCTGCCCTTACGGGATCCGGTTCATCAGTACGCCGCGCCTGCCGCACAGTAGCCACGTGGTCTATGTTCAGATAGAAGCGCATTTTTCCAATTGAAGCCTCACATTTAGCTCCTCTGTGATAGGTCCGTATCCGAAGACTATACGTATTACTTTACTAAGTCTTTTTTCTATAGGATGCCTAAAATCTCCTACTTAAAATCACATAGTTAGTAATCTATTCAACACGGATGTCCGGACATCCCTTGAGTCTTCCGAGAAATGCGGGCGAGACCCGTGCCGTAATCGAAACCGTCATGTTCTCATCCACTCGATTAAGAATCTCGGCTTCTTGATAAATTTTTGAGATCATCCGTCCATTAGACACCGGGATGTGAGCCACAACCTCGACCAACTTAGCCCGAACCCGAGCACCAAGTGTCTCCCTAAGTGCTAGCAATGTGCTCTTGTCTTTGGCAGATACAAAAACCGCGGGAGTAGGTTCGATGGCTCGAATCCGTCGACGAAGCATTTCTTCTTCCGCATGAGTGATAAGGTCAACCTTGTTGAAAACGAGAACCTTACTGGCGTCTGCTAGGCCAAGTTCAGACAGTACACCCATCACCACATCATGCTGATCCTCCCAATCCTGCCTAGAAGCATCAATCACATGCAGTAGAACATTGGCTTCTTTCACTTCTTCCAGTGTAGAATGAAATGAGGCCACCAGATGATGTGGGAGTTTTCGGATGAAACCCACCGTGTCCGTGATTAGCGCCTGGTAGCCCTGGCCCAGATCGACGCTACGGGTTGCCGAATCAAGTGTTGCAAAAAGACGATCTTCGATAAAGAGGTCCGAACCCGATAAGGAGCTTAGAAGGGAAGATTTACCAGCGTTTGTATAGCCCACCAACACTGCCTGGAAAGTTCCTTCTCTCTGCTGACGTTGAACCTCTCGAGCCTTCGCAACCTGGCGAAGCTTTGATCTTAGGATAGCGATACGCTTCCGTATAAGTCGGCGATCGGTCTCGAGCTGAGTCTCCCCGGGACCCCTGAGTCCAATGCCACCCCGAATGCGCGCACGCGTAGCGAAAATATCTAGGATCAATTCAGAGCGATCCATAACGCGGACACCGAGAAGATCTTCGAGGTTTTTCCCCTGAGCGGGTGTGAGTTCCTCGTCAAAAATGACCAAGTCCCCTTCTTGATCAGAGACAAGTTCTTTGAGTTCTACTGCCTTACCCTCACCCAGGTACACTCTCGGATTAGGCTTAGTGATACGTTGAGTTAAGTATCCTACGACCTCGCCTCCAGCCGTGTCTGTTAAATGTGCGAGTTCCTCTAAATGATCTTCTATTAGAGCAGGATCGACGGCTTGATGGGGTGGTGCTCCAACCAGTATTGCCCTGTCCACAGGCGTGCGCATGTCGATGAGCTGAGTCGGTATCCCACTACCCTCCGGATATCTGTATTCGTGGGATGTGCTGCTCAGTCATGAATAATTAGAAAGCACCATGTTTGAATAATGTGAATCTACTCGTATGGAAGACCGGTGAGAGTTCATTCCTCATAAGCACCCAACCTGGCCTCAACATGGGCCCTGAGAACCCCTCGTTCATTCTGGGTTGGGTCTGTGAGAACGAAGTCTAGTAGGTCTTCAAGTATTCGAGAAAAATTTGGACCTGGGCGTAGCCCGATGCGAATTAGGTCATTGCCACCAATGGCTAGGTCGGAGATGCTCAACGGCACACCAGTCGCACGTATAAGGCGAGCACGGCGCCATGAGTCTACAACCTCAGATGGCGTCTTTACTACAGAAGGATAAGCCCTTGCTCGTGCCAGTTCTAGACGAGCCAAGGCATTAAGCCGCTCTGGGCTATTTAAACTGAGCCAGCGGCGTATGGCTTCATCATCCGCATCTAACCCCGGAAGAGCACTAGCTGAGGCCTGTTGAGATGTTTCATCAGTCTGAGCATTTGAAAACCGAAGCCGAACAAGGATTCCGACGACTTTTTTAGGATCAAGCAAATGAAGGAACTGGGCCAACCTTAGAAAGGCGTTGCCCGGAGGCAGTTCATCTATAGATGCAAGCGTAAACTCCCATCGATTCAAGGCGATTGAATGATCTGCCGTCCGAAGTTCGTCAAGTTCAGGGTAAAGTACGCCCAAGGCTCCTGCTTTTGCGTAAAGACTCAGGGTTCTTGAGGGAATACGATGCTGATCCAAAGCCTTCAGAAGTTCGTCCCGAACCCGCTCGCACGAGAGACCTCTCAAGTGTTCTGTCCTGTCACAGAGTGCTTTCCATGAAGCCTCGTCAATTCTGAGGTCAAAGCGCCCTGCGAATCGAAAGGCCCGAAGAATTCTGAGATAGTCTTCCGCAAATCTTTTCTCAGGAACACCGACAGTCTTGAGAACGCCTGCCTCAAGATCTTTGAGCCCGCCAAAGGGATCGAGAAGTTTTTGCTCGATGGGATGCCACGCGAGGGCGTTTATCGTGAAATCTCGCCGTGCTAGGTCTTCCTCTATTGTGTCAGCGAAGGTTACTACGGCATGTCTTCCATCAGTTTCGATATCCTTACGAAAAGTCGTAACCTCAAATAAAGTCCCATCCCTAGCGAGCACTCCCACAGTGCCGTGTTCGATCCCTATCGGAACAGTTCTCTTAAACAGCTGTTCTATTTGCCGAGGCCGGGCCTGTGTGGTGAGGTCCCAGTCACCCGCATAATGACCCGACAGAATATCCCTGACTGCTCCTCCTACCGCCCACGTATCGTGACCCGCCTTTTGAAGCGTATCAGTAATCCAGTGGACTGCTGGAGGGGGCGAAAGTTGGACTGTGCTCATCCCACCAGGACAGCACCTCCGTTTACGTTCAGAACTTCTCCGGTGATATGACGTGCAAGCTCTGAACAAAGAAATAGGATCGGCCCAGCCACATCTTCAGCGGTCGCAATCCTACCTAGTGGAATCGAACGAGAGACCAGCTCCCGCCCCGCCCCCTCGAAGGCTGATGACGACATCTCGGTGTCAATCCAACCTGGTGCCACGCAATTCACTGTAATATCTCGCGAGGCGAGCTCAATACAGAAGCTTTTGACAAAAGACATCATCGCTCCTTTGGTTGAAGCATAGTCGGCATGGAATGCTTCACCACGTTGGCCAGCTGTACTTCCGACAAGAACCAATCGCCCGTGATCTCGAAGACGGTGGGCAGCCGCACGACAGGTGTAGAATACAGAGTGTAGATTAGCCCCCAACGTCTTCTGCCATTGTTCGTTAGACATCTCCGCAATACTCGCTTCTTTATTTGGCCAAATCCCATGGTTCCCAATAAGGATATCTAAGCCATCGAATTCTGTATCTACTCGTTTAAAGAGGATTTCCACATCCCCAGGGTTAGAAAGATCACCCATTTCTGCCCATGCAGGGACACCAATTTCATGAAGTGCATCCAACGTCTTTTGCGCTTCCTCCGAACGGCTGTGATATCCGATACCTACACTAGCTCCAGCCCTAGCCAACAGGAGCGCTGTCGCTCGGCCTACTCCCCGCGATCCACCAGTTACCAGGGCATTCTTACCTGTGAGATCAATTAGCATCTTAGGGTCTCTCACTAATCAGTTCGCTCATTTCTATATGAAAAGCTATAGCATAGTAGTATCGGACCTTTGATTAACACGATCTAATATTGACCCTTAAGAACTAGCACCGGAATACTGCATGATCACTCCCAAGACTAAGTCAGGGTCTTCCCCATCAAGTGCTAACTCACAGGCATAGGTGATCAACGCATCTGCGGTAAGAAGTTGAAAGGCACTGTTCCGCACGCGCCCTGGAGACAATCGCGCTTGCTCTAGAGCATCACAGGCAATGTTCGTGAGGCCAAACACAGACACGGCAGTGACTCCCGACGCATCAATCCAAGGTCCCAACTCTACCGGGGATGCTGGGCGTCGTTCGCTAATCCATGCCTTTAGGTCACTCACCCCTCAGCCTCTCGGAGAAAATCCTTCACGGTATTAGCACCAGACTCTAGCGCTTCATCAATCTTCGTGGTGTCTTCCACGCCAGCTTGAGCGATATGGGATTTACCTCCACCTCTTCCTCCCACAAACGCGGACACTTCCCGAATCAATGCATCTGCACGCACACCTCTTGAGATCAGATCCTCACTTACAAACGCAAAGAGTACATGCTTTTCGTTAGGCATTTCAGCTACCAGCACTGCAACCCCCGAGGTGCCAGACTCAAGAAATCGGTCACCCCACTTTCGTGCATCATCCGCATTCCGAGCGCGAATACGGACACCCCGATAGTGTGCACTGTCGCCTCCTCCTAGATCGATCACACCAGAAGTGACATCCGTTTCAGTACTTCCTCCTTCCGATCTTACTTGATCGAGGAGGCTCTCAAGTTCAGCAGTATCGGACAGAAGTTGCTCTGCTCGATGCTTTGCCCCGTCCGGTCGTGTTTTCAGGATCGCTGAGACCTCTTTCAGGGCGGTCTCACGTCCCTTTAGGTAAGTAAACGCTTCTCGTCCAGTAAGTCCTTCAACGCGCCTTACTCCTGCCGAAACTCCTGACTGACTAACGAACCTGAATAGGCCAATCTCAGAAGTTTGGCCCGTATGTGTACCCCCACAAAGTTCCATGCTGACACCAGCTATGCTCACAACTCGAACCTCGTCAGGATACTTTTCTCCAAAAAGAGCCATCGCCCCGTCCTCAACAGCAGCTGCATAGGAGCGGTGGTTAATTTCAACCGGATGATTGGCCCAGATGCCCTCATTGATGATCAATTCCACTTGCTCGAGTTCATCGGTATCCAACGGACCCGTGTGTGCAAAATCGAAGCGGAGCCGATCAGGAGCGACCAGGGAGCCGCGCTGTACCACATGGTCGCCCAGCACTTCTCGTAAAGCCGAGTGCAGGAGATGAGTCGCGGTATGGTTTCGAACTGTGTCTCGCCGAACGTGATCGGTAACCTGAGCTTCAACTGGAAGCTTCTCCCCTCCGGCCGGGAATAGACCTTCTATTGAACCAAATACTGCGGTTTGTCCCATTACATCAGCTACCTCTCGAACAACTAGCTTCCAGACATCCCCATAAACAACCCCGACATCCGATACCTGACCACCACTTTCAAGATAGAAGGGACTTTTACCCAGTATGAGGCCGACTATGTCATCCTTAACACGATACGCAAGAACCTCAGTTTCTATATGGAGTTGTTCGTAACCGACAAATGTCTGCACTTCGCCGGAGATTTGAGTCCAACCATCTGTGATATCACCCGCCCTGAAGACCTCTTTGGCCTCTTCTCGATCTGCGCGTGACCTAGCTTGCTGTTTAGATAGCTCCTCTTCGAATCCGACTTTATCAACGTCATACTCTCTTTCTTCAGCAATAATTTCAGTCAAATCGATCGGAAAACCGAAAGTGTCGTAAAGCCTAAAGGCGTCATCTCCAGCTATTGTCCCTCCCCCCTCCGATATGAGTTCGTCAAGTCGGGTCATGCCACCTTCAATAGTCAAAAGAAAGCGCTCTTCCTCCGCTTGAGTTGTTTTAAGTAGATGATCTCGTTGATGGATCAGATCGGGGAAAGTGTCGCCCATACTATCAACGACCGCAGCAACTACACCCGTGAGTGTTGGCTCTCGTTGTCCAAGGAGCCAAGCGTGGCGCATCGCCCTCCTTAGGATACGACGCAGCACATACCCACGACCTTCATTTCCCGGAAAAACACCATCGCAAAGAAGAAATGCAACTGCACGGGAGTGGTCCGCGAGAACCCGATAGCTAACAGCGTCGTCGGCTTCAGCGTCGTAAGCTCTTCCCACCAGTTCACCCACACGATCAAGCATTGGGCGGAAAAGATCAGTATGGTAAACAGAGTCCACACCCTGAAGTACCGAAGCAAGCCGCTCCAGTCCCAACCCCGTGTCGACAGATGCGGCCGGGAGTTCGGTGAGGCTGCCATCTTCAGCTCGATCGTACTGCATGAAAACAAGATTCCATAACTCGCTGATTTGACCAGAATCGTTCAGCTCGACGAACTCCTCCGTGTTCGTCACAGAAGTCCGGTTTTCTCTTAGGTCGTAGTGCAACTCTGAACACGGGCCACATGGTCCCGTATCAGCCATCTGCCAGAAATTATCCTTGTCACCCAAGCGATGTACCCGTTCCGCTGGAAGTCCCACTTCGGTTGTCCACAGGTCTGCCGCTTGATCATCCGTATGATGGACAGTCGCATAGAAACGTTCGGCTTCAAGGCCATAAACTTCTGTCAAAAGATCCCAAGCAAAACGGATCGCATCTTTCTTGAAGTAGTCCCCAAAAGAGAAATTCCCGAGCATCTCAAAAAATGTGAGGTGCCGAGTAGTGCGCCCTACCTCCTCAAGGTCATTGTGCTTACCACCAGCACGAACACACTTCTGGGATGTCACTGCCCGTCTGAATGATACCTCTTCTTGACCCAAGAATATGCGCTTGAACTGCACCATGCCGGCATTAGTGAACAGCAGTGTGGGATCATCCTCTGGCACAAGCGAAGAACTGTGTCTTCGGGAGTGCCCTCGTTCCTCGAAGAACGAGAGAAATTGCTCCCGGATCTCGGCGGTCGTCATGGAGTCACATTAAGGGAAAGCTGCATTTATGAAGCCGGGCTCTTAACGATAACGGGTGACACGGTGTGTAAGGAGTACCCGTTAGTGTGAAATCAAGAGAGCGGAAGGACCGAAGGCCAAATGCTTACATTCGTCCCAACTCCTAAGAATGTCAGCTGATAACTTCCCCTTCCAGCATTTCCGAGACAAGGTCATCAGCTTCTTCAAGTTCTTCCTGATTCGCGGGATCCAGTCCTAAAGCAGTACGTAAACGTAATTCAATCTCTTCGGCGATATCCGGGTTCTCCACCAGGAAAATCTTAGAGTTTTCCTTTCCCTGCCCCATGCGCAAATCCCCGTAGGAGAACCATGAACCTGATTTTTCAACGATTTCGTGTTCGACTCCAAGATCGATGAGTAGCGCGTTATGGCTGACCCCTTCGTTGTATTGGATGTCGAATTCAGCTTGCTTGAATGGAGGAGCACATTTGTTCTTCACAACCTTTACCCGAGTTCGGTTACCGATCACATCCTGTCCGTCCTTGATTGCACCAATCCGGCGTATATCAAGCCTGAGCGAGGCATAAAACTTGAGTGCTCGCCCTCCTGAAGTCGTCTCTGGACTACCAAACATGACCCCGACCTTAATACGTATCTGGTTCGTAAAAATCACCGAAGTATTAGAGCGATTTACAGCACCTGTGAGTTTTCGGAGCGCTTGGCTCATAAGTCTTGCCTGAAGTCCAACATGGGTGTCGCCCATCTCACCCTCGATCTCTGCTCTTGGAACGAGCGCTGCTACGGAGTCAATAACTACGACATCAATTGCATTGCTACGAATGAGTACTTCTGCGATCTCAAGTGCTTGCTCTCCTGTGTCCGGCTGCGAGACCAGAAGGTTATCTACATCTACACCAAGTTTGCGGGCATATCCGACATCCAGAGCATGCTCGGCGTCTACAAAAGCCGCTATACCACCAAGGCGTTGAGCATTCGCGATCACTTGAAGACAGAGCGTTGTCTTGCCTGAGGATTCCGGACCATAGATCTCACTGATTCGCCCTCGCGGGATTCCCCCTATGCCGATTGCAGCATCCAAATTGATTGCACCAGTAGGGATCGCTTCGATAGTACTTGCAAATGAGTCTTCTCCCATTCGCATGATCGCGCCCTTACCATAAGAGCGCTCAATCTGTGTAATCGCAGTGTCTAAAGCCTTCTGGTTCTGGGCCGTCTTCTTTTTCAGATCTTGGTCAGTCATTTGAGCCGTGGCCATGTCTTCTCCGTCTTCGTGAGACCCCGCTTCCGAAGGGTTCGACACCCAAAGTATAATACCCGAACATAAAACGAAAGTCTCCCTGTTGAGCTAGGCTACTGACCTGAAGAAGGAGTGACCAGAAAAACATTAGAATACCATGGTACAAATCGAGTCCTCGTCGTTCTCGACAATTGTATAGAATTTCTTTGGGAGGGCTCTGAATAGAGGAGGGTAGTAAATGACCTCCCTGAGAACATATCCAAATCACAGTCTAGTTACTCATCAGTTTTTCCTGACGATAAAAATATGTCTGCCATACCCCTGGCCTGACTGCCACGTAAAAAATCTCAAACGGCCGATCCGCGTTTCTCGGCGTGAAAAGCCCGAGTCCTAGGTGCTGCCCCACTCGCATAATCTGCTCGCAGTCCACTGGACCCTGACCTACCATTTTCTCATACATCCGACCCTCAAAAGAGATTGGATCACCGCTAACAAACCATTGAGCAGTTCCAGCGTAGGTTCCGGAGAAATCAAGGACTGGCTGGAGAGTGCGCATTGGGATCCTGTCGGGACCAATCAGCGTGTCACCCTCAGGGGTCAAACGAACCTGCACAGTTTCACCTGTGGATAGGCAAAGGTTCACCAACGACCCCTCACCTCCAGGAGGCAGAGTAGCGACTTCAATACGGACCGTATCCGGTGGTGGGGCGGGAAGCACCACCGTGTCTGGTGCAAACCTTTCCATAAGAGATGGGCGGGAAAGAACGAGCTTGCCTCTGACTCCTATGGCTACCGAGCCTAAAACGGCGAGTTTCGGTTTCCAATACTCCGAGTGATGACCTCCCGACGGTTCAGAGTAGTTCACCGCAAGGTACTGAGCCCCGATCCGGATTCCTGCCACATCGAACTGGGCTCCTAAATTGACATCGAACCCGTCGTATTCACTCATCACAGTCAATATCGAGCTATTCCCAATCCCAACATGGACCGCTGAGCCGAAGAACCAACCCTCTGAGTCTATAGAGCGGTAGAACTCGAGTTCATCTCCATCCTTGAACATTCCTGAGCCATAACCACCCGTAAATGTAATATCGTGCTCCGGGAGGGCGCCCTGATCGAAACCTTGGATATGGACAGTCGCAACACCATATAGGCTTAGTTTAGTATTCACGTCTTCAAGGCCCACGTAAGAGTTACGGAACCGCTTGTCGGGTATCCCCAGTCTCGTGGGCTGATATGCGATTCCATCTTCAAAATTCGGCGCGGTCACGTACCTGCCCCCAAACGCCAATCCCAATCCCTGACTCTGTGGTCTTAGTAACTGCGCCCGGCCAAAGACTCCCCACATATTTCCACCTGAATCCGGCTCATTGAAGGACTGCAGGGTCGCACCAATCTCTAAACGATCAAATAGGCCCAAAGTGAAAGAAGCATCAGAAAAGAAATTCTTGATGGGCGCACCAAACCCAGCCTCATTACCGCTCATATCAATCTCAATTGTGCGACCGAGATCCATGAAGAATCCTGAGTAAGTTCCTGTAATCATCATGTGTGGGAGAACGCTAGCAACCGGGATATTTATGAGTCCAGATCCATACCGTTGTGTGCTAGGCATCGTTGTAGTCTGGGCCGTCAGCAGTACAGCTGAGCACAATGGCCAAAGGGACATTGCTGATAGCAAGCAATAAATCCGCCCCCATGAGGTATTCATCAGAGGATATACAAAGGTCTTAGGAAACTCTTAGAATCGGGGTGTATGAACTGTCATCATTACGGTTAGTCAAAATGATGAAGAATCGCTTTCCGACTTCATCACTCCTCACCACTAGGTCGGATAAAGTCACAGCAAATTCAAGCTTCTTCAGTTGCCGATCTTCTTCTCGATCTGCGAGAGGCGCCGGCCAATAGAAACAACCCAAAAAAAGACTATTCCAATCGCAATCGCGTACGCAATGAAAACATGCCAGTAGGGGCGACCAAGGCCCTGGGTCGCAAGCTGTGCGCCAGGGAACTCTGAGATCTCCTGGGCAGAGAGTGTGATGGTACCAATCAGGAATGAAATTCCCGTGACCAGGCTGCAAAAAATTTGGTTACGATTCATAGTAATTACACTGATGCATGACGGGAGCGAGTATCGAGTTCAGACCGAAGATTCTCGAACGAATAGCGGAGAAGGAATAGCCCTAAGAAAAGGACAGTGAAAGCTCCGAAGCTCATCAAAAGTGTGGTGAGCATGTCACCGGGGAGAGTCGGGCCCTCTGCCTTAATTACCACAGGCTCCGGGTGTAATGATCGAAACCAGATAACGCTGAGGTGAATGAAGGGGATATCGAGAGCACCAATGATCGCCACCACCGCAGCGTGGCGTTTGCCCCTCTCTGGATTTTCGGTCGAACTCCTGACCAAAAAGTACCCTAGGAAAATGAACCACAGCAGCAGCGTGAGCGTAAGCCGCGGCTCCCAAGTCCAATAAGTACCCCAAGCGATCTTTCCCCATAGAGGCCCAGTGATAAGCATGATTGTTGCAAAAACCATCCCTCCTTCAGCCGCAGAAACGGCAGCACGGTCAAGCCGCTCATCACGCAGCCAGAGGTACACCGCACTGAAAAGTGCAGCCAAGCCGAATGCCAGGAAGGATGTCCATGCAGCCGGAACATGGACGTACATAATCCTCTGAGCGATCCCTTGGGTGACTTCAGTTGACACCCAAAAGAAAGACATCCAATAGACCGCCCCAAGCCATACCAGCCCTATCATAGCCAGTACGGTTCCAGCAAGTAGGATTTTCTTACTTGACATTAATCCTCCACCACAAAGCGGAAGAGCAAAGAGCCCAGGAAAAAGGCCATTAAAGCGATCGCTGCAAGCATCTTTATACTACCCTCAGCCTCGGTTAACGGCCTGCCGGCGAGGAACTGGCTGGTAGCACCAGTACCGTAAATTACCACGGGCGCAAGTAATGGAAAAATGAGGACCGGAAGAAGTGTATCTCCCATGCGGGTCCCCGTTGATACAGCAGTAAACAAGGTGCCAAGAGCAACAAAAGCCAGTACACCTAGGCCGATCACGATCGCAAGCATTCCAAAATTGCGACTGACTTCAAGTCCGAAAAAGAACATAAAGACCGCAACGACCAGCAAAGCCACGATATAAAGGAACACAAAGTTAGCTAAAGCCTTCGCGAGAAAGATCGCATCCTTCGGTACCGGACTCAGTAATATTCCCTGGAAAGCGCCATCTTCAGCCTCTAGGTGAAAGGTGCGGCCGACTCCAAGTAGGCCAGCGAACATGATCGTCATCCAGACAAGGCCTGAAGCAATATCTTCAGGGGACACACGGACCCAGTCAGTCGCATAATTGAAGAGGATTGCCACCAATACTACGAAAGCACCCATTGTGATAAGGCGCTCTCGGGTACGGAACTCTACAAGCAGGTCCTTCCAGAGGATTGTCCCAATCTGTTTGAGGTAATTCCTCATCCGTGTCCCTCTATCACACTGTGGTAGAACTGACCGAAGTCACCCTCAAGTTCAGCGCGCTTTCCCTGCCACACAAAGCGACCACGGTTCATGATGGCGACAGTTGTTGCCAACGCCACACCCTCACTCAAGTTATGTGTGACCATTACGACAGTCCGTCGACCATCTCTAAGATCTGAGAGTACACCTT
>Ga0310121_10002194_pt1 | contig 18925 bp, 17 predicted proteins | sample CB27_Tmax_986_MG_FD_203504 | JGI IMG/M metagenome (GOLD analysis project Ga0310121, IMG submission 203504) | Marine microbial communities from Western Arctic Ocean, Canada - CB27_Tmax_986 | ecosystem: Environmental > Aquatic > Marine > Oceanic | place: Canada: Western Arctic Ocean | collected...
TTGGCCCGTAATGCGTTCCGTTCGGTGTAACGCATCACTTGATAGAAATAGTCGTCCGACTCTACAGGAAACGATTTGAAACGACCTTGGTACATATGGCCGTAGCCGACCATGTTGTAGTTCTTTTGCCAGCGCGTGACATGCGTAATCGTCAGTCGCTGCATGAATCGCGCTAAGTCTCCGTCGTTTGCAGGCCAGAGGACGAAGTGCCAGTGGTTTGGCATCGAGCAATAGCTCAAGATGCGCATCTCGTGTTTCTCAAGCGTCTCGACAATGACGCGCTCAAAGGCGAGGTAGTCGTCGTCGCTAAAGAACAGTTGCTGCCGTCCCACGCCACGATTGAGCACGTGATAAACCAATCCACCGGGAGCGTACCGGGCCATTCAGGGCATGCCCTGAAACTACTGCATCTCACTCTCGGAGTCAATAACTGGACCTGTCCCCGTTTCTGCGTCTGCATGTTCATCAATTGAGCGCCGGCTTGTTCGGCGAGTCGATGGCCATCACCCGTCACATGCGGATTGATTCCTTCGATCGCGGCAAACGCATCTCCTTTGAACCGTTGGATAAGATCGGCGGAATTCGCGTAGTCGCCAGCCGCGAGCATGATTCCCATCGCGGCTCGAAACGTCTTCCGTTCTCCTTCGACCATCGCCACCAGTCCCGACACACGATTTCCATGGCGAACCATTTCAACGACCGGGGCGTTGCATCGTATTCGGCCGCCACCTGCCAACACCTTGGATTGCAGGGTGGCAATGTACGCTTTCGCGTTTGGAATGACGTTGTGCATCCGAGGGCAACGGTTTGGCGGTTCAGGTGAGGGGCCGTGAAAAGTAAGCCCCATGTCCGTAAGCCATTGCAATGTCGCGGAGGTATGGGACAAAAAGTACCTTCGAAGTAGCTCATTGTTGCGCGACTCAATCTCCGGACTCGCAAATTTGCCGGCGTCTTCGGCGTGTGCATCGACCGAGTCACTAATGTCAGCTCGCCGTTGATGAAGCGTACGGTTCGCGGTAAACGATCCGACCGCAATCCCCGTCGTCCCCCCGATCTTCGGTTGTTTTTCCAACACGACCACCGAAACACCAAGCTCGACGCACCGAGCCGCCGCCGCCAAGCCACTGCCACCAGCCCCCACAATGATCACGTCCGCGTCGTTCGGTTGTGCCATGCGTCGTTCGGTTGCGCCATGCGTCGTTCGGTTGCGCCATGCGTCGAATCCGTTGTCGCCAAGATGTCTGAGAATCAGCGCCGGACAACTTGCGGCGCGGAATCTTACATGGTATCCAGTGCTCAGCGTTACGCACAACGGACGAATTACTCGTTTGTGAGGCAATCTCGTCTGCAAGAAGTCCTCCTTCGTTCCCAACGTCGAAAGCAATAGAGGCCGAAAGTAATAGAGAATGAGTCAATCCCAAGAGTCGCTTACAAAGGCTGCAGCCATCCTTAGTCGCGGTCGCGGTAATCCAGCCGTAGCCATCGGCCATGTTCAATCCGAATTCGCCCCGGCAGACGTGGATGAGGCGATGCAACTTCAGGATGCGCTCAACGAAATCCTGACTCGTGATGGTCTCGGTCAGGTTGTCGGAACGAAGATTGGATGTACTACCAAGGTGATGCAGGAGTTTCTTGGCATGAGCCATCCCTGTTCCGGGGCGATATTCGATTCCACTGTTCACTCTGGCGAGGGACACTTTGACTTCGATTCGTTTCTTCACGTCGGTGTTGAGTGTGAGATCGCCGTGCAGCTTGGGTCACCAATCGAGGCAGCCAACGGTCCACACACCGTGGAAACGGTTGCGCCGATGGTAAAGTCCGTTCATGCGGCAATCGAAATCGTCGATGATCGTTACGTGGATTTTGTCGCGCGTGAACCGGATTGGCGTACGTGGGTAGCTGACAATTTTTTCGGAGCGGGAATCGTGGTGGGCGAGCCAGTGACGGACTGGCAATCGCTCGCTCTGCCCGACATTCGCGGTCGAATGCGAATCAACGACGATGAAGTTGGAACGGGATATGGACGAGACATCATCAATGGCCATCCATTGGAAGCCCTTGTTTGGCTGGCAAACGAACAATCAGTGCGCGGACGAGATTTGCCTGCCGACTGGATCGTGATGCTGGGCAGTGTCGTGCAGACAAAGTGGGTAAGCAAAGGAGACGCCGTCGTGGCGGAATTAGACGGTCTTGGCACCGCGAAAGCAGTGTTTTGACCGTGGGGCGAGCTTCTAGTTTGCCATCCCTATGTGAGACTCGAAGTGCCGGAGAGACTCGTACAATGTAAACTCGCGTCGGTGAATTCGACGCACCAAGCGTAGCTCCCTCACTCGATCAATTCGGTTTTCATGATCGCAAACCAATTCCAGCGGCGTGCGGATTCAGATGGTTGGTTGGTTCCGAAGAGCACGCCAATCGTCAAAGTCACGACGAGCCCTGCCGGCGCCACCCACAAGACTCCTAGGGCCAGTGGTTCGTAGAAGCCTAAAAACAAGGCCATGGAACCCCCTACTATGGCACCCAACATCGTACTGGAGCTCGTTGCCCGCCGGGTGAACATGCCAAGCCAGAATATGGCGAGCATAATCGCCATAAACGTGGAGAGCACTTTCGACATCACTTCGAACAAGGTTCCGAGATTCTTGACATAGCAGGATAGGAAGATCCCGACGACCCCGACGGCAATCGTCAGAATTCGCGAGATCCAAACCTGGCGACGTTGCTCCTTTCTGGTCAGCGGCGCGCCGTCCGCCTTGCGTTTGAGATACAGCCGCTCGTAGAAGTCGACCATTCCTACCGTCGTTAAGGAGTTGATGGCGGAGTCGACGCTAGACAGTGAGGCAGCGAGAATGGCCGCCAGCACCAAACCAGTGACGCCGACGGGAAATATCTCGGCCATGACATACGGGAAGATTTGATCCCGGTTGCCCAAAACCCACTCGGGCAATTCTTCGCCAGCTTTGAGATACGCAACCAACGCGACGCCGACGATAAACAGCAAGACCATCCAGGCGATATCAGAAAAGGCAGTGATCAGAAAACTCCGACGGGCGTGGCTCAGCGATTTGGCCGTGGAAAAACGCTGGATCATGACCTGGTCGCTCGTAAAACCACCCAACCGCACGAACCAGGCCAAGATCATTCCTGGAAGTATCATGTCGATCGACATGTACGACCATAGTTGGCCTAACCACGTCGACGTGTCAGCATCTGCCTTCGGCGCATTGTCAATTCCCGGCTGAAAGAATTCGCTGGCGACCGTCCCGATCCCGCCTTCGACTTTGCCAACCACGATAACCAGCGTCACGATCAGCCCAGTCATCATGAGTGCGAACTGGGCGACGTCATTCCAAATTACCGCCTTGATGCCACCCATCATCGTATAAAATGTAACGAGGGATCCGAGTATGACAATCATCGGAATCAACCACTCGGGGTGTCCAACGGCCGTGACAAGAGTGAAACAAGGCACATAGAGTGCACTGGCCATCCAACTCAATCGCCAGGCAATAAACAGACACGATGCGAATGTTCGCATGCCTTCGCCAAAACGCCTTCCCAGGTACTCGTAGGCGCTCATCACATCGAGCCGCCGAAACATGGGCATAACCACAAAGAACATGTAGGGGTAAATGATCAGCCATGATCCACTGGCGACGATACTCGCCCACCCCAGGCCGATAACGATGGACGGAGTGTTAATGTAATCCAAACCACTGTTGAGCGCCGCCATCATGGTGATGCCGACAGGAACCCAAGACATTCCCTTGTGGGCCATGAAGAATTCCATCAACGAGTCTTGCTTGCCCGAATGGTAGATGCCAATCAGGAGCAAGATGACCAAATAGAGGATAACGATGCCAATGTCGACGGGATGAAGATTGATAGCGGTTGGCATTGGGCTGAATTACCGAGTGTAAGTATGTTGATCCGTCAACTAATAATTGGTGTACGAGCCGTCGGGCCGATGGTAGTGTGGTGGCTCGGTCATTTCCGCTGGATAATCCTTAGCGGCTTCGGCATCAAAAGTCACACCGATTCCCGGTGCGGTGGGAATCGTCAAGCGTGTGCCATCTCTCAACTGGAAGTCACATTGCATCACCTCCGGCAGAATGTCGGGTGAAAAGAGTACCTCTTGCGGTCCGGCATTGTCGCAGGCGATATCGATATGCAATGACGCGGCGGTGCAGATGGGCCCCAGCGGGTTATGCATCAGCGTCTTGATAAAATGGGGCTCGGCCATGGCAGCGATCTTCTTGGCCTCCGAGATCCCACCAGCGATACAAATATCGATTCTGGCGAAATCGATCCATTCCTTTTCGATCGGTTCGCGAAACTCCCACTTGTTGGCCCACTGCTCACCCGCGGCGATTGGCACCGTGGTTTGTTCACGAATCCTCCTGTAGCCGTGCATATGTTCGCTGCGAATCGGGTCCTCAACAGCATACATATTCAAAGGCTTGACTTCACGGCAAAACCAGATCGCCTCTTCAGGCGATAATCTGGTGTGCAGATCGACCATCAATTCCAAATCATCACCGACCTTGTCGCGCACGGCGCGAAATTGGCGAATGCATTGGCGGACTGAAAGGCGCGGATCCAGTCTATCGCCCTGGTCGGGCAACCCGATACGAAAGTATTTGAATCCTTTGTCCTGAATCCGTTGCGCTAATTCGGCCGTCGCCTCCGGGTCCGACGCCTCCACTCGTTGGATCAGCCCATCATCGGCGACCGTCTGAGATCGGTTCAAATAGGCCGGGTTCGTGAAAGCTTCGACGTGATCGCGGCAGCGTCCGCCGAGCAACTCGTAGACCGGCACGCCCAATTCTTTTCCCTTGATGTCCCACAATGCGATATCGATTCCGGCGATCGCGGAACCGATCAGCCAATCCGCGGGGTAGAAACCTCCGCGGGCCATCCGCTGCCAGAGGTACTCGATGCGACTGGCGTCTTGTCCAATCAACCACTTTTTCATGTGCTCGATGGCACCCACGATCGCCTTCCAACGCCGCTGGAGGCCCGCCTCTCCGACGCCGGTAATGCCCTTGTCTGTTGAAACGGTGACCACGACCAGTGTTCGGCCCGGCGCTTGAATTGGATGAACCTGTATGTCAGTTATTTTCATTTTATTCCATGCTAAGACGGTTGCTCGGTAGATTCGGGAACACGCTGTTCAACTAATCCAGATGCTTGAACGAGTCACCGCCCTCCCCTTCTGGACGGACAAACGACTTGTCAGGATCGCTCGGCCTCGTACCAACCTCACGCAAGGCATCGTTGGGTAACGTTTCCAGCGGGGTGTACCGAGGGTGGACGGAATCCTGGTAGGGATCATTGTGGCGGGCGTTGTAGCAGCAGATCAAGGACAAACGCGGTTTGTCGGTCGTATTCGCATCCGAACGGTGCAGCGTGTTCGCGTGGAAAAACAAAGCGTCGCCAGGACTCATTTCCGCATAGACGAGATTCAATCGTTTGATCGCCTCACTGGTGCGTTCCGGATCCGCACTGATGCGGTCGCCATATTTGCCATGGTCGATCCGCCCGAACTTGTGGGAACCCTGAAGCAACTGCAAGCAGCCATTTTCTCGAGTCGCCGGGTCAACGGCAATGGAGACGCTCACCAGATCCGGGTAGAGAAGACCATTTTGGTACCAATAGCCATAATCCTGGTGCCATTCCCACGCCCCTCCTTCGTGAGCTTCCTTGAGGATCATTTTACTGTGATAGTGGTAGACTTCATCGTCCAGTATTCGTTCGATGGCACCGACCACTCGCTCGCAGCGACTGATCGCCCCATAAATATCATCGCCGGGGTGATTCCAGGCGGTCAGTTTTACGGGATGGCCCCGCGGATCCGCATGATCAAAGATGGCCTGGTCATGTAGGCGGCCGTCTTCACGCGTGGCATTGACCAGTAATTCCTTTTCGTCGACGTTTAACAAACCGGAGACGAATAGAAAACCATCTTCTTGGAATTGGCCGAGCTGCTTGTCGTCGATTTGCCAATATGACATATCCAATTCCCCTGGGGGCTTTTAACCCTCCGCCTGCACGAACTGAAACGCATACAGTTTCGCGGTCCGCATCTTGAAATGCAGTTTTACCGGCTTACCAGCCAGCTCGCTGATGTCTCCACTGCCGCGCCAACGAATCTCCCAAGCCACGTCGTCGCCACCCACCTCTTCGCAGTCCCCAAGCGTGAATCCCGGAATCGGCACGTCGTTGGCGTCCCGCAGCTCGACGAAGATCGTACCCTGTCCACCACACTTGTGATTAATCCGCAAACGACAACCGGAAAAGACAATGGTTGGCGTCGTCAACGAACCGCCCTTATATCCAACGTCCGCGGACACGAATCCGTCCAGTCGTTGTTTGACGTATCCAACCCCTCCGAAATCGACCGACGGTTCCGGCAAGTCCGGGCGAAGCAAAAGTGAATCGTGAAGCGTGGGTCCTCCCCAGTAGTATTGGTAGAGATTGTTATCGTGTCGGACCATACCCAGCCCCACGATCGCGCGGCCACGGTCCCACTCATCGTTGCGCCCCAGCTCTACATAGGCCTTACGGTCGACACGATCCCAACTCTGGCCGTCGCGACTTACCGCGAGCACCGTCTCAAGCGGCCCGTTGGCGTCGTCAAAGCCGTAATAGTAAGGCTGCCGCGACGGGTGGAAATGCCGGAAGTAGGTGGGGAACATCAGGTAGACATCGTCGGCATAGGGATAGACCATGGTCGAGTGAACGTAGTAGTCGGCAAAGCCATCCCAGTTATCGGCCGTGAAGACCATGGGCACTTGTTGGCTCGTCGCGTACATCGAATCTTCCTCCGACGAGGTGGAGACCGGCCACGGCTCGAGCAAATCATCGACTTCGATGCGCGCAATCGAGCGGAGGTTCTCGAAACCAGGCTTGCCCATCGTGTCCGGTGCCACCGCCGTGACGAGTCCCTCGGGCTTGTCATAGGAAAACCCGTAGTGGTAGAAGAACTGGTTACCCTGAATGGACGAAATTCCCGGAATTCCCGCGTTTTGACAACGAAAAAAGCTGATGTACTTGCCGATGTTCGGATCCCACTGTGGTGCGAATGAGACGAACTCCGGAAGGACGGGTAGCACACGGCCAGCTCTCTTGAAACGCAAACCATCCGCCGAATAGAGGGCATAGACTCCGGCGAGAGAGCGCCGCTCTTGCTTCCCTACATTTTCCGCGATTTCGTAACCATCGGCATCAATGCCGTGAGTCGTGACCTCCATAAAAGCCTTGAATCGGCGCTCGGGGATGTCCCGCGGATCCAGCATGACCATGGCGCCAAAATTCAACGGAATTAATTTTTTTGGCTCCTTAAGAGATTCGTAGACGATTTCTCCTGGGCCGAACCGTTTCCAGTTCACTCCGTCGGTCGATTCCGCGCGTTCTAAGTTGGACCACGGCCCCAAATACATCCGCCAAACCTTCTTGTCTTCGAGATACACGATGTTGCGAGGATAGTGGATGCCTTCGATGAGTGGTCCCATCTTCGTGGGTGGATTGATCCGCAGCTCGACGTTGTTACTCGACTCAATAAATCGGTCGTCGATGAAGAGTTGCCTTCGATCCCTACGTCTCGCCCGAAACGGCCAGCGAATACAAGGTCACGATGGTTTCGCTGGAAGAGTTGTTACGACAGTCTGATTGCATTTGTCTGCACGCCGCATCCACGGCGGAAAACCGCGGGCTGATCAACCGCGACAACCTCGCGAAGGTCAAGCCGGGTGCCTTTTTGGTCAACTTGGCGCGTGGAGCGCTCATTGAAGACCTTGATATCGTTTGCGAAGCCTTGGATGACGGACGCCTTGGCGGCGTGGCGTTGGACGTATTCGAGCCTGAACCGCCTGACGTGAACCATCCTCTTTTTCGCCACCCGAATTGCTTGACGGCGCCCCACGCGATGGGCGGAACGCCGCGAGCAACTTACCGTGTCTACAAATCCTTGGCCGACGACATGGCCGCCGTCTTTCAGGGGGAACGACCGAAGCATGTCGTGAATCCCGAGGTGTACGATGAATAGCAGAACGGCTTCACAAGGCCGTCCGATTGCGGCTGCGGGCTTCACTCACCGTCTTACCGCTATGCAAGGTCCCCTTCATTGCTTCGTCGCGAAACTCCGATGCGTCGCGGTATTTCTCTTTGAGTTCGACCTCACTAATCAAGACGCCGCTGCGGTGCTGGCGCAATCTTCCAGCAATCGATCCATCGGGCAACACAAACACGCTCGGCCATGACTGATAATAGCCGCAGGCATTGGCCACACTACTCCACATAAAATTCGACCCGCAATGACCCTGTACCGTGGGATGCATGATCACGGAATGGTCGGTCTTTCCCCTGGACCTGGAATTATGAAATGACTGAAAGACCACCCTAACACCCGATTTCTTGTGATCTCGGAATAATTCGGGATAACGCACATCATGGCAGATCGTCAGGGCACATTTGACTTTTCCTATGGGGAATCTGCAGGCATGATTGCCGGGTGAATAGAAATTGAGATCCCTGTGAGTACAGAACCGTTTATCGTAGCGGTCAACGATTCGTCCAGACGGGTTGATCACGTAGACGCAATTGTGAGGCAAATGTTTCCGCAGACGATGTGTGCTTCCCAGTAACAACCAGACGCCGTGGGACTTGGCCAGGCCGATGATCCGGCGGGTTTCCTCCGCAAGCAATTCCCATTCGAAGCCCGTCCAGTCGTGAAAATCGACACCCGCGTAACCGGACAGGGCGCATTCTGGAAAATGCACGACCTGAGCGCATTTTTTTGCCGCGGCTACCAACTGACGTTCGATGGCCGCCGCATTGCGGCGGATGTTTGCGGAAACGGGGAACTGGCACGTTGCGATTTTCAATCTCGGCGTCCTAGTCGTCCACCAGTACCAGATCAAATACAACCGCTACATCTACGGCGTCACTTTTACTTTCGGGCGAAATGACTTTAATCTTTCCCAAGAATCTCCCGGGCCGCAACGCCTGGCCCACGGCCTGGACTTGCACTTCGGCGTCACCCCGGCCGCTGGTCGGTTCGACGACCAGCCAGGGGATGTTTGCCTGAATATTCCACTCCAAATCAGGGCGTGCCGTTGTGATCGACAACGTCTGAACCGGAGACTCGCCTGAATACGCCATCCCGCTCCCTTTGAGGACGCTAAAGTCGAATCGACGTGGGACAACAACCAGTGAGAGATTCTCTGTCGATGTCGTTTGTCGCTCCGGCGGAATCATTTCAAGCAAGTCGTGCGTATCATAGGTGTCCGGGTTTGGCCAATTCCTGACCAACCGTGTGTCGTCGTCCGCTCGCCAGTCCGGACTCGTGAGATAAAGGGCGAACAAACTGGCGCGGCGCAACGACAGCTCGATACGGATATCACGCCCGGCCATTATCTTACCTAAGGGATCATTGGTGCCCTGCCACCGGACAAGATGACGAATTGCATCGCCTTCTATGGGAACGGATTCATCGAAGGAGCAGCCCGGAATGACCTTGCCGTCGATGTCTCGCAGCTGCACTCGAATCACTCCACCTTCAGCAACATGGGCGTTGAGTTGGAGTTGTTCCACGTCCGACGCACATCGAACCAATGGTGTTTCGAGGATGCCGCTCCTATCCTTGATCGAATCACGTGATACGAATCGATCCAAAGGTAACCGGGCCACCGCGGCAAATTTGCGCCGCGGCGGTTTGTGGGAACCCTGTACAAAGAATCCCAAGTAAATGTGGTCGTCACGGATAAACAACTGCTGGTTTCCCCAAGCGACGATCCACTTGTCGCCATCGGTCGGTTCTTCTCCGTAACGTAGGAACATGTCGCGATGGCGCGTCCAATGATAAAGATCGCGGCTGGTCGCCAAGGCTGTCCAACCGGCGGTCCGATCAATGTCATCGTGATGAATGGAAAGGTGGGTCAGGTAAAGGTCTCCACGCTTGAACATCATTCCCCAATGAATTTGCGTCTCGCCATAGTCCCAGTCGTCGGGTGTAAAGATTTGCTGGTGGTCTTCCCAACGCACACCATCGCGGCTCGTCGCCAGTCCCGTGACGCGCCGATACCCAGACATCACGCGGTTTGCCGTATTCCAACGTTCATCCCGATACCATGCCAACTTCGGGTTTTCACCGCTCAGCGGGTTCGATTTGTAGATCATCACGAACTGCTTCGTGGCCGGATCGAAAATCACGGGATGGGCGTCCACGACCGCGTGTATTTGACCGGATTCACCTTCAAAGATGAAGGGGATCGCCGGATTGTGCTCATAGTTGACCCAGGGACCGTCTGGCGTCGGCGCGAAACTGATGACCGTGCCGGCCAGGCCCGCGGCTTTTGACTGCGTATGGACGAAGTTCGTGCGCAAGAAGCGGCGTTTGGGATTGGGGCAATCCACTCCCGCATCAGCCATATTCTCGTACGCTACATACTTGGAAAACTCGTCCCAGCCGGCGGGTGGGTCGACGGGATATTCCGGGGTATGCGTGGTTCGCCGTAGTCCGCTCGATTTGGCGATGAGGTAGTCGTCGATGAATAAATGGGGACCCGCCTTGAGATGGATGGCGCGCTCTCGCGGTACAAAACTTGACGGCGGATGGAATTCGCCCTGGTGTTTTTTTCCATGGGAAACTCGCACTTCGTCCATGTACCCGTTCAGTCCGCGCTCGCCCCGCATCGTTTTGCCAAGGCTGAGACTGTTTTCTCCGGTCCGGAAAAATGGCTGTAAAGGACGAGGCACGGCGGTTGAATCCTGCAATCGGCCATCGATCCAGTGGCTGAGTTGCTGGGCGTCCGCGTCATGGACAACCGCCAGATGGTGCCAGCCACCGGCCTCGCCATTGATGACTGACGCATCGGTTTTCATACGCAAGTCCGCAATCCCGCCGCGGCTATTGATGAATCGCAGATACTTGCCGCCCGGCCCGATCTCAAGACCACAGCTATGGCCGACGCCGCGATAAAAGGGATAAGTGGGGCCAATGCGGATGTCTTCGCGTCCCATGAAGAGTACGTCACCGTCGTCAGCTGGCTCGTCGATATGAACCCAACATTCCCAAGTCCAATCAAAGTTTCCGAGGTTCAAATGCGTGGGATCAATGTAGCGCCGAACAGCAGCTTGCCCTTGACGGCCTCCATTCGGATCCAGCGCGCCGCCGACCCTACCCGGAACCAACTTGCCGCCAGGCCCCAAGGTCAAATCGAAACCGTTGACGGATTGGTCTTCCAGCCGATATCGGTGGGGAGCATCTTGTGGCTCGTCAAACAACCAAACGGTTTCGGCACTGGATTGGACGTTCAACCCAACAGTAACCGTTTGATCGGGAATCTCAGCGCCAGCCAATTCAATGCCAATCTCCGCTTCGTGCAATCGCGACCAGCGGTCACTCGTGTCGACCTCGATGGTCAGGGTCACGGGGTCCTGACCCAGCGAACCCTCTTGGGGAGACAGACGAATCCATTCTGCATCTGCATGCGCTTGCCAACGGGCTGGTTGCCCGTTGCCGACGTTTCGCAGCGTCACCGTTTGGGGACGCGGATTTTCGCCACCCTTGATGGCAACGAAATCGATGTGGCGGTCGGATAGTTCTAGCCAAGGTCTGGTGTGACGCCGAGAGAATCCCGCTGGCGGGGAAAACGGCTCGCGGTAGAGAACGGCTTTGGTGATCCGCATTTCGTCGATCACACCTTGGGCCCCTTGGCCGTTGCGTGGACGAGGAGCGAATTGATAACCCTTCGGAATCTTGTCGGTGCCCAATCCTGTCTCGGGATTGGGACCAACCAGATTCTCGCCACCCACGTAGAGCGCGATATCGCCCGTGTCGCTGTAGACTTCGTAACCGCGGGGATACTGATCCAAGGCTCCCATTCCCATCATGCCATAGACCGAATGGATTTGACTGCCAGGTGTGACGCTGGAACCGTCCCTGATGAAGTAGGGACCTTCACCGTCCTCGAAGTAATACAACCGTTTGGTACGGGCATCGTTGACCCAAGCGATGTGATGGAAAGCAGGATCGTCGCCGGCATAGAATCTTGGATGCACATCATGGGTTAAGGCAATCCGCGGCACCTCGTCGTACTTGTCGGCCTGCACATTGAGACGAACGGGCCGGTTGAACCAATCTCGCGTATGATGCCACACTCCGATGCCCAAAAACCGCGCATCTGCTTGAAATCCCAATTCCCATTTTTGCTGGGTATCGACGGTTTGCCGCGTGTTATCGTACGTTAGGTAGACCCAATCGACGTACCCTTTGGCGACGGCACCATCTCGACGCTGCCACCATTCGACGGTCCAGTCCCAATTACCCAGATTTAATGGAGTTCCTTGGATGTTCAGGCGACGAGCGGTAAAATCAACAACCGAGGCGGGGCAATACAGCCCATGACCGAATTTCGCGCCGTCAACGATTTTTCCACCGCCCAGTTCAAGGTCATACCCATTGCCGCTGGAGTCTTTCAACACCGTGCCAAGTGCGGAGTCAATTGGTTCATCGAATAACCATAAGGCCACTAAGTCGTCAGCGATTACAACTGTTGGAAAAGCCAGGCAGGTCGCCAGCACAACCTGAATTCGCCTACTCGATTTAGAATTCAGAAACACGATCTTCCTCGGAGTATGAAAAGAAGAATGCTAAAGTCAGCCATGGTAAATAGAGATACGGTTATTTTAGCGACAGTTTGCGGTTTAGCAGTGGTCTGGGTCGCCGAGAGCCAGAGTCGGGCCGAGGAGGTTCGGCACCCCAATGTCATTCTTATCTTGGCGGATGACCTCGGTTACGGCGACGTCGGTTGTTTTCAGGAGCTTTATGAAGCGGCGGACCAGCGCGACGCCAAAACGCCTCACATTGACTCATTAGCGCGAAACGGGGTCCGTTTGTCCGACTTCTATGCTCACCCAGTCTGCACTCCGTCGCGTTATTGTTTACTCACCGGATGGCATCTCGGCCGGTCCAGTGACCTTCGTGACGTTAATGTACTGGACTACGACTATCCCGAACAGGGACTTCGCGCGCATGAAGAAACGATAGCCGAACTTTTTCAGGAAAACGGGTATGCCACGGCGGCGGTGGGCAAATGGCATTTAGGCTCCGGCCAGATGAGTGTACCCTTGCCTCCAACTCCTCCTTTCAATCAGGAAAACCTACATCATCCCAACGCCCACGGTTTTGACTACTTCTATGGATTCCTCGGCGGTTCGATTGATTACATCACACATAACAAACGTGATCTATTCTTCGACTGGTTTGAAAACCGCAATCTGTTATTCGAGGACGACGGCCATGGCAACAATGCTCATGCCGACCACCATCGATATGCGACACATCTTGTTGCCGAAAAAGCTGTCGAGCTGATCGACCAATACGCCAGCAGCCGAAAACCATTCTTCTTGTATCTGCCTTTGGTTGCCCCACATTGGGCGCAAACTGCTGAACAAACCTCCTTGGCAGTACACCAATTGCCGCTGCGGGAATCGGATCCCACGAGCCCTAATTTCCGCCGGTACCTGAAACAATTTGACGATCGCTACCCCGCTTCAGACGAGACGAATTGGCGGAAACGGTTGTTGGCCATGGTGCGGGCCCTGGACGAAGGGATCGGCCAGCTCATGGAGCGGCTGCGAATGCACGGCCTTGAAGAGCACACGATCATTTTCTTCACGTCCGACAACGGGGGCGAAACCTGTTATGGCAAGAATGAGATCCTCTACGGTTCTGACAACGGACCATTCACGCGTGGAGACAAGGCGACGTTATATGAAGGCGGCATTCGCGTGCCTACCGTTGTGTAGTGGAAAGGCCAGTTGCCCGCCGGCCGAACCAGCCGACAGATCGGCTCCCTCGTCGATGTCAAATTGACATTGGCCAGACTGGCTGGACTCGACATGGACACCTGCCGAACGGACGGAATGGACCTTGAGCCGAACCTTCGAAATCCCCAGCAAGTTATCGAGCGCGATCATTTTTGCTACAGCGGGTTTTATGGTCGAGTTTACCGGCGAGGTGATTGGAAGTTCGTGCGTCACCAACGCGGGGCCTCGAAAGATCAGGATGAGCTTTACAATTTGGCCAGGGATGCCGGTGAGACAACCAACCTGGCACGCGAAAACGTCGATAAATTGCGCGAACTGAAAGAATTGCACGCAGCCAAGTTGACCGAAGTGCTCAAGGGTGGATTGTGATTCTTATTCTGCTGCAGCCCGCAAAGTGAACTCGTCGGGATTTCAATTCCATGACGAACATGAGGTAGTAGGTGACCAAGCCACCTTTGGTCCACACTTCGAGCGTAGTGAAGTCGATGGATGCCAGCACGTCCCATTGAGGACTTGATTCTCCGTCATCACATAGTCAATCAATTCCTGTTGAAGCTTGGTCATCCAGGCGGACACGATGATGACCACTAACCCAACGTCGCCCCCTGACATCGGCAGTTGCGGCGGATTGGCCAAGAACGCGAGTGCGGCAATTGCGGCCCCCAGGCTTTGATTGCAGAAGTCTATCGGATCAAATATCGCAATCCGAAAGATCGAGGCCTCGAAAAACGCACCAAGCCCAATAGCACCTATCAACAACAGCAAAACAATTCTTGACAACGGAGCAGCTTCGATGTCACGAGAAACCAATCCCTATTGCGATCAATGTTCCGCCGAACCCAGCGGAATAGTGACCGACGTAGTCAGTGCGGTGCCCGAGGAAATAGAGAAACGCGGCGCACGTGACCAAACCGGAAACGCTCGTAATGAGAACAGTCCGCGGAATCGACATTGAACTACCATTTCCGGTGGCCTACGCACGTAACGTTTCGGATCAGCCGGCCGTGAGTAAATTTGCAAGCAAACCAACCCGCTATTTACGGCTCGGCTGCATCCGTTGGTTACGTAGCGACTGATCTACGAGGACGACTGGATGTTCTCTTGGACCCATTCTTGAATCAGAGAGGCCGAGTCAACTCCACGTGAGTGCGCAAGTGCTTCCAGCTCGCTCGCTTGTTGAGCGGTAAGCGGAACTCGAAGTACAGTCCCTCTACGCTCAAACAACGATTCCGTGACCTCTTCCAATTGATCATCGAAATCTGTCAAGTCGTGTGTATCCCAAAAGGAAGCTAATTCCTCAATAGAGTCGGTTTTTGGCAAATTAGTGTTCATCGGATTTTCCCGCGTTTATAGCGGCGTTTCTCATTTGTTGTCATATCCCGTGCCGTGACAGGGTATCCATTTCCATCTGGGAACTGTATTACGACGCAAAACAAATAGCGCCCGACGTCAGTTACACCCAAAACGTAGTAAACCGGATTTGGACCCTCAGATTTGGCGCGATAAACCATTGCGTTCCCAAAACATGCCTGCTCGAATTCATCGGTGCTAACTCCGTGCTCAGCAATGTGGTCAACCCGGTCTTCCGGCCAAATAATTCGGTGGACCTTCATCCATCCATTGTACAGCGACTACACGCATTCGACAAAGATGGGGGTTCGGCCGAACGTGAATGATTCAAGGAAATGTCGGAAAAGAAGGGCGCTCCTGAAACCACGTCCACATCGTGCCGCCGTTATGAATGGAGGGCAGGCGACCAACCGCATCCACGACCAATACGCCGTCGCTACGTAACGTCTGGGTTCAGCCGGCCGTGAGTTGACTTGCAAGCAAAACCAACACGCTATTTACGGCGCGGCTGCAACCCTTGGTTCTGTGGTCCGTGCAATACCGATCAACGTACCACTAGTGCGGCTCGAGTTCAACGATATCTTTTGCCTCGAGCGGTGGCTGACCGCGGCCACGCACGCGTAAGACGCGAACCTCATTGTCGACAACGGTGAAAATACATCGATACGGATCGCCGTAGCGAGTCTTGAATATTGCCTGACGAAGTTCGAACGTGAATCTCGGATTTTCTGGTGCGAGAGAACAAGAAAAGGGCTGATCGACGATTCGTGCCAAGCATTTCTCAAACGCTCGGTACCAAGCACCCGCACCTTGGGGAGAACGTTCGGAAATGTACCTGTAGAGGTAGTCCACGTCGAACTCGGCCGGTTCGACAATGACGAGTTCATAGCTCATCTGTCATCCGTGATACCGTGTCGAGTGCGAAACTCCACATCAAACTCCGTAAATGGACGCATTCGTCCAGCCGCCATCGCTTCTAAAGATTGTTGAATGGCGGCCACGTCTTGCGCGGATTCTTCGTCGGAAGGATTGTCCAAACGCCAAAGTTCGAAAAGCTGTCTCCACGTCAATTCCTCTTCGCGATCGGAAATACGTGCCGCCGCGAATTCGTGAAAACGTTCGAGATCTTGCTTCGTGACGATCATGATTTACCTCCTGCTCCCGATCTTACCATGCGGCGGCCTATTGGTTCCGTGGTAATGCTACTTGTACTTCACCTTGAGTTCAACGGAGGTCACCGCCGAATCGGCAATGGAGTCTTTCACGGTCTGTCCACTCATTTGTTGTTCAGATCTCTTTCCAGCGTCCGTCGCGTCTAACGAACCGCTTCCACGAAGTTTCGTGGGGTTGCGAGCGGCGATCTTCGAGGAATTGTTCGACGCGAGGTCTTTAAACCGGAATTTTTGCTGTCAACCCAACCGACGGGTAATTGTGACGCAACTCCGCGATGCGGTACAATTCTAGTTGCGACCAATATATTGATCACCAAGTTGAATCGGCCACATTATGTTAATCACTACCGAAAAACCGGTAACTCCATCGGTACGGCTGATGGCAGTTCTGGAAGCTTACCAACAGGTTCTCGTCATCATGCACGACAACCCCGACCCCGATGCTATCGCTACAGGCTGGGCGATACTTTGTCTGATTGAAGAACGGCTCGGCAAACCGGTTCGGTTAATCGGTGGCGGAGCCATTGTGCGGGCGGAAAAATACCCGATGTTGGGCATGGAGCAAAGGCGTCGGAAGATCTACATGACGAACTGCGCGGCCGCTGGCTGAAGGCTTGCGCCGTGCGCCGCCAGCGCGGCACACGACTGGTGGCTCGCCGCGAGATCGTGGACAACCTCTAAGAGTATCGATTTCGGTTGTGTCTCGACCCGCTCTTATGTGCTAGCGGTACACAGGCTGATTCACGTTGACTTGGCTAAGGGGCGTTTCTATCGTTTCCCAACCTCTGTTGCGAATAGGTTAGCTACGCACGCGTAACGTCCGTCGGCGGCAGTCCTGTCGCACGCGTGCCAACTCATCCGGGATTGGAATCAATGCGGCTTTTGCACGTCGTTATTTGCGTGCTGTTTTTGATGATTGTCGATGGGGTTGGCGACGATGCGCGCGGGCAGAATCTTGCACAAACATCTGCAACTGCCCAAACGACCGAATAAACATTGACGACCGAGCGGATCGAGTCGCTACGTAAAGAAACGGTGAGATGAAGATGATTGAGGACTTCAAGAAATTTGCTTGCGTGGAAGCGTATTTGACATGGCGATTGGTTTTACCGTAGGGGCCGCCATCACAACCGTCGCCAAATCCCTGGTAAATGACATTATTATGCCACCAGTGGGATTGGTTCTTGGCAAAACAGACCTTTCCAACATGTACTTCGTTCTTAAGGAAGGAAACAAACAGCTAGCCGATGGCGCCACCTTGCAAGATGCCCAAACAGTAGGGGCCGTCACGATGAATATCGGTATGTTTATCAATCATGCACTTGCGTTTGCCCTAGTCGCGATGGTCATGTTTGTCTTCATTCGAGCCGTGAGTCGTGTCGAGCGTGAACTCGACGACCATTTCAACAAGGATGGTGACACAAACGCTTCAAGTAAGAAATGCAGGTTTTGTCGTTCGACGGTCGACATACAGGCAAGTCGGTGTCCCTATTGTACTTCTGAGTTGGAACAAGTTTTGAACCCGGGTTGACCGCCCACGCAATGTGGCGTGACGATTGACATTCGCAGCACCCCCAACTCCATGAATGATAGAGCGACACGCTGGCGCCTAACGGCCGGCTCGCATGTCCGACCAGAACCGTCCGGCGTGCCGCGTTGTCGTTGATTCAGGGTAACGTAATAGATGGACACGGCGCTGGGCAAAATTTGAGCGTCGCGCCAGCTGATTGGCGATTGGATTTGCCGCTGCGGACTCGGGGGTTGGGACTCGTTGCACCACACAAGTTCGGCACGTCGATTGCGCGGGGGGTTAGGGGGGCTTGCCCACCAATGAAGCACGTGTTGCGTTGCACTTGCATTGGCTCCTCTCTCCGCGGCTTGAATCCGCTTTGCGCCAACGTCGGCTCAATGGGGACGATTTCCGAGGCTTCATTGGTGGGCAAGCCCCAATACTGTTCGGCACGAAATGTGCTTGGGTCCGCCCCCACCGAGTTTACTCGGTGGCGCGCATGATTTTGCACTAATGCGTTTCCAACAACTCCCCCTTCCGCCGCGACGCGTCGTCGCGGCGGAAAGGGAGAGGGGTGCGCGACGTCGCATAGTGCAGAATCATTGCTTCCACCGAATGAATTCGGTGGGGAGCCGACGTAGCAAAAACAGTGCCGAACAGTATTGGGGCAAGCCCCCCGAATAAGCCCCCAAACCCCCGAATATGTCTTCGCAATTCGTAAATGATTTCCTAATCGACAAGTCCGCGCGTAATCACTTCGAACAAGATGTGGGTAAACCTAACCCCACCCTCCCGCGCAACGATGATCCCAAACCCGCGCGTCGGACACCTACGGATCCGGCCAGTTTAATGCCGGTGGAGAAAATCGTACGTGCCCTGGCCGTGGATCGTGTGCGGACCGACGAACCACTCGATTTCGGTTCGCTCACCCAAACGCAGCCTGGCCGCGTACAGGTTGCGGATTTTGGCATACTCGTAGGCCACGGTCCAATCGTCCGCGACGCCGTCGAAGTGGCCCCGCTCGACCATGAACGGCCGCGGGGCGATCAGCGCCGCCATC
>Ga0310121_10002195_pt1 | contig 18920 bp, 14 predicted proteins | sample CB27_Tmax_986_MG_FD_203504 | JGI IMG/M metagenome (GOLD analysis project Ga0310121, IMG submission 203504) | Marine microbial communities from Western Arctic Ocean, Canada - CB27_Tmax_986 | ecosystem: Environmental > Aquatic > Marine > Oceanic | place: Canada: Western Arctic Ocean | collected...
GCCGCTGCGTACCCAGACCCACAGCGCATCTCCGCACACCGCATCCGGGTGGTCGCTCTCGAGCGCCGCCCCAATCCCCTCCAGTGACCGCGCCGTCGCCAACCGCTGTCCGACCCCGACCACCCACTGCGCGGCCAAGCCACCAGGCTCACCGGTTGGGACCTCCGGACTGGTGTTTCTCGAGAATGTCATCAGACTGCGGGAACCTCCATCGGCTGCGACGCTGGTCGTCTCCACACGCCGGCAGCTCGTACTCTGCGGTGATTATGAGCCGATCGCAGACCCACCCACAACTCCCGACGTCTGGCCCGCGTTCTGCTCAGGCGTGGTATACAATAACGCCGTGACTAGTAAAAAACGTCAGCCCCGCTCGAACCGCACAGCGCCCGCCCCAACCGGTGGCGGCAGCCCCCCTTGGATTTTGATCGGCGGCGTCGTCGCCGTGGTCACAATTGGGGGATTCGCGTTCGTCACGTCAAGCGACGAGGCTGCGTCCGGCACGGATGATCACACGATGGCGGCCAATACGGACGCCGATGGCGCGCCCGAGTTCCCGGTCCGGGATACACCGCCGCCGGCACCGGCGAACCGCACACCAGTTCCACCAGCCGATGCGCCCATTCCACCACTGCCACAGGCGGGGGCCATGATTCCCCGGTCGGCGGAAGTGATTCGGGATGCCTATATCTTCGCCGCGCAGCGACCTGACATTCTGGAGTTTGTGCCCTGTTTCTGTGGTTGCGAAACGGCTGGCCACTCGAGAAACGCCGATTGTTTTGTGGGGTCCAGAAATGCCGACGGGACCGTGCGGGAATGGGATACGCACGGGTTAGGGTGCATCATTTGCGTGGACGTCGCGCGCGAGGCGATGCAACTACATGCGTCAGGTGCGGCACTTACCGATATCCGTGACATCGTCGAAGAGAAATACGCCCCGTATCCGAACCGCACGCCCACACCGGCACCACCAGCTAACTAACCTTTCGCCTCGGACGCGACCATCGTACAAATTACAGACTCGGCCACAGGACAATACAAGGGCCTCAAGGTCGGCACCGCAACACTGACCGGCACTACGGTGGGCAGTCTGGCTCAGTGGCCGTGCAAGTAACTTCATCGGAAGCGTGGTTCCGATAGCTGAAAGACTGCTGGCGCGCCGCAAAACCACGCGCGCGCGTCAGTAATCGGCCGCGTCCAATGACACGCGTATGACCTCGTCGTCGTTACGCAACACAATATGTCGATTGGCAAACGCGGGATGCGACCACACCACACGGCGGTCACTATCGCCATGCCGAAACCGCCCCGGCGTTCCGGCACGTGACCCACCGTAGCCCGCATCCGACGTCGGGTCTAACAGATGGGTGCGGTCCAACTCCACATAGCCCTCCGGACTGAATTGGACGATGATGAGGTCCCCCATCTCGTTGTAGACAAAGTGCCGGTCGCCATGCTCAATGAAGTAGGCAGAGCCCCAGCGATTCCGTGTCGTTAAACCTTCCGCTTCCCACAGGCGCTCACCTGTTTCGGCCAGTAACCCGCGGACCTGGCCGTGACTGCCAATGCCGTAAATGTAATCCCCGTCAATGAGCGGGGTCGTCATTACAGAGTGAAGACCCGTTGACTCGGCAACCTCGATACCCCCTTCAAGCACCCGGTTATTTTCCCCGCGCCAGATCGCTTCCGCGGTCGGCCGGTCCCGGTCGAGCCGCATCATCAACGACCCGCTATAAAACCCCGACACAAACAGATACGGCCCGCTCTTAACGGCATCGGCCACCGTCATGTTGGCACGGCCTGAAAATTCCTCTTCCCAATAGACCGCCCCCGTCTCCGGATTCAGCGACGACAGCCCACTCGGGTGCCAGACAATCAGTTGCCGTGCACCACCTTCTTCAATAATCATGGGTTGGTTGTAGCCCATCTCCGTTTGCGTTTCTAACGCGCGCCAGACTTCGTCACCGGTACGGGCATCAAACGCCATCACGAGGGCATCGGGTTCGCCCCCCACCAGAAAGATGACACGGTCTCCGTCCACCAACGGCGCACTGGAGGTCCCCCACACGGGAATGCTTGTGTCGTATTCGGCCACCGTATCGATGTCCCAAATGACCGCCCCCGTTACCGCATCGAGACACAAGATCCGTCCCGCGGCACCGGTCACGTAGACGCGCCCATCATGTATGGTCGGCGTGGCGCGAGGCCCGGTGGCATAGGTGAACATCAACATACGGTAGGTCGTCGTCCATTCGTGTGACCACAGCACCTCGCCCGTCACTTCGTCCAACGCGAGTAACCGTTCCGTCCCATCCATAGTGCGCGGTTCCGTTTCAACATAATCCAGTATGTACACACGTCCATCTGCCACGGCCGGGCCCGCATAGCCGCCACTGATCGGCACACGCCATTTCACGGTCAGTCCGTCAGTGGGAAAGGTGTCAACGATGCGGTCCTCGGTCCACACACCGAGACGATCAGCGCCGCGCCATTGGGGCCAATCCTCCGCACGGAGAGCAGCCAACCCAATCGTCACACCAATTATTGATACGGCGACCACCATCCCTTTGCAGCGATGGGCCAACCCTCCGCAACCAGGTCTGCTTCGCAGCTTAGTCATTGCTATGCATTATGCACTGTCTACCACCGGCGCAGGTGGAAAAGGTGACTGCTATAATTCCGCCGTGTCGCCGCGCAACGACCACCGCGTACGTTCAGACGCGCCGCTGCGGAGCGATGCATTAGCCCGACTGTTTGAATCCGTCCGCGAAGGCATCTATGTGGGAACAATCGCCCCGGACGGGAGCGGACAAACGGTGGCAGCCAATCCCTACCTGAAATTGATGTTCGGGCACGAACCGGACGTCGACGAAACCACCATTCATCCGTTCGAACTCGTGCGATTTGTCGACCCGGACTCACGCAAACCGTTTATGGAAAAACTCAAGCAAAACGGGGCCGTCACGGATTATCTGTTACGCCTCAGGCGCAAGGATGAATCACCGATGTGGGTCGAGGTCACCGCACATCTTGACGAAGCCAACACCGAGGGGACGCGTCGCATCGACGCCCTCCTGCGAGACGTTAGTGAACGCCGGAAACTGGAAGACCAGGGGCGTGACATGTATCACCAATTGCTCCAGGCCGAGAAACTGGCGTCGCTCGGACAAACTGTCTCAGGCGTTGCCCATGAATTGAATAATCCATTGGCCACTATTTTGACCTGGTCCGAACGCCTTGCCGGTCGACAACTCGATTCCGTCACCAAACGTGGCATTGACACCATCCTGGGAGAGTCCGAGCGCGCGGCAAAAATTGTGCGCAACCTTCTCACGTTCTCGAGAAAACGCCACACGACGCGCTCCATGCTTGATGTGAACCAAATCGTCCGCGAAACACTCACACTCCGGGCCTACGACCAACGCGTGTCCAACGTCACGACTGTGGATGGGTTATCGGCCGGTCTGCCCCAAGTATTTGCAGACCCACATCACATTAAACAGGTGCTGCTCAACCTAATCATTAACGCCGAACAATCAATGCTCGCCACCAACGGTCGCGGTACGTTGATCCTCCGGTCCTGGCATGACCCCCAGCAAGACGTCGTAGTGCTTGAAATCAAGGACGATGGCCCCGGAGTCCCAGAGGAGGTGCAGTCCAAAATTTTCGATCCCTTCTTTACAACAAAATCTGTCGGGAAAGGGACCGGGTTGGGACTCACGGTGGCACACGCGCTCGTGCAAGACCATGGCGGCAAGATTCGCCTCGAATCAAAACCGGGGCACGGCGCCTCCTTCTTCATTGACTTTCCCACGGGAGACGGCCTACTCCAACCACCTACGGCGTCACCAGCGACGTCGGTCACCCCCACCGCAGGTGCTGGCGCACTAGTCCTCGTCGTTGATGATGAACCAGCCCTCGCGGAAGCCGTCGCCGACGCTTTGGCTGACGCCGGCTTTCGTGTCGACCGCGCGGCGGATGGCCAGGCTGCGCTTGAGCGCACCCAAGAAAAAGCCTACGACTTAATCGTCTGCGACCTCAAAATGCCGCGCATCGACGGCCCCACGTTCTACCGCACCCTGCTGAAAACGATGCCGTCTCTCAAACACCGTGTCGTTTTCATGACCGGGGATGTGGCCGGTGACGCAGAACCCTTTCTCGAAGAGAGCGGTTGTCGCTGGCTGGCCAAACCATTTCGGCTTGGCGACCTCCTCAGCATTGCCCGTGAAATCGCGGGTTAGCTCGCCGCACGTTTCAGTGCCATCGTCGACCGACCCGCTTTGGCTGGGCGTACGTGCGGACGCCTGGGAGGGTTCTCCACATACGACACGACCGTGCCACCCCGTAGGGCTGTACTCACGCCGGTCTTTGGCGCCCGCGAAGCTGCCGTACGTGCCGTTGGCACCGCAGCAGGCATCGTCGTCGACAGCGCCCGAAACGCCGCACTGAGTTGCTCGGCCGCCATATCCGGCCCCAGCAACTTACGCAGGCGCTGAATAGCTCGGGCGTGTAGCTGTGACACGCGAGATTCATTGACGCCAATCTCGCTGCCAATCTGTTTCATGGTGACCTCGCGGTAGTAATACAGCCCAATGACTTTCCGTTCCCGAACAGGAAGGTCGCCGATGGCCGCGCGCACACGGTCACACACTTGATTTTGCTGACACGCATCGTCTGGCGCCACGGGTCCTGACGGTACTAAGACGGCCGGCAGATTCGCGGTATCGACCGTGTCGCTCGTCGCGAGTGGAGACGTCGACTCAATCGTCTTGATCCGCACAATGGTGCGACCAAGACGTTCTTCATCCGACCCCATATGCCGGGCAAGCTCGGCCAACGAGGGGTCATACCCAGTCTCATCGCGGAGTTTCTCCCGCGCGGCCTCGAGCTCCCGGCGCACACGCCGGATGCCACGGGGCCAAGCATTCTTGCGTAAGGCGTCAATCATCGCGCCGCGAACGCGTCGCTCCGCAAAGGTTTCAAACTTAATGCCACGTTTTTCGTCAAAACGCTCAGAGGCGTCGATCATGCCAATCATGCCATCCTGAACGAGATCACTCAGATCAGTCGAATACGGCATGGACGCCGCCAATCGCCTCGCCAATGCTTCAACAAAAGGGAGACTTGATTCAATTCGTTCTTGCTCAACAGCTGAACGGGACTTTTTTCGCATAAGCATGCATAGTGCAATGTTCATGCCAACAAATTACGAACATAAGACGAATATCTTGAAATGACCCCATTACTTTATAAACTACTCTATTCATTATGTTTATGGATGGTGATGGAACGAAACGAGAGAAGATTATCCCGTGCCTTCGCGAGATAGATCGTCAATAATTTGACATTACGACGTCAATACAGTCATTCTATTGACGATATTGTCCATACTGACGCACGGCTTCAACGCACTCATTCCGCGTCCCGCTACTCCGGCTCTGCAGAAAGCGTTACATGAGTGCTAATACTTCTTGCTGTCGCGATGGCGTCCACCGCACTAGAAACGATGTGTCTCGCACGATTGGCGCTATCGGCTCCAGCCAGTTTGTCTTGCAACAACTCCGCGTTGGCAAGAATGATCCCGAGTTGATTGTTCAACTGATGGAACAACCGACGGAGGTCAGCTGTACCAGGCTCGGTAAACCTCTCAGCGTTACCGTGGATGACCGGAAATGGAATGTCATTGGGCATACCGATACCCAACTAGAGGTCTTGCGTAGCCGATACCTGCCGCCACTCCTGACGGTTCGACTGGCCGTCCGGTTCACGCCACAAGGAGTCGACAAAAATCCGCACCGAACCACCGGCAGTCCGAACGTACTCAATTTTTCCGCTGGAAATCCAGTTATAGATGGTCCGACGACTGACCCCCACCAAATCACAGGCTTTCATAATCGAAATTGTTTTTCTGTCGACAATCATTTGCGTCGCTCACTCTTTGAATCCACAGGGAAAACGAAAGCGGCCTGAGTGAAGATGCGAGTACAGCCCCTACCCGGCCCTGACAAGTGGTATCGGCACTGCGTACCAGAATCTGTAGACCGACATGCCTTAACTACGACCCACAGCCCATCCCAGAACGTCGGCGCTTGCTGCCGCGTCAACCACCACGACAAGCACGTGATATGACGCCACACCTGCTACTCGTCGAAGACGAGGCCCCACTTCGCGAAGCCACCGCAGAACGGTTGCGGGAGCACGGCTACCAAGTCGTCGAGGCTGAGAGCGGCGAGGTCGCCCGGACGCATCTGGCAGATTTTGCCTTTGACGTTGTCGTCACCGACCTTCGTTTACCTGGCATTGACGGCACGGCCGTCGTCCAGGCCGCACGCGAACACTACCCAGAGATCGTGACGATTGTCGTCACCGGCTATGGCACCGTGGAAGATGCGGTTGCTGCCATCAAGCAGGGGGCCAACGAATTCATCACAAAACCGTTTCAGTTCGACCACCTACTGCATATCCTGTCCACAACACTTGAGCAACAGCGGCTGAAGTCAGAAAACGCATATCTCCGGGAACAACTACAAAAGCGGTATAGCTTTCAAGGAATCGTTGGGCGCAGTCAGCCCATGCAGAACCTTTTCCAATTGCTCGAGACGGTTTCAAATGCACAGAGCACCATCTTACTTTCTGGCGAAACGGGCACAGGAAAAGAACTGGTTGCACGCGCGATCCATCACGGCAGTCCGCGCCGTCAAAATAAATTCGTCGCACTCAATTGCGCCGCCATCCCAGAAACTTTGTTAGAGGCTGAATTATTCGGACACGTGCGGGGCGCCTATACCGGTGCCGTGGCAAATCGCGCTGGACGGTTTGAACAGGCCAACCACGGCACGCTGTTTCTCGACGAAGTGGGCGCCATGAGTCCGAACTTACAGGTGAAACTTCTGCGCGCACTGCAAGAGCGTGAATTTCAGCGCCTCGGCGATACCAAAATGGTCACCGTAGACGTCAGGATCATCGCCGCAACCAACTCGGACCTTGCACAACTGGTAGACGATGGAACATTTCGTGAGGACCTGTACTATCGTCTCAATGTTATTCCACTGCAGCTGCCCCCACTGCGAGACCGCCGCGAAGACATCCCATTACTTGTGCAAACATTCCTTGAGCAGATCGGCCAGACGCAGACTCCGGCACGGTCGCACGTGGCCGTATCGCAAGCAGCGATGCGGCGGTTAATGGCGTTTGATTGGCCCGGTAACATCCGCCAACTCGAAAACGCAATCGAACGAGCACTGACACTCACGCCGGGGCAGTCTCAAGTAAACGTGGGAGATCTGCCACCAGAAATTCAGGAACACAATCTAAACCCGGTGAAACCCGACGTGGTACTGCCCGAACACGGACTCGACCTAAACGATCACTTAAGCACCATCGAACGCGAACTCATTCGATTGGCACTTGACCAAACACAGGGAAACAAACAAAAAGCCGCCACCCTACTAAGTATCAAACGGACCACGCTTGTTGAAAAAACTAAACGTCTAAGCGTCAGTCCGCACGACTAAGTCCACCCTGAAAACAACACTGCCCACGCGGGGCAACAAACCGGACTACGCAAACGCGCCCAGCGGATCAAAGCTTCCCTTTAACACCGCATGCGTATCATCGTACTTCAGCCACTCTTTGATCATCGTCGCGTAGACGCGCCTGAAGTCGGTCGTTTTGATCAGGTTCCCATCATCAAGCACCGTCAAACTCGGGTGGTCCCCATACAAGCCACCCTGTACTTGGTCCCCAATGATGAACATCGGCGTCGCCGTACCGTGGTCGGTCCCGAGACTACCGTTTTCTTCAACCCGCCGGCCAAACTCAGTGAAGATCATCATCGACACCTCTTGAGACCGTCCGATACGACCCAGGTCCTCCATGAAACCCCGAACAGCATCAGCCGAATAGGCAAGTAGTCGCGCATGCGGGTCGGCCTGGTGCACATGCGTATCAAAGGAATTACCCTGATATGACACGTAGTACAACCGTGTCGGCATATCTGCATGGATCAGGGCAGCTACACGTCGCAACTGGGCCGACAACCCGCCGATCCCATAATCAATCGGTGTCTGATACGCAGCCGAGGCCTGCCGGACAAAATCTGAACTTTCCATCGCGTTCTGAGCGGTTGCCGCCAAAAATTCAAGGGCGGCATTCTTACTCTCGCCGTCAGCTGTCATTGCACCTAATGCCGACTTCTCGCTATCGGCCCCCTCTCGCCGAAACGTTCGCGGGTCATTGAACACCAGCGGCGAGTGATATTGGCTGCGAACCGCCAGTGACTGTCGAGTGCCAATATTCACGATGCGGTTGCCCTGCGCGTCGTGGTCATACGCCCCGTCAGCAAGCCGACCGAGCCACCCTAATGTCTCACCACCGTTCGGGACACCCGTATGCCAATAGCCCATGGACGAAAAGTGCGACAGACTCGGGTTGTCGTAACCACACCCGTGGACGACCGCCATTTGACCGTCTTTATAGAGTCGTTCAAAGCCGACGAGCGCAGGATGGAATCCGTAGCCATCTTCAATCTTCAACAGTTGTGATTCTGGAATGCCAAGATTGGGACGCACACGATAATACTCATCATCGCCGTACGGCACGACCGTGTTGAGCCCATCGTTGCCACCAGAGAGCTCGACCACAACCATGATCCGTTCCGGACTGGTTTCCATGCTCGTGCCTTGGAGCGCCTGCGCGGCTAGTGCGGCCGACGTCCGATTCAACAGCATCGGTAGGGTCGCACCGACACCAAGGCCGTACATTCCCTTAACGAGAAAATCACGTCGCGAACACGAACACTTAAATTGAGCCATTTCTCTTTCTCCCCATTCCGTATGTTCCAACAATCTTTCAGTACGCGTCTGGCGTAGCCGTCACGCGAGCTGGTATTCCGGCGTACTTAAAATCAAATATAACAACGCCCTGAGCGAGGCTTCCACCTGAGGTGCGACGTCTCCGATCAGGTCACCACCAAGTTCGTCCCGCAAAAAATCAATAAGAACCTCTCGGTCACTAGCACTGGGTGTGACACGCAAGAATCGACGAGTCAAATGATCAACGACCTCATCAACCCGACTGGCTCCGGCACGGGCCAGCAAGGCGCCAATGTCAAGATCCGCGACGCGCCGCGGGATCGGATGCAGTCTCTCAAATGCCAACACATATCCCATATAACCGCCATATCGTGTGTTGTAATCCTCATCACGATCAACCAGCATGCTTGACTCAGCGTCACCCTCTTGCGTCGCTGCCGTGATATTCATCCCTTGTTCGAGTCGCTTCTCCACCTGTTCGTATATACCAGGCACGACCCGGTCCGGAGCCCAAAAACCATCCGTGTCCGGAAAAAGCACGCCCCGAAACAAGTTGCCTCGCTCGAGCAGTGTCGCGGGCGTTACCCACGTCCTCCCACCAGCCCATCCTGCCACATTCGGTGGATTGAAGAGCGTTTGTCCAAGTCCGGCTGTCAACCGATTGAAATCTGGAATGGTGGGAAGTTCCGTCAATCCAAGTTTCCGGTAGGTCGATACGATAAGATGCACCGGGCTCTTAATCTTCGTGGCGTACGATGCAGGACTATAAAAATCACGCGACAGGAAGATTCTGGTGAGCAATGGCTTCAGTTCATAGTTGGCATCTCGGAACGTGGCCGCCAGCGTTGAGCGAACGTCGACATCAACCTCATCCCGCACAAAATATTTATAGAGTTTGCCACCGACATACTCTGCGGCAGCCGGTTGTTCAAGAATGATCTCGATGATGTCATCACCATCGAACGGTCCTGTCTGACCAAGGAATGTCTTTTCCTCAAAGTCATGTTGCTCCGCATCAAACTCAAACTCGAGCACGTCATTGGTCCATCCAGTAAAGGCTCGCGATCCCTCCCGGATGTCTTGTTCTGTGTAATTACCCACTCCAAGGGTGAATAACTCAAGCAGCTCCCGACCAAAGTTCTCATTTGGATGGCCTTTAACGTTTTCGCCGTTATCCAAATAGACCAGCATTGCTGGATCTTTCAGGATACCGATCAACAGGTCGGTGAAATTTCCGTTGGCCTTTGACCGGAGCATGCTGTTCTGACGAAACACCATGCGGGTGTCACGTACTTTGGTGTTCCCGGTGGCAAAATGCCCATGCCAAAACAGAGTCAGCTTCTCTTCAAGCGGACGACTCGTGGTCAGCATGCGTTCACCCCACCATGTTGATAGGCGCTGCGTTTCAACCGCATTAGAGCGAAGCCCATAAAAAAACTTGTTCACGACCGGTTGCAACCGGCGGGACTCGCCCTCTGGCAATACCGAGACCCCCATCGACCGACCCGTCTCGCGAGCAATGCGGACGGCGTCCGCTCGACTTTTAGGAAAGGGGTCCATCCCGGGATCCCAAATAGGGGAAGGATCGAACGCCGGAGCCGTGTCGGCCTGACGCTGATAGTTCACGATCCAATCGACGGCTGCCTGCGGGGTCATTGCCGCTAGCCGTTCGATCTCCTCTGGCGTTGCACCAAAACCTGCTCGCTCTAACAGGTGAGCGGCTTTGTCGTAGTCCCAATCAGCACTCGTAATCGGCGAAAGGTCATTCTCCCACGACGATAGCCCCACGCCTGTCGCTGCCGCACCCAACATGGGTGTGTTGGTCATCGACACTCCGACGCAAACAAACAGCGCGACCACGAGCAGCGACGGCGAACAGCCTCGCCACTTCGCAGCTAACTTCCAGAACTTATGGCATTTCACAGATACAACCTCCGGTCAGACAATGCGGCCTAGTTAGGCATAATAAGCTACGTTTGGCCAAGTCCCAAATGGATTCTTGGTTTCCCTTAGCGAGCAGCCCAAGCACGTCCTCGGTCCAAACGAGATTGGCACCAGCCTCGAACGTAGTGCCCAGCAAATCCCTTTTACGCAGTATTTTATAGTTCCCTGTTTACTTGGACCTGTCAGCCTGAATTTAAACCCAATCCAACTAATGGGTACACGTCCAGTTCGAAGTCCAGCATCTGGTCACCCTCAAATACCCAACGCCCAGCAAATCTCCTGCGTTGAATGACTAGTGGGAGCCAATATCGATCGTCTTCCCACATGTCGTGATAGGGCAGATCCGTGAGCGTAAACCAGAGTGGTACGGCCTCATCAGTCTCCACTGGTGTGCCGACAAAATCTGTTGCACGAAACACATGCACATACGTTGAGTAGCCATCGACAAACTGAAAGGCGTGCTGTCCTAGCTTGGTTAGATGCAAGGGTATAACACCAAGCTCTTCCTGCACCTCCCGCACGGCGCATTGTCCGAAAGTCTCTCCCGCTTCAAGACGACCGCCCGGACCATTGACTTTGCCCGCCCCAAGTCCACGCTTTTTTCGGATAAGCAAGATGCGTCCGCCCTTAATGACGAAGACAAGTGTTGCTGGGTCAACCGCCCGCCACCTTGTCCAATCAATGTCCCGAACACGACGCACCGACATAGCACACCATTCTAGGCTACCCCTTACAATGACAGGTCGATGGTTTGTCAATCTTTGGGCTGTGGTCCGAACCGGCACGGTCGCATGCACCGGCTAACGCCAAACCCCAAAATCCGTGGGAGCCAAAAGACGCATCATGAAACGTGTCGAGCAATGGACTGTTTGCGTGTTTGCTGGTTCAAGCCTTGGTGCCCAATCTATCTATAGTGAAGCTGCGAAAACACTCGGGCAGCGCCTAGTCACACGCGGCGGCAGCGTGGTGTACGGCGGCGCCAAGATTGGTCTGATGGGCGCACTTGCTGATACTGTGCTGGCCGGCGGCGGCCACGTTACCGGTGTTATCCCACGCCACCTCGCACATCAGGAAATCATGCACCAAGAGCTAACTGAGCTTCACGTCGTCGAGACGATGCATGAACGTAAAGCGATGATGTCAAAAATAGCAGACTGTTTTATCGCATTGCCTGGAGGACTCGGCACACTCGATGAACTCTTCGAGGTGCTCGCATGGACACAACTCGGACTTCATGTAAAACCCTGTGGCCTGCTCAACATTAACCACTTCTTCGATAAGGTTGTCTCGGCTATCGACCACGCCGTCGCCGAGCAATTTATCGGACTTGGCTACCGCCAAAAAATGATCATCGACTCCGATGTAGATCGACTGCTGGACCGATTAGCCATCGGTATTGCGTAGACGCTATTGCGTCGCGTTCTGTGCTTTGCGTGGAGGGACTATCCGCAAGTTAGGCAATTGCACTAGCTGTTGGTGCAAGAAAATGTTGACGGATAACGTCACAGAGCTCGGCAACTGAATCCGCGTGGTTGATGGACGTGCGGAGTCGAGACCCGTCATGCTCGCCTTTGGTATACCACGACGCAAGTGCCCGCACTTTGTTTACCACCCACCGGTCTCGACTACGAACCGGACGCATATTTCGACGTAGCGGCGGTTCCTGACCGGGAACCTGATGGCGAAATCCGTCGACTTCATTGACACCTTCACCGAGTAATAAACTAATGTAGTCCAACAAAAACAGGCCACGTTCCGAGAGTGTTATGTCTGGAACAACTTCCCCGTTAGCCATAGCCTTTGCCTGCTCAAAAATCCATGGATTCCGCAGGGCGCCGCGTCCTACCAGAACACCCGAGACCTGGGTGCTCCTTGCGCGGGCAACCACTTGTTCCGGGGTTACGCAATCCCCACTCCCAAACACCGGGATCGACACACGCATAGCGACGCGATCAATCAACTCCCAGTCGGATAGTCCGGAATACGACTGCTTGGCTGTACGACCATGAACAGCTACTGCCGACGCACCAGAATCCTCCATCATCTGGGCCATAGTGGGCGCATTGATGGTGTTGTCGTCCCATCCAGCTCGCATTTTCACAGTTACCGGTATGGCCACGGCATCGCTCATCGCGCGCACCACCGTTGCAGCATGGGATGGCTCGCGCATCAAGCTACATCCGGCATTGTGCTTTGCAATTTTTGGTACCGGGCAACCCATATTGATATCAACGATATCAGCCCCCATACCTTCAACAATTTGCGCGGCCTCGGCCATCTTGGCCGCCTCACCGCCAAAAATCTGAATCGAAACTGGTCGTTCCGCCTCGGTGTACTCAGCGTATTCCAAGGTCCGGTCAATGCCACGGACCAAGCCTTCCGAACTGACCATTTCTGTGACGACGAGCCCACAGCCCCCTCTCGACTTGACCAGTCGACGAAAGGCAGTGTCCGTCATACCCGCCATTGGCGCGAGCGCGTAGGGGTGACTCAACGTTACGTTCCCAATTTTCATGTCACTTGTAGCCGTAAAACGCAACGGCATGCGTGGCCCTGTCTCGTGACCCTATTGCAGGCAGATACTGTCTACAAACAATTCACTGCCTGACACTCGCCAGCCCCCGCCAACATGTCGTCTACTGGGTGCTCCGCCCAATACGACTCGCGCGTTCGTCCGTAAACGAATCAAAAGCTGACTGAGTCTGTTCGTCCCTCCAGTCAATGTCCGCGTCTTCGCGTAGCCCGTCCAAATAGCTCAGGTACTCTGTCACCCGACGGTCGCTAAAAACACTGTTTCCAATCTGATCTCGGACTTCTTCAAACGGACGTGGTTGAGACTCAACAAAATCCACAAGCTCAAACATTTGGTACCCAGCAGCCGTCCGGACAGGAGGACTCAGTTCCCCGTTTTCCATACCATTCAGGACTTCCGCAACCGCTTCGTTTACGAATGCAAGATCCAACGGGCCCACTAATCCGCCGTTGGCTTTAGATGCGGCGTCAGACATCGCCACCGCCACCAAACTGAAGTCTTCCCCATCAAGAATGCGCTGCTGAGCGTCCTGAATTTTTGTTTCTGCAAGACCATCAGCAAACGCATTCACGGTGCCGCCAATACCGGGTGTGACACGAACTAGAATCTCGCGCATCGTCACAGTCGGCGGGTCCGTAAACTGCTCAATGTTCTCGTCATAATATTGGCGGGCTTCCGTTTGGGTTAGGGTGACCTTTGACATGATCTCCATTTGTTGTATCTGACTAACGAGCATCTGCCGTTCCATCATGCGGCGAAAATCTTCAATCGACATCCCATTCTGGTCTTGCAGGGCATCGTGAAATTCTTCTTCCTCCCCGAAATTGTTCTCCACCATAATTTCGCTCACCATGTCACCGAACTGTTCGTCACTCATGTGGTATCCGAGCTCACGAGCTTTTTGCACCATCAAAAGTTCGTCGACAGCTGTCGAAATTACCTCCGGGGTGATTTCAAGCAGGACCTGACGTAATTCCACTTCCGTCGTCGGTTGCACCCCGCGATCGCGAATAGCATCAATCTGCCGACTTTCAAGACCGGTTTGCGTGATGACGTCACCGTTCACGTTCACCAAAACCCTCTCAAGCACAATTCCGGTCGCATCGGCCGGCGTGAGAGCCTCTTCTTGCGCCACGACCGGCGTAGCCCAACTCCCTAGCAGCATTACCCCTGAACCCAATCGACACATTAACGTCTGTCGCGTCACCATCTGATCATTCCTATCAATTTTCCCTGTACCAATTACCGTGACAGCCCGCCGATCCAGAAGGCCGAGCCACCAACCCTTCCTAGGTTACGGATGCACAGGGTAGAGGTTATAACTCTTTCCCCACCCCCACTCCTATGTTACTCGAATACCCAGCCGGACCCGCAATGACGAGCCTCTCAGCAACGTAAATGTGGGGGCCGTATCATTCAGCACCGGCCAGTTCTCCGAGAACATGCTGTACGCGGCTTAAATATTCTAGTTCCCGACCAATCGATGGATCCGCAGCCGTCATTTCTGCAGCCGAAAACCCGGCGACAACCGACCCACTCGTCGCTCGACTGGTCCACCACGATGAGAGTCGGTCTCTCCGGTCATCCTGTCGACGCATGTTTGTAGCGTGCTCACTGGTCGTGCTTTGCTGCGCAAGCTGCTCTAGATTAACTTTGATGACACCCGGCGGCGTCAGCGTGACTCCGACGTTGGACCTTACAAAAGCTAACAAATGATCCAATGACAGCGCTGTGTCGTTGGCAAACTTAAGCACCAGCAATTTCCCCTCTCGGTCAATGGATTCGACCCGCATTTGATTCGCCAAAATCCGGACGCGGCCATATTCAGCAAGTCGCGTTACCGAGGGATGGAGTGTGCCGTACCTGTCACAGACTTCGTCAACTGCCGCAGACAGGGCCGACTCGTCGGATGCTGTTGCCACCTTGCGATACACGGCAAGTCGTTGATTCGTCTCATTGATATAACTTTCGTCGATCCGCAATTCAATTCCTAAATTGACGCGGGCTCGATGAGTGTCTTCGACTGGTTGTCCCTTCAATTCGCGGACGGTCTGCTCGAGTAGCTTCACGTACATATCGAACCCTATGGCCTCGATATGACCACTCTGTTGAGCACCAAGCAAATTTCCAGCACCCCGAATTTCAAGATCAAGCGCTGCCACTCTAAAACCACTACCGAGGTCACTAAATTCCCGAATCGCCGACAACCGATGTCGGGCCACCGGCGTCAGCGCATTATCGGCTGGGATCATGAGATACGCGTACGCACGACGGTCCGACCGACCAACCCGCCCGCGTAATTGGTAAAGCTGTGCCAATCCGTAACGCTCTGCGTGGTTGATAATGATGGTGTTGACATTTGGAATGTCGAGACCATTTTCGATGATCGTCGTCGCGACCAGCACGTCAAACTTGTGTGCCACAAAATCAATCATGGTCTTTTCCAGTGCGCGCTCCGTTGTCTGGCCATGTGCAACAGCTACTCGCGCCTCCGGGATGAGCCGCGCGATAAGACTCGCAACGGAGTGAATTGACTCAACTCGATTATGCACTACGTAGGCTTGCCCACCCCGCTCGAGTTCCGTGCGGACAGCGCGTGTAATGACCTTCGGATCAAATTTCACAACGGTCGTTTGAATGGCCAGCCGATCACGGGGGGGTGTCTCTATGACGGACATATCCCGAATTCCCGCAAGCGACATGTTGAGTGTCCGCGGAATAGGTGTTGCCGTCATCGTAAGCACATCCACCCGACTCCGCATCTGCTTAATTCGCTCTTTGTGTGCCACACCAAAGCGCTGTTCTTCATCGACGACTAGCAACCCTAGGTCACGAAATTGAACATCCTTCGACAGTAGGCGATGGGTGCCGACAACAAGCTCCACCTTGCCAGCTTCAAGATCCCCCAGCGTGGCCTTCTGGTCAGCCTTACTTCGAAAACGGCTCAACATCCCGATTCGGATGGGAAAGGCTGCAAATCGTTCGCGGATGGTCTCGTAGTGTTGAAACGCCAGCACTGTCGTGGCAGTAAGTACTGCAACCTGTTTTCCGTCCATCACAGCTTTGAACGCCGCGCGCAGCGCTACCTCTGTCTTGCCATATCCCACGTCACCGCATAACAGGCGGTCCATCGCCGTAGTGCCCTCCATATCCTTTTTAATGTCAACAACCGCGACGCGCTGGTCCGGTGTTAACTCATACCGGAAGGCGTCTTCAAACTCGCGTTGCCAATGCGTATCGGGACTGAAAGCGTGACCGGCGAGACCATGGCGCGAGGCATAAAGCGCCAGCAACTCTTCCGCCATGTCTCGCATCGACTTCTTGACGCGGGTTTTGGACTTTTCCCATGTGGTCCCGCCAAGTCGATCTAGCGACGGATTTGACGCCCCAGTGTACTTCTGGAGGAGGTCGAGTTGTTCTACCGGCACGAACAACTTATCCCCAGTGGCATATCGTAGCTCCACAAACTCATGCGTCCGCTGACCGCGGTTAACAGCCAAATGCTGCAGTCCAGTGAAAGTGGCAATCCCGTGCTCTACATGCACGACGTGGTCACCGACCTTGAGATCGCGGAAATCGGACAGAAACGCTTTCGAAACTCCTCGACGTTGGTGCCGACTTAAATGTTCTTCACCGAACAGGTCGTTTTCAGAAAAAATATGGAATTTTGCCGCGGGTAGACGAAACCCTCTTGTGACAGACCCCGTTGTCACAAGCACCGTTGCCAAGTCCGTATGCTCTTCCCCACCGAGTTTTATCGCAGACAGACCACTCTCGCTGAGCAGTTCGATAACCCGATCTGCCCGCGCGTCCGTCTCGGTAACACAGAGAATGGTGTCCCCTTGTTCACGGGCCCGTCTGACGTGCGTCACCCACTCCTTTAAGCGTCCCTGGTAATCACTTGAGGGTTGGCAAGCCACGTGACGCATGCCGAGCTTCGGCGTTCCAGCGGCGCCCGCGTGCCCAACCTCTAAACTGGTAAACGTGGCCGCGCCTGCAAACCAGGAGACAATCTCATCCTGGTTCACCTGTAGCACCTCCGGTGGCAAAACGCTTTCACCACGCGCCTCTGCATCTGCAAAAGCCACAAGAAGTTGTTCGGTGTGGTCAGCTAGGCGTTCGACAACTTGCACTGGCTCACTAACGACCACATCAGCACCTGTGCAATTGATGTAGTCACGAACCGTTGCACTCCGGTCATTCGACTCTGGGTTATCCGATTCCATTTCAAATTGATCGCGTAACGGCTGGATCGTTGTTCGAGTCAGCACCTCGACCGAACGCTGCGTTGCAGGGTCGAAGCTACGGAGTGATTCGATGCTATCGCCGGCAAACTCCACACGAATCGGAAACACGTTGCGCGCGGGAAAAACATCAACAACTCCACCCCGGGCACAAAATTCACCATGCGATTCAACCGGGTCTCCCCGCACAAACCCCGCATTCGCTAGACGATCTGCGAATTCCGTTGGTATTAGTGTTGCTCCGGTACTCAACTCCACAACAGATGTTTGCATTCTCTTCGGGTCGCTCACCCGTGGCAGCAGCGCCGCAGCCGACGCAACCACCAGTCGGGCACTCCCCTTGGCCATCGCCACGAGTGCGCGCGCGCGCGCCGACGCGACATCGAGATGTGGCGCAATTCCTCGGTAAGGGTCAACTTCTAGCGACGGTAAGGGTAGAACTTCCCGATCGAGATCTACGTTTCTAAGGCTGTCCCCCGCCTTAACGAAAAACCGGGCGTCGCGTGTCATTCGGTCGACATCGGTATCAGACGGTACAATCAGCACCAGCGGTTTGATACTGGAAAATATCGACGCGGCAAAGGCCTGAGCGGTTTGAGTTAAGCCGCTCAACGAATCGGCGCGACCGGACACACCACGCCCCACGCCACCCCGAGAGGCAGCTTGTTGCACGACGGCACGAAGCGTCAGCGACGCAGTGTCAAATGACACAAACCACGTTGACCGGTAGCAACATACGGTGTGTTTCTAGACAAAGCGCACGTTATTACTAAACGTCCAGACGTGTTGAGGGCGATAAACACCCGTGTCTTTCACGCTGGACTTCACACGGAACGTATACAGCAACCGATGATAGTCATATTGTACGCCGTCACGGGTATGTACCGCGACGTCCAGCTTGTAGGTGCCCTCAACTAGATCGAGCTTACCAATGGAAAAAATGACATCTCCAGAACCGACTAATTCGAGAGATTTATATTCTTCGATGTCTGTGTTTGTTCCGTAACAACAAACCCCTTCCGCATTGAAAATGCTAATGCCAAAAACAAAATCTGTAACGGTCGTCTCGGTACTGACGCACAACCTGATCGCTAACCGATCACCTGAATGGAATACGTGAGTTTCCTCACCATCACGTTCCAGCGTGACCGTATCGATCCGGACGGGACCTGAGCCCCACCGCCCCTGGGTAGCACGCAACATGTCTCCCGGTGGTTCACTGGTAGAAACGGGCGCGTCTATACCGCCCGGAACCGCATCCGGGCTCGGTTCACTCAGTGTTTGTTGCACCTTCTGGTCGCCCACCGCTAGCGCACGCTCCTCGGATTTTTCAACGTCCGTAGTGTAGGAGTGGACTACGCGCCGCGGATCACCTGCACCGAGAATCTT